>Ga0209490_10001959_pt1 | contig 19701 bp, 20 predicted proteins | sample MAT06_FD_187209 | JGI IMG/M metagenome (GOLD analysis project Ga0209490, IMG submission 187209) | Freshwater microbial communities from Lake Fryxell liftoff mats and glacier meltwater in Antarctica - MAT-06 (SPAdes) (version 2) | ecosystem: Environmental > Aquatic > Freshwater > Ice > Liftoff... | reverse complement strand
TTTTCAATGAAACCCATTCCGCCCATGTCGGCCGCCAGGTTATAACATTCATCAACACCCTGCATGGCCGTGTAGCAGTTTGGCAGTAGACTAAGATCAAGCGTCAGGTTTTCAACTTCTGCAAAACGCTGGTACCATTGATTTTGTGGTTTCTTATCCACCGCGCGGATATTTGTATACCCTTTTCTACGCAACTCCTGAACCAAGTGACCACCGATAAATCCTCCTGCACCGCAGACTAGAATCTTTTTATTCATAGTATATTTTTTGGGTTAATAAATTTTATTGTCATTTTAGCTATCTGGAATTACGCAAAACATTAAGTGTTGTCAGTTTGATAGTAACTTAGTTGATTTGCGTAACCCCAGTTATCTATATCAACTCTATTACGGTGCATGCTGTTTTTACTTAGCTGTTTTGCTGAAAACATAAAGCCCGCAGCCATACGAGCACGCTAGAGCTTGATCGAATGAGGCATTTTCTATAACTCCTTGTGCGCGATCATCAATTAAGTGGAAAGAAATAAAGTCGAGCTCGTTAAAAAGTTGAATGATCGTTTGAGGATTGAACACCCGGTGCGCATCAAAGTACAGTTTTTCCTTACCGGTAGGTGTACCTACGTAAAGTCTGCCACTGGGCGCCAGCACACGCGCCAATTCACGAGCGGCCTTCGCATGTCCATCAGGATCCACCGGATCGCCATACCGGCCCAAGCCAATGTGTTCTATCACATGCAGGCAGCTAAGACTACTCAGGGTGTTATCTTCAAAAGGCAAAGATAAGATTGACCCCTGCGTAAATTTCAGATTGGCAACGGAAGATGCCAGCGGGCGAATGTCAACATAATTTACTTGGCAGAATGGTAACAGGTGAGCAACAAAGCCGTCCAATCGCGACCCTATATCGGTATGGTGTGTTACCTTCTGCTGAACGATTTCGCAGGCAGCCCAAAGATCTTGGAAAAAGTAATGATGATGGATGGAGCCAGCCGGGAGGAAACGATCGTACGTGGTAAAGTGCCAAGAACTATCGCGCGTAGAAAAAGAGGTCTTTCCCCTGCTAAGCTTTTTGTACAACCAATAGTTGCGTACAAAAACAGGCAATGCGGTGTAGTTAGCCCACAAGCGAATGGGATCTACCAAAAAGGTGGACATGAACCGATGGACACTAATCAAGAACCTTCTCATGTTAGTTAGATATTTGCTGCCGAGCTCCGTGAACGGCCAGTTGCTTCATAAAATCGCTAGCATCAAACGTATTCCTGTTGAGCGCAACATCCCAGCGAATGGAAGCAGCCTTCAGACCGAGCCACTGGATAGCCATGGCTTTTATTGAAAACACATACTCTTTCCAGGGCGGGTGTAGTGGCACGCGCCTGCTTAGCTCTTTCTCATTCGAGCAATGGGTTAACACTGTTCAAGCTTTTATTTATAAAACTGCCTCTCAAGATACAATCGTCCGTCCAAAAATATTTCCATTGTCCAAACCTGCCAGACAATATCAATGAGCCAAGCTGTTCTTTACTTTCTAATTTTTGATCCCAATTTGTCATAGGTTCCAAATCATCTGTTTCCCTATTCAAACCATAAGTTTCAAGCCACGTTAACACTTTATTCAAATGAGTTGCGTAATTCAGATCAAAAATTACATTTGCGTATGGCACTTTTTTTAGAAAGTGCCCTTTAATCATCTCACGGGATTCAATCAACCCCATTTGCAACAACTCCATCAAAACCGTTTCTGTCAAATCGTCATCCGAGATCATCTTAGGTTTATACTCAGAAAAATAGACCTCCACCTGAATACCACTCATGCCGGTTGGAGCATTGTTGGGTGACAATGATTCGGTAAAATTAATTCTGGTGGAATATTTTTCTTCATCATAAACATACAGCCAGGGTTCCTTTCTAATGGCGGGATGCGCTACTTCAACATTTATCAAAAATAATTCAGAGCAGCGCAGGCCATTCGCAGCCAAAAAAACATCTTCGGGTGGGCTGCAATAGCTGATAAACTCAGGCAGAGGCATGGTGACAATCAGTGTATTATAGTTATGCTTGCTGCCATTTCTGAAATAAACAATCTTCCCCGGCAGATCAACACGTTCTACCTCATGATTTAAATGAGTTTCCGAATGTTTGAATAAATCTAAAGCAAAACTCTTGTAGCCTCCATTTCTTGGATAACGAATAGAGGTAATGTAGTGGGTGGAGACAGCAGGCTTTTTCTCGTAGCCCTGCAACACCGTGTTTACATCTGGAGAATAAACCCGATTGCCCACCCAGTTTGTGTGCAAAAGACGAGATTCAACTGTCCAGTATTTCTTTGTGTATTTTTCAGAGAAATGATCAGTCAAAGACAGACCAAAAGCAGCCTCCAGCCATTCCCGATAATTAGCAGGACAGTAATCGTCCGAATAGGTCTTCCGGGCATTTAATAACCCATTGAGGCAAGCTGTTCGAAGGGGCTCTGGTACAGCATATAAATTGGATTGAACCGGATGGTCAATCCAGTGCCCTTGATAATAATTGACAGGCTGAACATGTCTCTCTAAATAATTACCGCCCGAAGTTTTTTCAAAAAGGGCTCTCACATATTCATTCTTCGTAAAAGAAACGTGCGGGCCCTCATCCCATGTGAAGCCGTTAATCTCACTTGAATAAATATGCCCGAAAGGATGACTTTGCTTTTCAAAAATTATGCATTGGGCGTGGCCCAAATGATAGGAGGCACTAATGCCTGCCAACCCTGCACCCAATATTGTAAACTTCTTGTCCATATTATTCACCCTAAAAATGTCCAAACTCTAATTACCTATTCAGTGCGCAAAATTACTTTAGTCCCTCAATAAAATCATCACTTGTGAATACTCCTTTATTGAAAAGTATTTCCAATCTTAACCGAATATATTTTAACGCTAAATGCTGCTGCAAAATAACTTTAAATCCAAAAAGCCAATTATTCAGTTTCATTCTAACTGGATTTAATCTCAAGAGTCTCTTCAGCAAATGCCCATCTACTCTTTTATCTAAATAGTTGGTTAAAAACCAATCGGCAGCAACTCGTTGGGTCGCGCCAATGGTTGTGGCTAGCTCATTTTTACTTTTTTTCAAATCCTCGTTTTGAAATATCAGCAACATGACCAACGACAGGAAGCTTGAATTGGCTTCTCTCGATGAGTTGTAGGGTGTCTGAAGTTTTTCATTAAGTGAAGTACCCCTGATACAGCAAAAAGAATCAAGCCCGTTGATCTTGGCTCCCAGATGGATGGAAGCGATAACAATAAAATAAGCGTACATGATCGTACGGTGATGGTGATCCAACCATAAATCTTTACTTGTCCAATCATCAACTTTGACCAGAGCATCGCGGAATGCCTGATTATAAAGATACGCATGGCTACCTATAAACACCGGACTATAGCCCTCTACATTTCTGAAATCAAGATGGATCAGCTTGCCGGTGCCGAGGTTCTTAATCGGTACAGATCCCGAATAGTGCACTCCTGTTTTTCTTTCCAAAAAAGTCAAACCGCTGATCGAATATGTCAATATCGCATCTGCCTTGCTCTCCAAAAAAGCATTGTATCGGGATACTAAACTCCAGGGAGTAAATAAGTCATCATCCCCCTGAAGAATAAATATTTCGTTCTCCTTGGCCAAAGCATGAATGGCGCTATACCAGTTTTCAATCAGTGGTAATGTCTTTTCCCGATGAATCAGGATCATCTTCCATTTCGCTGATTGCGCACTTGAATTCCACACCTCCTCCACCACCTTATTAATCTCTAGTTTGTTTGGCGGAAAGTTATTGACAACTGCCACCCTGAATTCTTCATCTCCTGGAGGCAATTCGCAACACAACAAAGACCTTAATACAAGGCGGACACTCTCTGTACGTTTAAAAGTTGGAATAACAATGAGCATAATTCAAACCATTAATATCACCTTTGGTATTTGTTAGAATCCATCAATGGATCCTGATTATATCGTCTTCCACTTCAAGTACGTAGGTCGGTGCAATCAACGCGATTTGATTTTTTAAATTCATGAGCGTTGGGTAGCCATTTTCGCCATCAAAACATCTGGCATCATCCACCAGAATTACATGTTTCATTCCAAATTGCGCACCTTGATTAAGTACCGCAATTATCTCGGTTGAAATGGGAGTCTCCGATAATCCATTTGAAAACGTGTTGGATCCGGAAAAATGTCCATCAAGCCAGAAAAGTGTCTTTCCAGAAATGACTTTTAATAAATCAGGCAAGACAATAGCACTATCACCTTATAAAACACGGATATTAGAATAACTACTGAATTTCCTTTTAGCGCATTGAAAATAATGGCTACTAAGTTCAGTGGTGTAAAGGTTGTCAAAAGTACTGCGGCAATGATAAATCATATCCCCATAGAAAGTGCCGGTTTCAATAAATGTTCGAATTTTAAAATTTTTTGCAAAATCCTTAATGGTTTGATGCTTGATATAATATGGAGGTGACCATTTCCTCCCGTTTGCCAGCCACTTGTCTTTATAATTTTTATCAAACTGATCTTGCCTAAACAAGCGATAAAGGTCTATAACTGAAATAGGAATAAGGCTTGTCAATATCTCTTTCATAGAAGCACTAATTACAATTGTAGTTTTCTTTTAAATTGGTCTGATACTTTACCACTTCTTTTGGAATAATCTCAAATTACGCAAACTATCTACCAATAACGCCCACGAATCGCTAAGGGCCTCCAGCAAACGATCGTACCACGTTAGGGATATTAAAACGTGTACTGGGTTTTGAAAATTATCCAGTTCTGGAGGCAACGTACCCGTGTAGGGTATTGCCTTGACCCACTCTATTGAATTAAGTGGATTTATGTTATGCTTGCCGGGGTGCCACGCCAGCCATTTCCACTTGAACCAGTTCTTATTCACTTGGTGCGAGTGGCCCCAGGTGCCAATTTTTATGAACACTTCCTCATCCGATAAAACATAGGAGAGATGGAAACAAACGCCTGATAATCTGAAAACATTCGTGGTGGGAAAGATACGAGCAAAAGTCAGCCTGGTCTCAGGCTCTTTCTTTAAATTCATGGCGAATGCCGAGCACGTAGTAAAAATGGTGTTTTTGATTCCCATGTGTTTGCCAGAAACCAGCACAAACTTTGTGGACTTCCAGAAATTAATCCAAGGCGTTTGGTAAATCATGTAATCAGGATTCCGCGTTATTCCCTCCAAGTTTTTCCGCCAATCATCGGCTGAGTAGAACTCATCGGCATCTTGAAATACCAAATAATCAAAGCCTTGATCACGAGCCATTTTTACAATTTCATTTCGTTGACCCTCATCAGAATCCCATACACCTTCAACCAGTTCAATTTTTGAATAGTATTTTGACTTTTTTAATATTTCCTTGTCTGATTTATTTGCGAATTTATCCCGGGCTTTGCTATTGTAGCGCGTCCAAGGGTAAGGGCTGTACCCGACAAAAATCTTTTCTACATACTCCCCTCCATTGTCAATTGCCTGTACAATCGTGCGGTCTGAATTAAACAACAATAGCATTGACGCAAACCTAAATCCTAGATTTTTTGCAGGTATCAACTCGTAATGTATTTTGGTTGCAGCAAAAGGTTTAGGTTCAAGATACGTGCAACTTGGTAATGCGAATAGATATTTCCAGGTATTAACACAGCTAAAGTACTGGACATTAAACCTGCCATACCATATTTACTAATTAGCACAATTGACAAGGCGACCCCTGCTATTGCTACAATCAATGCCGCTTTTGCTACCTGATTAATGATACCCATTGCAATCAGAAAATTACCATTAAAGCTCCCGATTATTAAAAGTGCGATGGTCATAGCAACTAATAAGTTCAAGTCATTTCCCACATATTGAGCTTTACCCACCCAGAATGTTACAACGAGTCTATTAAATAGAATAATTCCGATTAGCGCACATGCAGCGAGCGCGAGCACATATTTAAGCAATTTGAAATAGATAGATTTAATCTTTACCAAATCGCCACCACCAATTATTTCATTCATACCTGGCAATGTATTTATCATTAACAAATTTGCTAGGGTAAAACACATGAAAGGTGGTGTCGTGGATGAATAAAAAATAGAAGCGGTAGAGACACTGATAAAAATGCCAACTAACAATGTATCAGTTGACATACGAAGCTTGGTTGTCAATTGGATGATCAACGAGTCTTTGCTGAAGACCACTACCTCACGCATCATTATCTTATCAAACCCATTGAGGGAAGGCCTTTGTCCTGGGTATTTGATACGATGGTAAACATAGGAGACGAATACCAAAGCAATCTCAGAAATACTATTACCCACCACTATACCGGTTATTCCCCATCCCAGATGAATGAAAAGTATTATAAGTGCGCCTCTAAGAATGGCTAAAGCAGTAGCCACTATATTTAGGTAGGCCATATGCTGACCGGCATATAAAAAAGAGCCGTAAATTGAAAGTGGCGTTTTAATAAGCCCGGTAACTGCTATAATTAGCAAGGCAATCTCCAAATCCTTTGCTAAAGCACCCTCCACATGAAATAAAGGAGCTACAAAAAAAGCAGCGCCTGTCAATAAGAAAAGATTAAGTACAGCCAGAAAACCATAGATCAAAAAGCTAATGGTAAGAATCTTTTGCAAGACCAACTCCTTGTCTGGCTTACCAAAGGCCTGAGCTATATATCTGTTGAGTGTAATGCTAAGTGCGGCATCTAGCAAAGTCAAATAGCCTATTAATTGGATAACAGAAGCATAGGCTCCCAACGTAGCTTGCCCATACTTCGCAAGAAGCACAGGGGAAAGATAAAGCTGAACTGCGGTAACCACCACAAAACTCATGTAGCTCGTAACAATCCCTTTAAAAGCCTTCTTTGTTCTACTCATCAAAAAATAAGTGGATCATGAATTGAATCGGTTTCTAATAACCCGCAATAACTTTCCATATTTAAATTGAAGTGGAGATTTTATAAAACATCTCAAATATTAAAACCAGTTTTTGTAGTGCTGCTTCCCGCTCAAGCTTTGGCGACAAGATTACGCCCAGCTCTATAAATTTTTGAGAACTTAAAGCTTAATGGCGAAAGTAAGAAATACTTCAAACCATCCAATGCTAATGAAAATTGTCGAAGGAAGAGACAGTTAATGAAATAAGTCAGCGACAATTCGTAAAGCTGATTGCGAACAACCGCATGGTATTCGTTTTTTATAAATTTTTGCACATCCAGAAAAAGTTGAAACCTTAATAAAACTCTTTGGCGCATTGATCTGCTAGTCCAAAAGCCTGACGAATGTATTCGATAATGCGCCATGACTTCTTCAAAATACTTCGCGTTTCCAAACTGTAGCAAATAAATAAACAAGGCTGAATCACCAAGCTTAATACGCTCGAAAATTGCCGGTAATGGAGCATCGGGTCTCCGATAAACAATTGATACCGAACGCGCAAAAGTATGAGGAATAAAGTCTACAATATCGAAATCGGTTTTACCCAAAGATTCATACATAACTCGGCTGCTATTTTCGGAAAAGTCAAGCGTGTTGTGAAAAGTAAAAATAAAGTCTAGATTGTGTTCTAAAAACATAACCTGCTTTTGAATCTTTCTATCATCGACCCAATAGTCATCTCCCTCTAGGTAAGCAATATATTTTGATTTTGGATGATGTATCAGTTGAAGCCAATTTTGAGCTGCTCCTACATTTTGTGTCTGCAAAATCAGTTCGATTTTTTCCGGGCATTTCTCTTTGTATTCCAAAACAATCTCTCTCGTGCCATCGGTGGAGAAGTCATCGGCAATTATAAGGTTGAAGTTAAAGGATGCTTTTTGCATTAAAACACCCTCTATAGCCTGCCGGATGTAGTTGACATGATTGTAAGTAATCACGCATACCGAAAGTAGTGGCGGCTCCATCTATTTTCCTTTTTCGCACATCAAAAAAATGCTGGAGCACAAATCAGGGTATATCTGACCAAGTTGGAAGCATCCCTCTAAATACTCCTTCGAAATAATATCAGTTTGCAACAATCGATCCCATTGAAAATTTGCCAATGCCTTAAAGAAAATCCCAGAGCGATGGACTACATTCAAGCCAGCTGCCTTTGCATCGCGTTCGAGCGTATCTAGTGTGTAGGTAATCCGGTGACCATGCTCTTTTTCGGCAGGTGTTATTGCAGAATTATGATTGATCAAGCCCATCTTCACAGCGATCTGCCGAGAAGGTGCATTAGCATTCGGGCAAACTAAAAAGAACCTACCTGTATCGGACAACCAGTCATTATTAACTCTTTTAAGCACCGCAACAGGGTCATCAATGTGTTCTAGTACGTGCGTCAAAATTATATTGTCATACCTTTGAGGCAACTGGACAGTTTCAAAAAGGTCATTTACAAATTTAATTTTAGTTCCCAGTTTCTCCTTTGCAACCATAATTGCTTGATCGGAAGCTTCAACACATGTTATATCATCAAAGTGAGTTAAAAACCGTTGAGTGAATGCCCCTTGAAAACTCCCCAACTCAAGAAAATTTCCTTCCTTAAAAAACGGTTTAAACGACCTCAACATGAATGGGTGCATTACGTCATAATCAAAACTATAACCGTACTTATGATCTTTTGCATCTTTCGCCTCTTTGTTGTAGTCTCTCTTTGGTTCCATGCTTTCAACTATTTTTAATTTATTAAAAATCACACCTCCAGTTCTGCCAATCCAAATCCGAACTTTCCAAATTCGTTACCATTATACAACATTAATATTTTTTCATCACAATTAAATAGGTGAGGATAACACATCATTTCAGAATCCCAGCCTTCTGCCGAGATAGCAATGCCAGAATTATCATCGTCTCGAGTCCAAGAAATTAGATCATTTGACCAAGCATATCCCAAACGGTAAGAGCGTTCAGGATTTTTCCTGAAATCGGTCGCGTACCGAAAACAGAAGTACATGTGATACCTTTCATTTGCCTTAATTACTGTTGGCAAAGCTTGACATTCATTTTCATTAAGGGTATCAGAAATTATCTGCTTCGCATCTCTCTTCCATTGGATACCATCTGATGAAGTGGCGTGTGCAATTTTATAAACTCTCTGAGGAGCGTTGTCTAGCAAATCGCTTATCCACTTTGTTCCAAATATATACCACATATGAAATTGATCATCAAATTTGGTTACGAAGGCATCACAAACCAGAAAAGGTTCTTTTAAAGAAGCAGTAAGTACAGGGCCCTTACCATACTTTTTAAACGTTAAGCCATTATCATCACTAATAGCAAGGCCAACTGACGCATCCGCTGAGACCGAAATTTTCCTATTCCAACCAGTTGTATAAGCAAGAATACGATTAGAATCCTTTAAAACATTAAATGGAAAAATACCGTGTTCATCAAAACAGCCAAGTTCACCTAAAGGAAGAACCGTTGTATTAGAAATATCAATTATTTCGTTAAAGTTCTTCTCGAAATCAACAAACGCAACATGACTAAGAAATTTTCCGTATTGGTCTAGTTCACGTGTTGAAAAATATATGCGAACAAAATGATCAAATACAATAGCCTGTGGGGATTGAGCAAATGCTAGACAATTATTCGGAAGACTATAGTTCGTTGGGTCAAATATTTTACCCAATTTTCTCCATTTCATATTTTGATTAGTTCATTTGTAACTCTCTAATTCAGCAAGGCCAAAACCATACTTCCCAATTTCGTTTCCTTGATGTAGCATATATATCTGTTTATCTAGTTCGAAGACAAAGCCATAACTAACAGACTCAGAATCCCAACCAATCTCTGAAATGCCGATACCGACTTTTTCGTCATCTCTCTTCCAATGAATAAGATCAATTGAATAAGCGTATCCCATTTTATAACCTCTTCCGACATCTTTAAAATTCAGATTATAGCGAAAGGAAAAAAACATATGATAAATTCCTTGATAGAAAAAAACATCCGGGCTCGCTTGGCATTCATTTTTTTCTAGACGATCCTGAATTAGATCTTCGCCCAATCTTGTCCATTCAATTCCATCAGTAGATTGAGCCATGCGTATCTTATATACAGGTTGAGGAAAACCATCGTTATGCAACCATTGCCTGCCGGAAGAATACCATAAATACCATATATCATTGAATCTTCTTATTTTGGGGCTCCCAAGAACGTAGGGCTCATCGGGTGTAAAAGACAACACTGGCCCTTCGCCAATTTTGCTAAAGGTATTTCCTTGATCAGCGCTAAATGCTACTCCTATTGCTGCATTAAATGGAACAGATTCACATCTTGTCCAGCCAGCATAATAAACCCGGATTTCATTTTCGGTTTGAATTACAGATGCTGGATAAGTCCCGAACTCATCAAATGTCCCCAATGATCCTAAAGGCAAAATAGGCTCCTTACAGATATTAACAATGTTAAAAAGATTCTCTCTTTCTACGTCAATAAATCCAAGTCGGCTTACATATTGACCTTTATGATCAGGAAGTGGTCTTGAAGAAAAATATATTCGCACAAAACTATCAAAAATTAATACCGAAGGAGCTTGAGCATACTCTTTCATCCAATAGCCATGGCCTAATTCAGCGGGATTAAATATTCTTCCTAATTTTTTCCATCTAAACATGAATACTTTCTAAGATTAATTTTAATTATGCTGGGAGCTTACATAAATTTTTCGCTCCCGTTTTTAATGACCCGTAATAGTAGTCATCAAAACCAGCCGCCTTCATCAGTTCAAAAACTCTTTGCATATTATATTCTACCCGGTGCAAGGTTATATCTTCGTTATTAAGAATCGCAAAAGCCGCTCGAGGATCATTATCTCTAGGCTGACCGACCGACCCTGGATTACAATACGTTTTATTATTGGCAAACTTGAACAGCGATTGCATATGGGTATGCCCAGAAATAAAAATCTCACCTTCAATTTTTGCAAAGTAATCTTCGCTTGGCTCGCGTAGATATTCATCAATAGGATCTGACCAACCACCATGAAGCAAATGAACTTTTCCTAGTGTTCTCTGAACCGGAAAACTCCTAAGCCAGTTTACATTATCTTCTCTTATAACCTGACGCTGATATTCGAGGCAATCATTTACACTTTTTGAACGGGGACAAAAGCCTCCTCCGGCCATATACCAATCGTGATTGCCCATCACGCACGGAATTTTTCGCGCAATTAACTCTTCACAACATTCATTAACCTCACTAAAATAACCCACCACATCTCCAAGACAATATATTTCTTCAACACCGAGACGGTCCAATTCAGACAACACCGACTTTAGTGCCTCGTAGTTTCCATGGATATCTGAAATCAAACCTATCCTCATGAGTTGTAAAAAATAAAATCCTCCACATACCGCACAGCTCTACCTTTTCGGATGACAGGTTGTTCTGGTGATTTATGAAATAATAAATATTCAACTGCCATCTTCGATTCGTTATATCCAAATTTTGTGCGTATTGATGTTGATGAGGATACTCTAGGATTAATCTCCAATAGTTTTAGTTCGCCCTGATGTAAGCGAAATTGAAAATTAGTGGGGCCTATTGGTTTGAAAAAACTGCACAGTGCCTCAACGGCCTCGCGTATATCTTCCATTTCAACTACTTCAGCTTTCTCTGTAAATCCGTCCTTAGAAAGCTTTCTTCTTAATGTCATTAGACAAAAAAATCCACCACTACCATTACCGAATGCTGATGTTGTAAATTCTTCATCATCTGTTCCAACAATTGGTTGCGCCATAAGAACAGAACTCATAGAATCCTTGTGCTTCATAAATGTCGGCTGGTCTTGAATTCTTACGATACCCTTTGAACCAAAACCTTGTCTGGGTTTTAATAAAAACGGCAACCGAAAATTATTAATCAGAAAATCATAATCCGGAGAAAGGCTCGACTCAATCGCAAAATGTGAATTCCGATTCTTTAATTCCTGATAAAATAACCACTTGTCACGGCACAGATCAATCAGGCTTGTATTGTTCATAAGCACTTTCGCCCCTGTGGCCTCTATTTCTCCTGTCCATTCCTTCCATCTATACATGTCAGCTTCAATTCCCGGAATCAATAAATCAACCTGATGTTTTTTGACTATGCGCACAAGCCAATCAATATACTCGTTACTTGTTGTAGGTGGAGCTAATTCAAACACATCACAGAATCCCTGAGCAACAGAATCCGCATAGATAGTAGTTGCAATTAAATTCAACTTAATTCCGGACGCACGAAGAGAACGAAGAATACCATATCCAACTATACCACTCGCACCAGAAACCAACACATTCTTCATGCTTGTAAAGTTCTTGTAAGCGCAATCCTTTTCATTCCTTCTTTAATACTGATTGCTGGATAGTAATTCAGTCTCCTAAACAGCTCATCATCTATAGGAAAAACATTATCCATTATCTCGTCCATTTCTTCTTGAAAAAATACTTGCCCCTTACTATTAAATGCCTGTATGGCTGCTCTTGCTATTTCTGAAATCGATGTATCCGATGGATATTGACAAGAGTATGTTCCTGCCAGCCTTTGCTGAACAACTTTTGATATGATATGGGCAAGATCTTCAGTATGCAAAAAATTCCTTAGTGCATCATGCTTTCCTTGCAGGGCAATATCTCGTCCTCTTTCACCCTGATCGGCCATAGCATAAAAGAAAGGCTGATGCTTTCTAAAATCTTCGGTACTCCCATACAACTGCGAGGGCCTCAAGATGGTTAAAATTAAAGGATTTCGTTCACAAAAATATTGAGCCACTTCCTCTGCATGTCGCTTACTTAACGCATAACTGGAGTACAATGGCGATTCCGATTTCGCTTGTGAGTAGATACTTGATACAAAAATGAAATGCTTCACGTTTGCTTCAACTGCAGCGCGGCAGAGCTGAAGCGTACCCAAAACATTGATCTTCTCTGCGTCCATTATTTCTTCTGGCTTCTTGCCTCCAAAGTGTGCCGCCAAATGAATAACAACATCAATATCCTTCTCAAAATATACAGGACTCATCACACTTAAGTCCAACTGAATATCTCCATCGATTCTACCTGTCGTGACTACTTGAGCAAAATCAGCAAGCATCGGAACTAAAACCTTTCCCACAGCTGAAGTACCTCCTATTATTAGTATTCTCACACTATTTTAACTGAGCTAAAATACCACATGAAAGTTCCGGGTAACTAATTCCGATTTCACACAGTGATCGAATAATCCTTGTATCAAGATTTAACGAAATGATCTGTTTTGTTGCAAGCGGTTTCAAATAGATGCCCTCCATTCTTTCAATATCATAACCCGCTGCGAGTATATCTTCTGTTAATGTTTTAACAGTATAGTACCTCTTGTGTCCAAGCAATAGATCATTATCCGAGAGTTCCTGTAAATCAGGAAGAAGTCCTGCTAAATTACCCAGTCTTCTGTTCAATACCTCTGCGTTTGGAACAGTGACATACATTTTTCCCCCGGGCTTCAAAAATTGCTTGAAACGTTTTAGAATTAATTTTGGATCATCAACGTGTTCGAGAATAAAGCCCAAGACAATAATATCAAATCGTTGTTCAGTCTGATACACTTCAAAAAAAACTTCAATGATTTCCGCTTTGTTATCAGGGTATCTTTTCTTGAAATTTTCAATTACTGAAGAAGAGCCATCCAGTACCGAATGGCTATCAAATGATCCACCAAACATATTTGTTGAGAAGCCATGACCAAGTCCTAATTCTAATAGTGACTTTGCATCGGGGCTCAATTTCATAATCCTTTTAGGATACCAGTTCAGTAGAATCTCATTATCAAAATCGTATATATTCTGTCCTTCATAAGCGCCCACATGTGTATCGAGTATGTTTTTCATATCACCTAAGAGTAAATGAGTTTAGCATTCTCTTTATCTCCCCATTTGAATTAAACATCATAACATCAAGTATTGAAAGCCAAGGCACGAATTCATTATCAAACTGTCGGTATACCAACGAGTCCGACTGAATAAACTTTAAGTCCACGTTATATGTACGAAAGTTATCCTTTGAATATAAATCAAGCCCTCCAATAGGATTGACATAAGTGTCAGTATTCATTTTTACTGCTATAGCCAATACTTTCTCTTCAGCTCGCAATGAATGATCAATATCTACAGAGGATGAAACTATAAACTCAGTATTTATTTCAAGATACGCACAAATTGACCTAACAGAATTAAATAGAAAAAAAAATAAATTTCTATCCTTGTAATTTATTACATCTTCAATGATTGAATATACGATATCAAAATGCGGGGCTTTCCGATACGATTCTTTAATTCTACGAAGGATCTTTTGACTATCCGGTTCAAAAGTATCAGCCAGATACCTCTTATCAATATCAAGATAATCAGAATCCTTTTTCAATGGGATTGTAATAAATTCATCCTTGCCATTAACCAGAATCCGATTTCTATTTATCCAACCTTTTTTAGCGAATTGAATATTGTCATAAATTACAAAACGATCAACAGACTGGATTAGTTGAAAGTACCCGATGTAAGGAAGGAAGTAAGGCTGCATGATACCAACCTTCATACTTTAATTATTTTGTATTCTGAGCAACAACCGACAGACGAGACTGACGTCAGGCTCTGTCATAGCATGAAACAATGGGAGGCATAAAATGCGCCTGCTTATATCTTCACTTACCGGCATGTGGTACTTTCCCCGTGTATAAGAAATGGTATTCAAAGAAGGCCAGAAATACCTTCTCGGAAATACGCGGTTGGCGTTCAGTTCGGCTATTGAGCTTAGCAGTAGAGTTTCACTTTCAAAAACTATGGGGTAATACGAATGATTGTACTCCGTATCAAGTTCAATTTTCTGCCTGATAACTCGCAACCCTTGTAGTCTCTGATCATAAAACGCGTGCAATTCGCTTCTCTTTTCCAATATGGCGTAAATGTGCCGAATGTTCACTAACCCCATGGCGGCATGGAACTCTGAATTCTTACCATTAATTCCTACTGCCCTGAACTCCTCTGAGCCATGGTGTCCGAAGTTACGCAACCATGCCATCTTCTCAAGCAACTCCTTATCATTGGTAAACACCGCACCTCCTTCAATGGTATGAAAAAGCTTTGTCGCATGAAAACTGGTGGTGGCAATGTCACCAAAATCGAAAAGTGAGCGCTTCCGAAATTTAGTACCAAATGAATGGGCCGCGTCAAAGATAACCTTCAAATTATGCTTCTTGGCTATTGATTGAATTGCATCAATTGCGCATGGATTTCCGAATACATGAGTCGCCAGAATTGCTGTTGTCTTTGACGTGATTGCCTCCTCAATCATAGTAGGGTCAATATTAAAAGTGTGCGGATCAATGTCCACAAACACAGGGTTACAACCTTCCCAAATAATACTTGAAGTAGTTGCAACATACGAGAAAGGTGTTGTGATGATATCACCTTTCAGCTCCAATGCTTTGATAGCAATCTGGAGGGCGATCGTTCCATTGCTGAGGTAAAGCAGGTGGTTGACATTGAGGTGTTCTTTCAATCTAAGCTCAAGTTCATTTACCAGAGGTCCGTTGTTAGTTAACCACTTCCGTTCCCAAATTCCTTTAATGAGTTCATTATACTCTTCAAAGTCAGGAAGGAAGGGTTGTGTTACGTTGATCATCGTGCCAATGCAAATAAAATAGTTTCCTCTTGGTGAATGGTCGAATGATTCAAAAAGAAACGATACCCACAATTGAGGCTATTGATAAATTCTGGTATTTCTTTAAAGTCTTTCCCTCGATGGTAAAGCGCCACGGCTAATTTGGGTTTATATTTTTTCAACACACCCGTTGCGCCTTTCAGCGCGTTAAGTTCCGCACCTTCTATGTCGAGCTTAATAAAATCGAGCTTTTGAATGTTGTGGCGGTGCACAAAATCATCAAGAGTAATGGTTTTTGTTACCCCGTCATGACCGTCAAAGTGATCAAAACTAACGACACTTGCAGGACCGTTTGCTTTGTAGTACACTGGCTGATCACTAGAAGACCATATCGGTGCAGGAACGAGTTCACAACTTGAGCTGAGCTCAGAGTTAAGCGCAATATTTTTCCGCCAGATCAAAATATTGTTGGGAATGAACTCAAATGAAAAAACTTTTCCGGAAGTACCCGCTGCGTGCGCAAAGTACAATGCAGTGTCGCCAAAACACGCGCCTCCATCTATGACTGCATCCCCAGGCTCAACCGCAATCTTCACACCTCCCTTTTCGTATTTGTACTGTTCGACAACAAAGTCAGCCATTACTCCTGCGGGTGAAAAAAATAATCTGATCGGAAAGCCGATCGGCCTTAGGTCAGTGAGCGCCAGCTGAAAATTCATAAATCCAGAGTAGATCGTTTCTGACTTGTCTTCTAAACCTTCTGCTTGTTTAAGTTTGCCCCAATAAACCTGCGTATTTAAAGGCAACTTTATTTTGCGATGGCCTAAAATACGGTAGGCAAGAAGCGTTACTAATAGGTCTCTATCTTCAGTTGTCTCTAAGATATCATACAAGAAATAGAAACTTTGCAATCCATCGGTGCCATTATCCTCGCTCTTGAAATAATGAAAACCCGTTGCATTGATGTAGTGCTTTAAAGCCTTGAGGCGGGCTGCTACTTCATTCTTTATTCTAGTATCAACGCTAACAACCGGTTGTGTACCAAACCGATGAAAATCCCAATTGTTTTTGTGATCATTGGAAAGGTTCGACCAAATTTTGTTCGATAAATCTTTGAGAAATTTCTCCATTATACCTTCTTTAAATAACTTTCAAGCACTTTACAGATGTATTCATAATGTTCTGCCGTAAGCCCCGGCCATACGCCCAACCAAAAAGAGCGGTTCATAATGATATCGGTGTTGGGCAGCGTGCCCACCACCCGGTGCTGAATGTTTTGGTAGGCGGGCTGGCGCAATAGGTTACCGGCAAACAACAATCTGGTTCCAATTTTATTGGCCTCCAAATATTTCACCAACTCATTCCTGTCAATGGGGCTTCCGGCTCGCAGGGTAATCAAGAAACCAAACCAACTTGGCTCGCTGTTGGCAGTCGCCTCGGGTAATATAAAATGTTCTTCAAAGGGCTTGAGTAGCTGGTGCAACAACCGGTGGTTCTCGCGCCTGCGTTGTACAAAATGATCCGCCTTTTGTAGTTGACTCAGCCCAATGGCTGCCTGCATATCGGTTACTTTCAGGTTGAACCCAATGTGCGAGTAGGTGTACTTATGATCGTAGCCAAATGGCAAATCACCCAATTGCCACGCATGCCGCTTCAGGCAGGTGTTGTCTTTGCCTGGTTCGCAATAGCAATCGCGGCCCCAATCCCGAAAACTCTCCACAATTTTTTTCAGTGCGAATGAGTTGATGAGTACTGCGCCCCCCTCGCCCATGGTAATGTGGTGTGCCGGATAAAATGACACGGTGGCGAGGTCGCCAAAACTCCCGGTTTTCTTTCCTTGAAAAGTTGCTCCCAGACTGTCGCAGTCGTCCTCTATCACCCACAGGTTATTGGTTTTGGCAAAATCCATAACAACTTGTAGGTTAAAGGGATTGCCAAGGGTGTGAGCCAACATAATAGCTCGCGTTTTCGGGCTGAGTGCCTGTTCCAATTGATTGACGTCAATATTATAAGTGGGGATTTCTACATCTACAAACACAGGCACACAGCCATACTGGATCATCGGATTTACGGTAGTAGGGAAACCGGCTGCCACGGTAATAACTTCATCTCCCGGCTTCAACGCACGCTCTTCTAATTTAGGCGAGGTGAGCGAGTAGAATGCGACCAAATTGGCTGAAGAACCGCTATTGACAAGGGCCGCGAACCGAGCCCCGAAGTACTTGGCAAATTCTTTTTCAAATAGAGGGCCGAAACGCCCCGTGGTGAGCCATCCATCCAACACGGCATCTACTCCGTGTAGTAAGTCATCGGCATCCAATACTTTGCCGGTAACCGGAATATAATCCTGGCCGGGCACTATTGTTTTTGCGGTGCGCTGGGTAGCCACCGAACGAAGCTGATCGAGCAGGGAGCCCTCAAAATTTTTGTACATGTGCGTAGTGCGATAAGGTATCATCAATCAGATGCCGCGGCATGACGAGGTCGTGCGTTTTGTACAGGCGGCTGTTCAACGCCAAATACTGCATGGCGCCATCGCGCGTTGCCACCGACCCAAACAAATCAGTGGGCATTGGCTGATTAAAAAAACGGTATACTTTTTCAGCCACCATCCTGACAGAAAGCGTTTCGGCAGCTGGAAAATTAAGAAAAACGAAAGGCCACTTGGGCAATTTCAGCAGCTGATCAATCATGTTGCAAAAATCCGTTATGGCTAAATATTGGCGCACCTGTGTGCCTTGGCTTAGGTGAGGCTGCTTGCCGTTGCTTAGTGACGCTACCAAGACGGGGATCAGCCGATGGGCGGCTTCGCCCGCACCAAACACGGTGGGTAAAAAAAGATGTATGTGCTGAAGCTTCCTCGGCAGGGCGTGGATAAATCGGGACAGTAATCGCTTGGAAGCACAATAGGTGTTGGATACTGCCAGTGGTGATAATACCACCTGCTGCTCATTAAATTCGGCTGGCTGCGCTTGATTGCCAATCTCAAAATAGGTACCCAAGGTAATCAACCTGCCTTGGAAGTTAAGCTGGTTCAATTCCTGAATTAGTCGCATCGGGAAATACAGGTTAACCTCCCAAATTTCTGTATCGGTGACTGCATCCGTAGACTGAACACCTGCACCCATGGCATAAATAACAACATCAAACGGCAGCAGCACCTGAACATCAAATTGGTGTAATGAGAATGGGTACCATGAAATAGCTTGAAGTTGAATGGACTGGCGCGACCAGCCACTTACTTGATGTTTTTGCGCTAAGTGTTCTGCGAGGTGCCTCCCAACAAAGCCACTGACTCCTAAAACAGCGATCTTCATTGTGCGTATTCCTCAATGTTTTTTGTCATCAACGACCAAGCCGACTTTCCCTCATTATGTGCCTGGTACCATTTCACCGTGCGCTCAATTGCCTGCTGGGCATTCCAGCGTGGGTGCCAGCCCAGTTGACTTACCGTTTTGCTGATATCCAGTTTAAGCAAGTTCGCCTCGTGCGGTTGATCGGCTAGCGAAGGGACTTGGTAATCGCCCCGACCCCAAACCTTGATGGCATTCAGCACCAGTTGCTCAACGGACAATACATCTTCTGTAGGAGGCCCAAAATTCCAGGCTTGGCCGAATTTCTCAGCGTTTGACATGCGCAGCGCCAACTGCAAGTAACCAGCCAGTGGCTCTAGTACATGTTGCCAAGGGCGCACCGCACCGGGGTTTCGGACAATTACAGGTTTTGACTCGCGCAGGGCACGTACAATATCGGGAATGATTCGATCTTTTGCCCAGTCGCCCCCGCCAATTACATTGCCGGCTCGTGCACTCGCCAGCACTTTCTGATGAGCAGAAATAGCTGAAGGATGAAAGAAAGAATTGCGGTAGGAGGAAATAATCAATTCTGCGCACGCTTTGCTGGCTGAATAAGGGTCGTAGCCACCGAGTGGATCCGTTTCGCGGTAGGGATATTCCCATTCCTGATTTTGGTATACTTTGTCGGTAGTAATTAAAACTACCGAACATGGGCCTGATAGATGCCTTATGGCCTCTAACAGGTAGGTGGTGCCAAGGGCATTGACCTGGAAT
>Ga0209490_10001953_pt1 | contig 19724 bp, 17 predicted proteins | sample MAT06_FD_187209 | JGI IMG/M metagenome (GOLD analysis project Ga0209490, IMG submission 187209) | Freshwater microbial communities from Lake Fryxell liftoff mats and glacier meltwater in Antarctica - MAT-06 (SPAdes) (version 2) | ecosystem: Environmental > Aquatic > Freshwater > Ice > Liftoff... | reverse complement strand
TTCAGAGCCCAGGGGGCGGCACGCTCCGGTTTCCGTCAGAATCTCAAGTCGGTTCCCGACGGTCCGAGAGCGCAAGAAACTCTTCTTGAAATTCACCAGGGAAAGCAACGACGCCCAATTGATTCCCGCAGAAGTCGTTAAAACGATTTGCAGCGCACAAAAGACCCGGGGTGAGAGCATTGAGGGTGTTGAAGTGTTCAGCAATCCGTTGGTAATCAGTTTCGTAGTCGTGAGCTGACGCGTTTCTGAAACTGCGGATTTCCTGCCAGGTTTCTATCGAGGGGATGACTCCGACTTTTTCGTAGAATGAAAGCACCCTCAAAAAGGTGTCTGTTTTTTCACCGGAGAGGGATGCGGCGTGCCGCATGGCGGACGCCAAAGTGTCCTGCAACTTGGCAAATCGTTCATTCACTGCTGCGAGGCTTGAAAAGACATCGATGTCCTTTTTTCGGGGTTCCAGCCAGTCCGCCATCATATGAGTGGGCAATCTGGACTGCGCCGCGTGCAAAAAATAGCAGCATCTCTGGACTGCCTCGAGCAGTCCGGAAAGATGGCGTTTTTCCGCAGGGAGATTGTTCATGGAAGCGGGTAGGCACTCGAGCGTGCGATGGTTTGGAAAGGAGTCAGTTCGGTTTCCCGAGTGACCGCGATCACGTCGAACGGAAGGTGAAGATCCTCTTCGAGTTGGAAACGGATGCGGGACGTTCGCAGGAGATCCAGACGGCAATCTGTCTCAATTAGAAGATCCACATCACCTCCCCGGCGCGCATTGTCGATCCTAGAGCCGAAGACAAAGATGCTTGTCCCTTTTCCAGCAAATAGTTCCACGATACTGCGGATTTTTGCGCACTGTTGCTCTGTAAGTCGCATAAAGGGCGTTTGTCCTTTGGGGAAAGATACATCACGGGCCTAGAGTGACAAGAAGGATCGCGACAGAAGGATCGCTGCGGAGTTCGGATTGAGGATTGGTTTTTTGAGGAAATTCGAAATTCGAAATTTGGAATTCGAAATGCAGGCGGCGGAATGGAAGAGGAGCGGAAATTTATCGATTGCGGGGTATGAACTGCCGATTGCGGAACGGAAGAAAGGCGGAAGGGTTTTTATTTACGAACGCCAGTCGAGGAAAATTCCCGTTTGAAATCACAAACATTGTGACATATGCTTCAACATATGCGGGCTGTAACCATCCATGTTGATGAGCCGGTTTACCGGGATTTTCAACGACTTTCGCGGCGAGCCAAACGATCCACGTCGGACCTGATCCGTGAAGCCATGGAGAATTACCGTCAAAAGTTTTCTCCCGTCCGGATTCCTCTCTGGCAGGCCGCCGAACCGGCTTCTGTCGGAAAAATCAAGCTTCCTTGGTTGGGGCGAGAGGAGCTTGCCGATAGTTTTTTTGACAGGGAATGATCGGTTTGGACACAACGGTTTTGCTGGCCTATGAGCTTCGGGAAGCCGTGGGGCACGCCACAGTCCGGGCGCATATTACGGAGGCCAGCAGAACGTGCCGTGAGCAATACGCCCTTGCTCCGCAGGTGTTACAGGAGTTTCTGCATGTGGCCACGGATCCGAGGCGCTTCGAGCATCCTCTCTCGATGGACGACGCGCTCCATCGTTGCCGCGTGTGGTGGGACTCTGCGGAGGTTATTCATTGTCACCCGGGAAATCGAGCCTGGGAACTGGCGTGGGCGTGGATGAGGGAATTCCGCCTTGGGAGAAAACGCATTTTGGACACCTACTTGGCCGCGACATATCACGCCATCGGTATTCGGGAACTCGCCACGGCGAATACGGGAGATTTTGCCGTCTTCCAGGTTTTTGATTTTGAGCCTTGGGCGATGGTTTCGGGCTGAAATGGTTTTTGGGGAAAATTTGGAATTTGGAATTTGGAATGTTATCGATCGCGGAATTTGGATTGCGGATCGCGGAACGGGGGAGGAGCGGAAAGTTATCGATTGCGGAGTTCCGATTGCGGAACGGTTTTTGTTTGGAAAATTTGAAATTCGACATGGGGGGCTAAGTGGTTTACCGTAAAATCGCGAATGTATACAAATAAACACGAATATTTTACTGATAATCAGCGAGTTGACTTAAGTGCAGGTTCCATCAAATGGGTTCGAAGTCGGTTCTTATAAGTTCCTCAGCATTCGCGTTTATTCGCGTTTATTCGCGGTTTCATTTTCCCGTTAATGTCAGCACGCAGATCGAGTGAGCGCAAAATTTGGGATTCGAAATTTTATCGATTGCGGAATTCGGATTGCGGAGTGGTTTTTTGGGAAAATTCGAAATTCGAAATGGGGAATTTGAAATGCAGGCGGACCGGCTAGTTTTTGAGGAGGTTGGTGAGGCCGAGTTCGTCGAGGGCGACGGGGTTTTGTTGTTGGAGCTTGGCGAGGTAGGCTTCGCGGTTTTGGCGGATGCGGTCGGCGCGGAGGGCGGCGACGAGGCGGTCTCTGATTTCGGGGAGCGTGGCGGTGTGGGCATCTTTGACGTCGAGAACGCGGACGACATACCATCCGTCGCCGAGGCGGATGGGGTCCGTGGTGCCGCCTTTGGGGAGGGAGGAGACTTTGGCGCGGATTTCAGGTTGGATGGAGGACTCGGCGATCAAACCGACTTCTCCGCCGCGGGAGGCGCTTTCGCGTTCTTCGCTTTGGTCGCGGGCGATGGCGGCGAAGTCGGAACCGGAGGCTTTAAGGGATTTGGCGACGGCTTCGATACGGGCTTTGGCTTTTTCGTCGGCGTCTTTGTCGCCTTGGGGAGCGGCGATGTAGATCTGGGCGAGGCGGAGCTGTTTTGGAACGAGGAGGCTATCTTTGCGGGCGTCGTAGGCGGTCTGCACTTCGGCGTCGGAGGGATAGCCTTCGGGGACTTTGGCGATGGACTGGATGTAGGATTCGGCGACGGCACCCTGACGGAGTCGGTCGAGTTGAGCGATAACTTCGGGGGATTTGTCCCAGCCGGAGGCAATCGCTTCTTTGAAGAGGATTTGTTGGAGGATGAGGGTGCGAACGGTTTGGCTGAGAAGCGCGGGGTTGCTCTCGAGAGCGGCTTTTTCCTCGCCGGTGAGGCCGGTAAGGAATGGCTTGATTTGCTCGATTTTGATTTCGTTATCGCCAACACGGGCAATGACGGCGTCCTGCGCGTAAAGCGATGTTGCGGCGCAGAGGGTGGCTAGGGTGAGGAGGCGGATGACGGATGGTTTCATAAGGATAAGATTTGAGTTACAGGAGGGGCTACGAAAGGAAAATTATTGAGACAGGATTTGCAGGAAAGAAACTCTACTCGAAAACGGATATTGGACAGAATTAACAGAATTAACAAAATTCATCTAAGGCATTTCAGATAGTACAAAAAAATTCCGATTCGGTTCTTTGTAACCAATTCCGTTAATTCCGTTAATTCTGTCAAAACTCTTCAGTAGCTGTTTCCGCGTTAAGCTTGTGGCTTGGCGGGTTTCGCGTCGGAGTCGGCACCGTCGGTGGCGAAAGGGGCGGCCTTAGCGCCGGCTTTGGTTTTTTGTGGGGTTGGTTGAGGCTTGGGAGTTGGAGCGGGTGCTGCTGATGCGGTTTCGGTGCTTGGAGATGCGGCTGGGGATGGCGCCGGGGACGCGCCGGGCTGTGGGGGCACGCCGATGCGGGCATCGGTGAGTTTGTCATTCTGATCCTGAATGGCGGTTTCGAATTTGACGCGGGTGGTGCCGATGAAAGGTTCGCGGGCGAGGAGGGCGTCGCCGAGGCCGAAGCGCTCGTAGCGGTCGAGGGTATCTAATCCGACCTTATACATTTCGACGTTTTTGACCTGTTGATCGGTGACGAGGCGTTCGAGGAGGGTCACTCGGCTGGCGAGCTTGGCGCGTTCGCCTTCCTTCTTGGCGGCGAGTGCAGTGGCCCCGGCGTAGGATTTCCTCCATTTCTCGATGGAGGCCTGAAGGCCGGTGATGAGTGCACCGCGCTCTTCGAGTTTAGTGGTGAGCTCGGAGATCATGTTGGCAGAAACGTTGCGTTCGGAAAGCAGTTCTTTGCCGAGGGATTCGGTTTTCACCGTAAGTTCCTTGATTTTGGTTTCAGCCGCGATTTGCGCGGCTTGTGCTGCGGCGATCTGTCCTTGGGCATCGCGGAGTTTGAGTGTGCTGTCGCGGAGGGCTTCGCGAAGTTTGACCTCGACGGGGTCGACTTCTTCGGCACCACCTGCGCCGTAGAGCGGTTGTGTCGCTATCGAGGCGAGTGTGAGAAAGCTAAGGACGTGTGTGATGATTCTCATGACTTAGAAGCGCGAGTTGAGGTCTAGTTGGATAATGTTGGATTTGTAAGTCGGCCCGGCAATGCTGTCGGCGCCCATCCATCGGAGGGTCATCCATACGTTTTGAGACAGGGCAATGGAGCCGCTGACGGTGAAGCCTTTGAGGTTTGTTCCGCCGAGGCCGAAATCGGAGTCGGTGAAACCGTCCACGACGGCGTCGGAACCGATCCAGCGGTAGCCGAAAACGACGTTCCAATCCCAGCGTTTGGCGAGTGCCGGGGAGCCGATGCGGGCTTCGACGAACCATGCGTTCGGGCTGCCGTCGAAGGCCCCGAGTGTGTCGGTGAGAGTATCATCGGGGATCGGGCCGCGGTTGTTGACGGCGAGGGCGTTGATGTCGGACTTGTTGAACGCGAGGTTGGTGACCCACTCTCCGACGAGGGAGACTTGGATTGGCTCGAAGCCGTTGTAGTCGAGGCGGGCGGTGACGGCGAGGTTCTCGAACTTCGTCGCCAGGCCGTAGTATTGGAATTGGTTGATGGCACCGAACTCGTTACTGGCGTCGGGAATGATCTGGCGGAGTGCCATATAAGTATTTCCCTTCTGCGCAAAAGACGGGCGGCTGTTGTCTGTGTCGCCTGCGTCGCTGGCTGTGAGCGGCGTGTAAGGAGTGGAGAGTTTGCCCTCGATGTTTTGGAAGTAATAGTAAGCGGCTGCGACTTTGAGATTCCAGTCCGGGGTGGGCTTCCATTCAAACCCGCTTTGAATCCCGAAAAGGTATTTGTCATCGCTTTTAAACTTCGTTGGTTGGTTCGACGAGAAGTTGAAGTCCGTATTGTAAACGGGGAAGGCACCGCCGGTGACAAACGGGGTCAGGCCGGGAAGAACTTCGTATTTGAGTTTTGCGGCAACGCCGTCGAATCCGAGGTCATCATCCCAGACGAGCGGGGTGGCAAAGAAGGGATTGTCGAAGCGACCGGCCCAGACAGCAAAGCTGCGGTTGGTGCCGGTGCCGATTTCGTATTTGAGGAAGGCGCGGTCGAGCCAGATGGCGTATTTGCTAAAGTTGCCGCCCTGACCTTGGGTCGCCGAGCTGGCGCCGCCGAGTGTTTGGTTGGTCGAGACGGGCGAGTTGGAGTCGCCGGTAGCCACTCGGAAGCCGGAAGTGAAGTTCTCGCCAAGGTCGAGGTCTGCACCGAAACGGAAGCGGAGGCGGAAGCGATTGCGGTTTTGGTCAACATTAAGCTGAGGTGCAAAGACGGTGCCGCTGGTATCGAACGGAGTTGAGCTGGTGTTGATCGCATTGAAGTTAGGGAAGGCACCCGAGGCGTCGTTCGAGTTCGGGAAGAAGTCGCCCTCGTAGCGAACGCGGAGGTCGGCGAACGGCTTTGCGCGACCGACCCAGGCAGGGAGGTTGAGGCCGGGGCCAAAGCTGCCGGCGCGTGCGGTGGCAAGTTCGAGCTTGATCTCTTCTTTGATCTGGGTCTTGACGGGCTCGGGAATGTACGTGACGCGCACGTCGTCTGGACCGGCGGGGGCGTTCGCAGCTTGGGCGATGGCGACTTGGTCGGAAGCGGCCTGGACGGCGGCAACCTGGGCAATGGCAAACATATCGGACTGAGCGATTGAGCGGGCGGTCTCGGCTTCGGCCTCGGCTTGTTTGATCATTTCAGCGGCATCTTCTTTTGTGAGGATTCCGCGTTGAACGAGTTTGTTGATGAGATTAATCGTGACGCTTTGGGATGGAGATGCGGGTTCTGTGCTGCCGAGTGAGGGAGTGGAAGAAACGATGTCGGTCTCCGCTGCGGTCGGCATGGGGCCTTCTGGTCCAGGCTGTGTAGTTGGGGTCGCCTGGGCGACGGGGGCGGGTTCTGGCGTGGCTTCGGGTGTTGGAGCCGGGGTTGCTTGAGCGACGGATTGCGGCGTCGGGGTCGTCTCTGGAGCTGCTGATTCGCGAACGGGAGCGGGCGAGATCGGCGTTGCGTCGGGGACAACCGGTGGTTGGAAGAGTGCGGTCGCCGGTGTTGGCTCCTGTGTAGGTTCCGGGGTCGGAAGAGCAATCGGGGCGGGCTCGGGAGTTGAAAGGGCGATCGGCTCGGGAGTTGAGAGAGCAATTGGAGCAGGCGTTGGCTGAGGCGCCGGCTCGGGCGTCGGCTCGGGCGTCGGCTGAGGCGTCGGCTGAGGTGTCGGCTGAGGTGTCGGCTGAGGTGTCGGCTGAGGTGTCGGCTCGGGGGTTGAAGCCGGGGTTGGAGTGGCGTTGCGGAGAATGGGTTTGGTGACGGGCTCTGATGCGTTGGCTGGCGTCGGTTGGGCAGAGGCTTGAGCGGGCGATGAGGAGGGTGACGGGGGCTCGACGTCGAAAACGATTCGGTTTTTGCGACCGACAGGGGTGGGTTCACCGGAGGCGGTTTCGGCATTTGCAGATTCGCGAGAGGTTGCTGCGATGGCAAAAGCGAGCAGAGCGACGGTCGAGAGGCGGGCGATTTTGGTTCGCATTCGTTTGAAGGATTGAGGATCAAAGCCGGAGAGAGTCATAAGTTTTTAATTGGGCCGGGTTGCGGAGATTCGCATAACGATGGGCATGGGCATGCCTTCCGGGGGGGGGCTTTGTAATTGAAGGCCAGTGAGAACCTCTTCTCGAATCGCGCGATCCACGTCGGGGTTGCCCGATGAGCCCGAGAGTGTCGCGCGGGTGACGCGTCCGGTGGCGTCCACCCAAACGCGAACTTGAAGTTTCAAACTCGCGCTGCGGACCTTTTTATGGTTGCGGAGGGCGTCGGCGATGCGGGTCTGAACTTGACCGGCGTAGAAGCCGTATTTACTGCCGCCACTGCCTTTGCCCATGCCGGAGCCGCCGATCATTCCACCGCCGCCTTTGCCACGGAGGCCAAAAGCATCTGAGCCCTCGCCTTGGATGTTCGAGCCCATCGGGGCTGCTTCTTCGGGAGCTTGGTCGGGTTCCGGAGCGGCATCGGGTTGGGTCTCTTCAACGAACTCCTCACGCTTGTCTTCGACTTTCGGCGGATCCGGTTGTGGCGGAGGGGGAGTCGGCGGCGGGGTCGGTGGGGGTGGAGTGGGAGGCGGGGCAAGTGTCACCATGGCAACGGGCGCCGAACGTTTTTTTGGTTTGTCGGATTTCGAAAGAAATCCAAACCAAACGATGCAGCCGAGGGCGATTGTTCCGCCGGCAATGATGAGTGTCCGATTCTTCGCGAAGAAGCTCGGTTCGTCATCATCTGGATCGTCGTTGGCCGCGTTGCTCATTGTTAGGGTCCGACCGTTGCGAGTCCGATTTGAGTGATCCCGAGGCGGCCGCAAACGTCGAGAACTTCCATGACGCCTTGGTATTGGACTTGGCGATCACCGCGAATAACGACGGGGAATTCGGGGAATTTCGCTTGATGTGCGCGAAGCCCTTGTTCGAGCTCCGGGAGCGTGACGGGGATAGTGTCCAAGAATACTTTGCCCTCGTTATTGACGGTGATGGCTTTGCTTTTGGGTGCGCCGAGGTCGGCGGGTTTGCTGGATGAGCGAGGCAGATCCACCTTCGTGCCTGTGACGCCAGCCGAGGTCATGATGATGAAAATGAGCAACAGCACGAGGTAGAGATCCACCATCGGAGTTACGTTGATATCGTCGTAGGACTTGTCGTCTCCGGCTGTCATTTCGCGCGGGATTGTTCAGCGATTTCGGCTTGGATGGCTTCGTGAGCGCGAGCGGCGTCCTCGGGTCGGCGGATCTGTTGGATAGCGACGGGGAGGGCGCGCTCACCTGGCGGCGGGTAGAACTCGGCGACCTTAGCGATAAACTCGTCGATGAAGACCTGCATCGAGGCGAGCGTGTCTCTGATCCGCGATGCGAGGTAGCTATACATGAACAGCGCGGGGATGGCGACAAGGAGACCGACGACCGTTGCCAGGAGCGCGCTGGCGATACCGGGGGCAATCGAGTTGATCTCGACGTTGCCTGACTTAGCAATAATCGCAAACGTAATCATAACGCCGACGACCGTTCCGAGCAACCCAACGTAAGGTCCGCCCGCGATGCTGATGGTGAGAAGAACGATGCCTTTGTTGAGGCTATGGTGTTCGCGGACGAGGCCGGCATCGAGAGCTGCCCGGATGGCTTGGATGGAGCGCGCAGAGAGCCCCTGTCCGGTGTTTTTTCCATCTCCGAGACGGTGGCGGATTTCTTCGGCCCCGATCTGGTAAACATGATAGAGGGGTGAGTCGCGCATGAGCCGCAAGGTCTTTTTGTCCGCCTTGCCGCCGAAGTTTTTTGAGGCCGCGCTGTCGTTGGTATCGAGGACGGTGAGATCGCTTGCGACGGCTTTCCATTGGCGATCGAATTCCTCACTGCCTTTTTTGATTTTTCCGAGGACAACGTATTTTTTAACGGCGACGCTCCAACCGGCGATCATCATGACGACGCAGACGCCGATGGCGATCCAGCCGTCGAACATCATGTTTTTGGCGATGTCGCCGAAGAGCATTACGTGCTTAAACGCCTCGCTGTCGGTAAACCCGCCGCCCCCGCCTTCCTCGCCTTCTTCCTCGCCGACAACGAGAAGCTTCGTGGCGGCTTCGGTGCCGGATTGGTTGGTCATCGAGAACATTATCCAGCCTGCGCCGCGTGCGACTTTCGAGATTTGAACTTCGTCGATTTCGCCGACGGCACCGTTGGTTCCGTCCGCATTTGCGCCGAGGGTGGATTCTCCGGAGAGAGCGGGGATCGGGATGTCGAGTTTGGCGTATTCCTTGCCATCGACGTAGAGGGTGGTGGTGGCGTTGGTGGCCACGATGGCGAGGTGCTTCCACATGGCGGACGGGAGGGGTTCTCCGGCGGGCGTGCGCTCCGTGCCCGAGGCATTGCGGATTTCGACGTAGGGGATGCCGTTAGCGAGACCGATCTCGAATCCTTGGTCGGCATCAAGCATTTGGAAAATGACACCGCGCTCGGAAAAGGTGGTTGGTTTGATCCAGATCGACCAAGTCAGGGGGTCGCCATCTGCGCGCTTGAGGGTTTCCGAGGCTGGGATTTTAATTGCGGTGTTGCCGAGGAGACGCATGCCGCCTGCGATGAGGGCGCCTTCGGAGAGGGTGCCGCCGGAGGTTGCGTTGTTCGCATTTTTCGTGGCATCAGCCGGGGTCGGGGTGCCGGTAAAATGATAGACGAGCGTGGTATCTATGTCGTAGGTCGCCTTTGGGTCTTCGGCGGCTTCGAGTGTTTCCTCGGAGTTGCCCGAGTAGAGCCAGAATTTGGTCTGACCGCTGGAGACCACGTCGGGGACTTTCACCCAGATGAAGGCCTCGTTGACGAGCGCGTCGAACTTTTCGATTTGATGGTTGAGCGGCGTTTTGTCATCGGCCGCAACAAAGCGAATGTCGCTTCCGTCTTCGCGGGCGCTGGCGAAGTTAAAATTTCCCGAGTGCAGGCGAATGAGGACGAGCGCGGTTTTTGGAGCTTCGGCCATGGCGACGCCGCTCGCTCCGGTATCAACGGTAAACGACTTGCGGGCCGACCATTCTTTATTCCACCAGGATTCGGCTGCGCCTGCCGTTGTCGTAAGCGAGATGAGGACAACTGCGATCCAGAGTTTGAGATTGAGTTTTTGCATAAGTATTAGAGTTCCCCCCAGATGCGGAAGGTAATGAGCGGGGTGTTGGCCTCGTTGGGAAGCGAGGTGATCTGCGGAATACCAACGACGAGGGCGCCATTGACGTATTCTTTGAGTTTGATGGTGCCGCCGAAGCCGAAGCTCCAGAGGTTGAATTGGGTCTCTTGCTCGGGGAGGGGATCGTTGATGGTGGCGAATCCGCCATCGATGAAGGTGAAAAAACGGAGTTCGTTGCCATCGCCCATCCATTTGAGGAGGGACGGTGTGCGGAGTTCCAAAGTGCCCGCCATGCCGCTGTCGCCGACGGCTGTGGATTCCAGATAGCCGCGAATGGTGCTGAGCCCGCCGATGCTGAACTGTTCGCTGTCGATGAGGGGAGTCGCGCTGGCCTGGCCTTGAATTTCGCCGAAGAACTGAAATCCATAAGGCAGCTCCTGAGTGTGCCCGAGGCTCCCGCGGAAGTAGAAGAAGTTCGCGTCGGCATTAAAGCGGCGGTTGTCGAATTCCTCGACTTCGTCTCTGCTGGTTCCGCGGAAACTGAAGGTGAGCCCTGCGCTGAGCTCTGTGAGGTAGGATTTTCCGATCCAAGACGCGTTGTAGCCCACGCTGAACGGCCAATAAGTAATCGGGCTCTCGATGGGCTCACCGGTGCCGAGGTCGAGGGTTTGTTCGAAGTTTTTGTAGTCAATGCCCGCGCTGGCGGAGTGGAAGAATCCGGCGCGTGAGGGGAGGTTGACGAGGAAGCGTCCGCCGATAATCTGACCATTGCCGATAGAGTTCGCGCCGCCGAGGGTCGCCACTTCGCTGTTCTGCCGCGTGCCTTGGATGAGCAGGCTCACCCAGCTCACCTGCGGGAGACGGGCGATGTAGTAACCGGAGTAAACAATCGCATCGCTCGGGCGCTGAGGGGCGATTTGAAAACCGGCACCGATGGTGTGGCCGAGTTGCCAGAGGTTGTCGTAGCGAACGGCGAGATCGAGGCGGAGCGGGGTGGTATTCGCGCTGTAGCGGTTGTTGAGTTCGATGCTGCCGTGGAGCGGGAACTTGTCTTTGACCGTCAGTTCCACGTCCACCGTGCCGGGCAAGACGCCTGGCTTGAGTGTTGGCGTGATCTGGCGATCGGCCATTTGGTTGAGCGCGATGAGGTCGCGCTGAACTTCGTTGAAGTTTGGCACTTTTCCCTCCGCGAGCGAAGGCGCCATTTTTTTGATCTGATCGATGCTGAAAAACCGCGATCCGGTCACCTTGAGGTGTCCCACGGGAGCCTCGGTCACTTGGAGCACCACGATTCCGCGTGTCGGACGCTGGGGCGGAACGTTGACGGACACTGTTTGGAAACCCTTGTCGCGATACGCTTTTTCCAAGGCGGCGCGCGCTTTTTCGACATCCTCCGCTGTGCGGCCCGGTCCGAGAAATCCATAAACGGCGGCTTCGACGTCTCCGCGCGGGAGGGTTTTTGTGCCGACCACGCGATATTCCTTGATGTAGAGCGAATCGTCCGGCGGCACCGCTTGCGCGACAGCCGCTGCAGTTTGCGCTGCTGTAGGTGGTTCTTCATCAGAGATTTGCGCAAATGCCGCGACGCTCACGAGCACGAGCAATGCCCCTGCAACAACAGGATTCCTTTCCTTCAATCCTAGACGGGATCGAAAGACTCTGGCTTTCGGCAATGGCATGGCGTGGTAATTGGCTATTATTGAGGCGCAAACGCCGCAACAACCCGAATGTGACAATTTCGTCACAATTGGGGTCTGCCTCGTGCTAAACAGTCGGGAGTTCTCGCGCTTCGATGGAGGCAGTGACATTAAATTGGCGCATGTTGGTGCTCCACCAAGGGTGGATTCGGTTTTCGGGAGCCTGCCAGAGTTCGCGGTGGAGGGTAGTGACGGCTTCGGCGTCCCAGAGGAGGGCGAGAAGCTCGCGGCGGGTGAGGGAGTCGGGGCCGTCGGTGAGGAGGCGGGAGCGGAGCTGGTCGAGGTAGCTTTCTTTGTATCGGGTTTTGACTTTCGAGCGGCGGAGCATCGCGATGTGGACGGAGTTGGCGGCTGGGGAGAGCGCGACGTGGAGGAGGCCGGAATGAGTGCCGGATGTCGCGCTTGTCGCGGCGGCGTCGAGGTTTTGGAGGATGGGTGGAACGTTGATTTCCTCTGGCGTGAGGAGAAGTCCCGTGCGACGAAGCCATTGGCCGATGCGATCGGAACTCGTGAGCATGGCGAGTGGAACGGCGAGGACGAGACCGACGAGCACGGGCGCAAGCCACATGAGCAATGCTGGAACCCAGATCGCGGCGGTGGCTGTGGCGAGGAGGCCAACGAGGCTGGTTTCGCCAAACATGCGGAGGGCGTCGGCGAGCGGAATCCCGGACGTGGAGCGGTTCTGGGTTTTCCAAACGACGCGTGCGCCGACGAGCGAGAGGAGGACAAATTTCGTGTAAAAGTAAAGAAGGAGTGGGGCGAGGAGAATCGAGAAGAGCGTATCGACGAAGGCACTTGCGAGCATGCGAACGGAGCCGCCGAACGGTTTGGCTCGACCAATGAGCAAGACCGTGCCGAAGACCTTGGGAAGAAAAAGCAGGGCAATCGTGAGGGCAAGGAGGAGGAGGCTCGCGCGAGGGTCGACTTGGAGTTCCGCAAGGCGCGCCGACAGAATCGCGAAGTTTTGTTTTTCGTGAAAATCGACGGCGCTGGCGATGATGAAGACAACAAGCATGGGCGCGGTAAGGTAGGCCATGAGACCAAAAAAAATGTGAAGTCGATTGGCGAAGCTGGTCGAGGGCGCGAAGAGGAACCAGAAGTGCTGAAGGTTGCCCTGACACCAGCGGCGGTCGCGTTTGAGGCTTTCGAGGAAATTGGGAGGACCTTCTTCATAGGATCCGGGCTCGAGGTAGGCGAACCAAACTTGATAGCCTGCGAGGCGCATGAGAGAGGCCTCAATGGTGTCATGGCTCATTAAATGACGGTCGGCGGCAGTCGCGCCGGGGATTTCGGGCAGCACGCAATGCTCCATGAAAGGCTGGAGGCGAAGGATGGCGTTGTGGCCCCAGTAGTTGCCGCCGTCGAGATGCCAGAAGTTTGAGCCCGCGGCAAAGACTGGGCCGGCGAGGCGCGTGGTGAACTGGACAAGGCGTTGGAGGAGTGAAGTGCCGCGAACGATTTGCGGGCTGGTTTGGATAATGCCGACGCGCGGGTTCGCATCCATCGCCTGCGCGAGCCGAACGAGAGTCGCGCCCTCCATCACACTGTCGGCGTCGAGCACGATGAGATAGCGATAGCGGCTGCCCCAGCGGCGGCAGAAATCGGCGACGTTTCCGCTTTTGCCATGCAGGGACACACGGCGCTTGCGGTAAAAAATCCGTCCGAATGCTTCAAGCCGGGTGCAGAGATCCATCCACGCGAGTTCTTCTTCGATCCAGCGATCGGGTTGGTTGGAGTCGCTGAGGATAAAAAAGTCGAACGAGCGGGACTGGCCAGTGGCTTCGAGTGAGCGGAACATATTTTCGAGTCCGGCGAAAGTGCGGGCCGGATCTTCGTTGAAGACGGGGAGCACAATCGCCGTCGAGCCCGGCATCGGCGCGTCGGCCGGCACAGTTCGCATGATTTGGTAGGGGTCGCCGCCTCGTGCGAGGATGACAAATCCCCAGAATGCAATGGCAAAACCGAAAGCGATCTGGCCGAACAAAGGAATAAAAAGAGCGAGCTGCAACCATTCGATGGCGGTGAATCCTCCGGGTTGAAGCAGAGACACGAGGAGAAGCGTGCCCGCCAGAAGAATCCCTCCACCGGTGGCGAGGAACAGCGCTCGACGGACCGTCGTGGTGTCGCGTGGCAGGCTTTCGGTGTGCGCAAACGGCTTCATTTGAAAAACCTAAGCCACGCGCCGTAGGCGACAAAAAAGACGACGACCCAGATGAGAAAGGCGCGCAGAACATGGCTCCACGAAAACTGATCCCACGTCTCGCGGGCGATGTCCTCCATCGGGCCGTAGTCAATTTCCTTACGAATCAGGCTGCGAAATTCGAGTGCGGGACCGGCTTGGATGGAGGCGGAGCGGATGGCGGCGAGCATGGCCTCGGGTGGCGTGGAGCTGAGAAAAGCGGATGGCCAGCGGTGCCCGCACCGCGCGGCAAAATAAGCAACGCGACCGCGCGACGGGGCATCTGTCGCGGAGCCGTCGCCAACGAGCTTAGCGAACCAATTCTCCGTGCGCGTTGTTGCAAGGCGCATGGCGGTTTCAACCGGTGACAGTGATGCGTCGCCTAAGTGCATTTGCTGAGCTTGGCTAACGATGTCGAGCGTGAGACTGAGGAGTTGCGTTCGCGAAGAAATTCCGTTGGCACGGAGGTAGTCCTCCACGCGAAGGCAGGCGGCATTCCACTCGGGAGAAAAGCTTAGTGTTTCCATGTCATCGTCCAGGTTTCGGTGAGGGGACGTCCGTCGAGAGTGAGGGCGCAGCGGAGCTCGACGGGTTTGTTTTTTTGAGTCGAACTGGCCACGAAAGAGACGCGCCAGGTATCGTTGAACGAGTTTTTCTGAACCTGCACGTCGGAGATGCTGCCGGGTTTTCCGATCCAGACGTCCGCGACCGGCAGCGCGTCTCCGAGGCGGGAGAGTTCGCCTCCTGCAAATTCGAGCACGATCGTTCGATAGAAATCGGCATCCTGCGAGTCGATGCGCGTTGCCAGGCAGCGTCCGAGTGGTGGGATCGCGTCGTTATCAGCAAACCATGACAACGCATAAGACAGATCCGTGCGCACCCCCTTTTTGAGTCCGCCGTCGGGTTGCCAGAATGCAATCACGTTATCCATGTATTCGTTATTGGTCGGGAGTTGGATGAGTTGGATTACCCCCTTGCCCCATTTGCCGTCCGGTTGCACCCAAAGGCTCGGGCGCTGGTGATAACGCGCTTCGAGATCTTGATAGTGCGAGAAATCGCGGTCGCGCTGGAGGAGTCCGAAGCCTTTCGGGTTTTCGTCTTGAAACACGGCGACCTGGAGCTGTTGCGACCAAGTGAGCGGACGCCAGAGCCACTCTCCGTTGCCGCGTTCGAGCTGGAGTCCGTCGGAGTCGTGAACTTCCGGGCGAAAATCTCCGAACGTGTTACTCGTGTTCTCTCCGAACCAAAACATGCTTGTGAGCGGAGCGATCCCGATGCCCGGAATATCGCGACGCGGGAAGAGCACGGCGCGCACGCTCATCTTGGTATCGACGCCCGGCCAGATGCGGAACTCGTAAGCCCCTGAAAGCGATGGGCCGTCTAGAATTGCATAGATAGTTATGTCGCGTGCGCCCAGCGAGGGTTCCACCAGCCAGAAGGCTTTGAAATCGGGGAACTCTTCTTTCTTTAATGGATCCACGGCAATTCCTCGTGCGGAGAGCCCCCACGCGAGATCTTTGCCGACGGCTCGGAAGTAGCTGGCTCCGAGAAACACAAAAACCTCATCAAGATAGTCCGCGCGATTGATTGGGTAGTGGACGCGAAATCCCGAATACCCGGCTTTGCCCATTTCGGACCGGGCGATGGTGTTTTTTCCGCAATCAAAATTATCAGGTGAGAAAGGAATCGGGCCCGCGCCATCGCGATTGACTTGAAAAAGATCGACGGGTTTCGAGTGCGTCCCGCCTGTGAAGAAAAACTTTGTCTGAAACGGCAGCCCCTTGTCGCGCCAAAGCGTGTGTTCGTCGCGCCAGCGGATGTCGCGGTATTGGTCGTAGTTGAGGCCTCTTAAAACTTTAGAGTTTACCGCGGCCGTGGGGACATAGGGCTCCTGCGCGATGCGTTCGGCTTGTTCGATGATGAGATCGAACGCAAACGGCTTTTCTTTGGTCTGGCTGATGACAAACGTCAGAAGCAGCGCGGTCATTACCGCAAAGACCAGATGGGTTTTCATAGATAACGGCTTCCTTCGGACATCGGAAATATTTGGCTCACCACTAAATAATGGAGAGAGCGGGTGACGAGACTCGAACTCGCGACATCAACCTTGGCAAGGTTGCACTCTACCAACTGAGTTACACCCGCGCGAGGGAAAGAGAAATAATGGGAAGGGCGGGCGACGTCAACTCAAAGTTTCGCGAGTTTGGTTTTCATTGTCGCGAGTGCTGACAGGGCTTCTTCGACGGAATCGGCGAGTAGGCAGACGTGGCCCATTTTTCGGCCCGGGCGGGGGGTGCATTTTCCGTAGAGGTGGAGTTTGGCACGGGGGTCGGAGAGGATGACGTTCCAGTCAGGCTCTCCATTGGCCCAGAGGTCGCCGAGGAGATTCCACATCACGACGGGCTGGAGCAGGCGAGGGGAGCCGAGGGGAAGACCGCAGACGGCGCGGAGTTGTTGTTCGAACTGGCTGGTGACGCAGGCGTCGAAGGTGAAGTGGCCGGAGTTGTGCGGGCGGGGCGCGAGCTCATTGACGAGGAGTTGGCCGTCGGCGGTGAGAAACATTTCGACAGCGAGGAGACCGACAACATTGAGGCGACGCGTGATTTCGCAGGCCAGCGTGCGAGAGGCTTCGAGAACGGTCGTGGGAAAACGGCCAGGCACAATCGAGAGGTCGAGAATGTGATGCGTGTGGTGATTTTCGGAAGCTGGAAATGCAACGATCTCGCCAGTGACGCCACGGGCGCAAATGACGGAAAGTTCAAGTTCGAAGGGGATCCATTTTTCGAGAACGCCTCGCGGGGCGTCGAATCGCGACCAGACCTCGGCGGGATTCTCGCTGCCATTGAGTTTGATTTGGCCTTTGCCGTCGTAGCCGAAGTCCGCTGTTTTTAAGACGCAGGGGAAACCGATTTCTGTGATTGCGGCGGCAAGGGTCTCGGGGGAATCCACAACGCGGAACGGCGCGCACGGGAAGCCGTTTTTGTGAAGGAAGGATTTTTCGCGTTCGCGATTTTGGCAGATGTGGAGCACCTCGCCGCGCGGGCGCACCGGGCGGCGGGCGGCGACCCACTCAATGGCTTCGATCGGGATGTTTTCAAACTCGAAAGAAACCACATCGACGGCGTCGGTGAACGCCTCAATCGCTACGCGGTTCGAATAAGCGGCGTTGACCTCGACATCGCAGATTTGGCCGGCGGGGCCGTCGGGCTGGGGATCGAAGGCGTGAACGCGGTAACCCATGCGGCGCGCGGCGATGGCGAGCATTCGTCCGAGTTGACCGCCGCCGAGAACGCCAATGATGCCGCCGGGCGCGATGGATTTGGTTTCCGTCGCCGTGGGAATCACGTTAAGAGGTTGAAGATTGTCCGTCATGGCTGATCGATTCGTTTACATTCTGGCCGCTGGTATTGTGGGCCTCGTGCGTCGCATGCCGCTGTCCGTTTGCTTTGTTGTAGGACGTGTGGTGGGCGCGCTGATGTGGCTCATCCTGCCCGGCTATCGGCGCCTCGCAAGGGAAAATCTCGCTTTGGCGTATGGGGAGGAATTGTCTGCTGGCGAAATCCGCGCGTTGACGTTCCGGCATTTTATGACCGTGGGAGCGAATGCGGTTTGCGCGTTCAAGATTCCGGCCCTTTCGCAGGAGCAGATTCGTCAAATCGCGGAGATTAAAAATCTGGATCGCATTCGCGAGAGCATCGTGGCGGGCAGGCCGGTCGTCCTTGCGATCAATCACATTGGGAATTGGGAGCTCTACGCGCAATTGGTGTTTGAAGTGCCCGAGGCGCATTTCGGCACGGTCTATCAGGCGTTGCGAAATCCACTCGTGGATGATTTGGTAAACCGCGACAGGCGTCGGCTTGGCGTGGCGACGTTTGATCGCAAGCGGGGCTTTAATGCCGCCATCGCGATGCTCCGCGAGCCGGGCATCGTGGGTGTTCTTGTCGATCAGCATGCGGGCGACGGCGGAATGTGGACGCCTTTTTTTGGCCGCCTCGCCTCGACCTCAACGCTGGCTGCGGCGTTGGCTCTGCGCACGAATGCCACGGTTTTGCCGGTGGCCATTTACACGGCGGGGTTTGCGAAGTGGCGCGTTGAGGTCAGCGAGGCGATTCCGTGGGAACCGGGCAAATCCGAACAACTCACGGCCGATCTCAACCTCGCTCTCGAAAGACAAATCCGCATCTCGCCAGCGGATTGGTTCTGGGTCCACAACCGCTGGAAAATGCCGTGGCCGAATTTCCTCTGTGCATCGGCCAAGCGGGGCGTTTACGTGCCGCCGGATGCCTCGACAATGCGCCCTTTTCGTATCGTCGTGCGCTCGCCGAACTGGCTGGGCGATGCCGTGATGTCGGCGAAGTCGGCGCGGGCCTTCAAAGCAGGGCGCCCTGATGCGCAACTCGCGATCCTGTGTCCGGCGAAGCTTGCGGATTTTTGGAAACGCCTGCCGGAAGTCGACGAGGTGATTTCGTTTGAGAAAGAAGAATCGTTTTTATCCGTTGCGAAAAAACTTTGCGGACGTTTCGACGTGGCTGTTCTTTTCCCGAACTCGCTTCGCGCCGCGTTGGAAGCCTGGCTGGCTGGCATCCCCCGGCGAGTGGGTTTTCGCGGGCATTCGCGCGCGTTTTTTCTCAATCAAATCATTCCCGAACCGAAGCAGAAACCGCGTCAGCCCGAGCACCATGTTGATCGTTACTGGCGCATCGCCGTGCGGTGCGGCGCAGTGGCGTCCGACGCGCAACTGCCAGTGTGGACGCGCGGCGAGGGGCGAGTTCGCTTTGGGATTTGCCCTGGCGCGGAGTTTGGTTCCGCCAAACGCTGGCCGGTCGAACGGTATCGGGAAGTGGTTTCAGCTGTAAACGCTCGGCTCGATTGCGAGTGGATCGTCGTGGGCACGGCCGCCGACTCCACCCTCGCCGCCGAATTGGCCTCGGGCTTCGCGAATGTTAGCGACCTAACGGGCAAAACGTCGCTCGACGAGTTGATGCAAACCTTGCGCGGTCTGCGTGCACTAGTAACCAACGACACTGGAACAATGCACCTCGCGGACTTTCTCGGCGTTCCGCTGGTCGCCGTTTTTGGATCGACCGAGCCTGCCCTCACCGGGCCGCGTGGCCTCAGATCGCGAGTCATTCGCCAGCAGGTCGAGTGCAGCCCGTGCTTCCTCCGAGAGTGCCCCATTGACTTCCGATGCATGCGCGAGGTGACGACGGAAGCTGTTGTGGAAGAATTACTCTCGGTTGCGTCGTAACTACCCGCCCCAGCGTGCACCTGCGCTGAGTGCCGGCACCCAGCCGCGGGTATGGCCGTAAGCGTAGTCGGTTTTTCCGACGGCACCGATCATCTTTTTGCCGGTGGCCGCGCGCCATTTTTTGCTCATGCTCTCGCCCGTATGGCAGCCCCAGCTCTTGACGAACGCGTCTTTGGTGAAGATGCCGCGTTTGATTTTGAAGAGCTCGTCCTCGTGCAGCCAGCTCTTTGATCCACTGTCAATTTCGTTGCTGTAGTCGAACATGAAACACGCGCGGTTGGAGTGACCGTAGAACTCAAAATTGGCGACCTTGACCTGAGCGCGCGGCTGGCCGGCGTTCAGGTAGTTGATCACGGCGGAGCCGTCGTCGAACCAGACGAGTTTGACGTTGAATTTATCGCGAACGGAATTGATGTTGCCGATGAGGTCGGCTTGATCTTGTCGTGTGGCACGGCGCAAGTAGCTGGGCCGGTGGACGAGCCATGTGATGAGTGCATCGGGGCCTTGTTGTTTGCGAATCTCGTCGATGCGGACACGGGCCGAGCGGACAAAATTTCCCCACCAGCGATCGTGCGGCTCGGCTTTGAATTTTTCCCACTCGATGAGAGACGGCCCGCCGCTCACAATAATGTATTCTTTTTGCGCCGCCGCCGAGGCCGAAGCCACGCCAGCAAGAAGGAAAATCAACAAGAGCCGCATCATTCCCCCAACATTGGCACGCGGGCGAGAAGTTCAAGCACATTC
>Ga0209490_10001952_pt1 | contig 19729 bp, 16 predicted proteins | sample MAT06_FD_187209 | JGI IMG/M metagenome (GOLD analysis project Ga0209490, IMG submission 187209) | Freshwater microbial communities from Lake Fryxell liftoff mats and glacier meltwater in Antarctica - MAT-06 (SPAdes) (version 2) | ecosystem: Environmental > Aquatic > Freshwater > Ice > Liftoff... | reverse complement strand
CGGTGGGCGGGGTCGAGGTCGTGATCGCCGCGAACCCTTGGTCGTTCAAGCTGCCGCAGATGCCCCTGCCCTCAATGCTCCCGTCGCTGCTGCTGCGATAGATGCTCCGCGAGTCGTAGTCGAACGACCAGCTTCTGGCGATGCCGAAGATCAGCGCCGTGGCAACCGCCGCCGTCGTCGCGGTCGTTCCGCTCAAGGAGGCAACTTCCCTGAATCGAAGTTCGCCGATGCAACTGAAGAAGAGGAAGCAGTGACCGATGAGCTCGAATCGGTCATCGAAGCGCAAGAAAATGTCGCTGCGCCTTCGATGCCTATTCTGCTTCCCGGCGAGACTCTCTCGAAGTACAGAGGCCGGCCTGCAGAAGTTGCTGCGTCCTTTGAGGATGAGGTCGAAGTTGAAGCCGATGAAGTAGACGAACCCGAGATTGCTTTTGAGGCTATCGCTGAAATCCATGAAGCGCCAGTCACCCCTCTCAAAGCAATCACCCCTGAGTTCATTGCTGAGCGGCTTGAAGACGAAGTGCTCGAAGAAGTAAAAGAACACCTCGCTGAAATGGCCAAGGAGAACGAAGAGCAGCGAGACTTCGAAGAAGCCGAGCGCTTGGTCTATCAAGACAAAGAGAACGCCGAGGCAGAAGCTGCCATCGCTGCATCTGCCCAGTTGGACAACCAGGATTTAGATGTTTCTGACGATCAGGACTCCGATGATGACAACGACGATGAGGGCGAGGATGATGCCGAGGCCTCAGTTTCGCTCGAATCGATTGCGACTGAAGGTGATGAAGCTCAGGCACTAGCCGAGGGCGAATCTCCGGATTCCGATGCTGATGGTGTTCTCCCATCGCTTGGCTATTCAGCTCACTTGCGCCAGACCGACCAGCGCTTCCTGCAGCAAAGAGCTCCACAAGAAGGCGGCGAAGGGCAAGAGAGAGGCGGCAGACGTCGGCGCAGGGGTGGCAGGGGCAGAGACCGCGCGGCTGCACCGGAGACCACTGCAGGCGCAATAGAAGCCCCAGTGGCAGTCGAAGGCGAAGCAGCCGTAGTTCCCCCTGTAGAAGCTCAAAGAGACTCCAGCCCTCGTCGCGAAGACGGGCGCCGCGACGGACGCAACCGCCGTGACCGTGGGGATCGATCTGAGCCACGCGGCGAGCGAACAGCAACCGATCGAAGCGATCGACCGGAGCGCTCCGCAGATCGAAACGACCGTCCAGACCGTGAGCGCCGTCCGCAGCCCTCTATCACTGAGCTCCTCAAAGAAGGCCAGGAAATCCTGGTCCAGATCGCAAAAGAGCCGCTTGGACAAAAGGGGGCGCGAATCACATCGCACATCGCCCTTCCAGGCCGCTACTGCGTCTATATGCCCACCGTCGACCATACGGGTGTTTCCCGCAAGATCGCCTCAGACGAAGAGCGTCTGCGCTTGAAGCGTATTCTTCAGAGCCGTAAAGAGGGAATCCCTGGCGGGTTTATCATCCGCACTGCGGGAGAAGGCCGGACAGAAGAAGAGATCCTCGCCGACATCGAGTTTCTCAGCAACCTCTGGGTTGACATTCGCAAGAAGGCAGAAAGCAAGCCGGCTCCGGCTCTGATCTACCACGACCTCGAAATTGTGGAACGTGTCCTTCGTGATCAGCTGGGCCCCGACTTCAAGTCGATCTGGGTCGACAACGAAGAGATCTACGAGAGCATCCTGCGCTTCCTCGAGCGTTTCCAGCCGATGATGGTTTCTCGTGTCAAAATGTACACGCGCCAAGCCTCCATCTTCGATAACTTTGGAATCACGCAGGAGCTTGAGAAAGCTCTTCGCCCAAAGGTCTGGTTGAAATCGGGTGGTTACATCGTTATCAATCAGACGGAAGCACTCGTTGCCATTGATATCAACACCGGTAAGTTTGTTGGTAAGTCCAATCGACTCGAAGATACCATCGTCAAAACCAACGTCGAGGCCATCCGCGAGATCGTCCGTCAGGTTCGTTTGCGCGACCTCGGCGGCATCATCGTCATCGACTTCATCGATATGGATGAGCGCAAGAATCGCATGAGGGTCATGCAGGCCCTTGAGGAGGCAATGCGTGCCGATCGCGCTCCCTACAAGATTCTGCAGTTTAACGACTTTGGCCTGGTTGCGATCACACGCAAGCGCGTCAAACAGTCGCTTGAGCGCACCCTGTGCGCCCCTTGCCCCTATTGCGAAGGCTCAGCATACGTCAAGAGCGTGCAGACTGTCGTCGGTGAAATCCTCAACGAAGCCAAGAAATTGGCCCGGGCGCTGGAAGACTCCAAGGACGTCCTGCTCCGGGTGAACCCCGAAGTAGCAAAGGTCTTCAAGTCTTCTGACAACCAGTACCTCGAAGAACTCGAAGAAATTGTTGGCCGGCCTGTAATGGTGGTTTCTGATGGCTTGATTCATCAGGAAAAATTTGATCTGGCCTAGCGTTTAATTCCCTGCATGCCATGCGATATCAACTTATCCTGGTACTTGCTCTGATATTGAAGACGAAAAGCTCCGCACAGGAGCTTTTCGTCTTTTCAGACCTTGCCCTCTTCGCTCAGAAGGATCTCTCGAAGATCGATTGCGATTCACTGCTGGCATCCAAAGAGTACGAGGTTTTGTCTCCCGCCCTCGAGCGAGGCGATTTCCTGACTCTGTTGGTAGTTGTGAAACATCTGGCAGGCCAGGCTTTTGTGCTGGAGACCGGGCAGTATCCGCCTGGAGCACTTTCTCTTCGCAGCTTCCGGCTCTTCCCGGGCACTGACACTCCACTTGAACTCACCAGAGTTTCAAACTCGCTTCGCGGACGGATCGGCGAAAACCAGCGCTGCGCTATTTTCATTCTTGATGCCGAGGTGCCAAGAAATATTTCCGAAGGCCGTCTGAAGTTGGAACCGGCCCTCTGGGTTCCCGGCTCCGTCTCGCAAAATGGCTGGCTGCGTTACCCGATGGAAATAAGAGTTATGCAAAAGGAAGCAGCTCCATTCGAAATCCAGCCAACTTGCACCGCATCGAAACTCACACTGGATCATCTTCTGATCCGCAACCTCAGTCGCGAAGGGTTGGACTGTCTCAGCTTGAGTGAGCACAGAACCGATACTCAATACATACTCGGCCAACGTCGTTTGAGAGGAAAAAACAAGTAGCAAGTGACCGATTTGCTACAATAGAAGAAATAGGCTGGAGAGGTGGCCGAGCGGTTTAAGGCGCACGCTTGGAAAGCGTGTGTACAGGAAACTGTACCGAGGGTTCGAATCCCTCCTTCTCCGCCATTCCCAAATTCTAACTGCCGATCTGCAGTTCTTTTCTCCCCACAATTTCAATCCCAAAGCCTTCAAGCCCTACTGCCTTCAGCGGCGAGTTTGTCAGCAACTCAATCCTCTTCAAATTCAGATCTCGCAAAATCTGGGCACCAATCCCAACCTGATGCTGCATCTTCGGTTCTCCCTCGGGACGCTGAAGGTTCCTCGCGTGCACCTGAAGTCGGTTCGTTGACCCTTCAGTGCATCGCAATCGGTCTTGATTCCCGTGGTGTAAATAAACAAGCACGCCACGTCCTGTCTCTGCGATCAACCTCATGGAGGCGTCCAGCAGAGCGCGGCAATCACAGGCTCGGCTCCCAAAGAGGTCACCAAAAGGACAATGTGAGTGCATCCTTACCAAGACTGATTCGTCCCCGCTAATATCGCCACATACGAGTGCCGAATGCATCTCCCGGTCAAGCGTGTTCTCATAGACGACCATCTGCATTGGGCCCTGTGCAGTATCGATCAAGCCACTGCTATGCCGGAGAACATGACTCTCGTTTTTCAGACGGTAGCGAATCAAGTCGGCCACCGATATCAGTTTTAAATCGTGCTGCTTACAGTACCCGGTCAGTTCAGGTACCCGGGCCATAGAGCCGTCTTCATTCATGATTTCGCAGATGACGCCCGCCGGCTTTCTTCCCGCGAGCTTTGCCAAATCGACAGCTGCCTCTGTCTGCCCTGCTCGAACAAGAACACCCCCACTCTGTGCTCTAAGCGGGAACACATGACCGGGGCGTGCCAAATCTTCCGGTCGCGTTCGGTCCTCCACGCACACTTGGATGGTGTGCGATCGATCCGCAGCGCTGATTCCGGTAGTCACACCCAGCTTCGCATCGATTGATTCCGTAAATGCTGTCCCAAAGTTTGACGTGTTGATGCGTGACATTAGCGGCAAGTTCAACCGGTCGCAAAGCTCTGGTGCCATCGCCAGACACACCAGGCCACGGCCATGCACTGCCATGAAATTGATCAAATCTGGCGTCACCGCGTCTGCCGCGAGAGTGAGGTCACCCTCATTCTCACGATCTTCGTCGTCTACAATTACAACCATTTTCCCGGCACGAAAATCCGCGATTGCGGACTCAATTGAATCGAATGGCATAGTCTCCTCCATTGTCGCTGACAACGCCCCAAGAAGCCTGGAAAATCGACTCTCTCTTGTCTTCCGGCGCGATCTCAAGAGGTGTCGAGTTAGAATTCACCTTCCGTGGTCCAAATTCCTGGCTCAAGGCCCAATTGACAGGGTGAAATCAATTCTCAACAAGCGGCCAGAAGCTGTTCACAAGTATTTTTCAACTCTATTTGCTTTCTTATCAATAAAAAATGGCCCATTTGAAATTTCTTCGAACCTGCTCGTGACTAATCTCTGTGTGGGGTAAGTGCCCTGAAGACATTGAACTAACAGAAAGTTACGAAGCGCCTGTTTCGTATTCGAGAAGAAATGAACTTGACGCAAATTACCGATGCAATCCAGCCGCATCCAGACTATCGGGCATGGCTCGCCAGCCTTGAGATGTATCGCGACCTCTATTCAGGAGGCGCACAGATGAAGTCGAAAGCCAGTAGCTACTTGTATCGCCGCCACCGCGAGCCTGCTGAGGTTTACCAGGAGAGAGTAAGCCGGGCTTTCTATGAAAACTATATGGGGTCGATTATCGACTGGTACGCCTCAACCCTTTTCCGCAGAGAACCGATTCTGACCGTTGAAGATACAAACCGCCGTAGCAGTAAGTACTACTTCGAGTTCTTTGAAGATTGCGACGGCAATGGCTCAAATATCACGGATTTCCTTCGCAAGCGCTTTATCGATGCATTGATTTTTGGGAAGTCATTTATCGCTTTGGAGTTTCCAAAGCGGGAGGCCAGCTTTAGTAGCCGGCTCGAGGAAGAAGCATTGGGAGTCGACAAAGGCTATCTAACTGCTATCCACCCAACGGATGTCGTCAACTGGGAATACTCGCAAGATGGCAAATTGACTTTGCTGTGTGTGAGACTTCAGGGGCCAAAATCAGCCGGTTCATTCGATTTCAATAAAGATACCTCCCGCTATCTGATCTACACCGAAACCGAGTATTTCATCGTCGAGGAAGATCCAGCTGAAGACAAAGTAATTCGCTTGATCGAACAGGGTCTGCACTCTTGCTCTTCAGAGATGCGGCTTCCTGTTTTTGACATCACCCTCAGCGATGGACTGTGGCTGATGAACAAAGCCGCACATCTTCAACTCGAGCATTACAACAAATCCAATTCCTTGTCCTGGTCCCTCGGCATGGCGCTCTATGCCACTCCAGTCGTTTATAGCAAGAAAGATTGGTCGACCATTCTTGGCGAATCTTACTATATCCATCTCGACCCCGAAGACAAGTTCGGCTGGACCGAGCCTGAAGGCAACGTCTATCGAATCGCCATGGAGAACCTGGCTCGGCTGCAGGAAGAAATCTACCGTACTTGCTATCTCATGGGCCAATCGAGAAGTTGGCTCTCTGGGTCTGCCCAGGTTAGTGGCAACAGCAAGCGAGCGGATTACCAAATTACTCAGGAAGTGCTCCGGGCCTACGGCGACACCGTCAAGGACACTCTGAAACGACTTTTGCAGACACTGATTCGTGTCCGCAAAGATGACCTCCGAATTTCCGTTTCTGGTCTCGACGAATTCGAGGTCGGGGAATTCAATGAAGAACTCGATGAAGCGCAAAAGTTGCTGAATCTTGGTATCGACTCAAAGACTTTCCGCAAGCAGGCTTTCAAAAAGCTGGCTTTCAAGTTTCTTGCGGATATCAATGAAACCACCAAAGCGAACATTGCCGCTGAAATCGAAGAACAGATCGACAAAGGAGATGCAAAATGAATTCAAATCCGGAATCAGAATCGCAAAACACCACTGGGGACCTGAAAAAACTTGTCCATGAGGTGTTTGAAGAATTTCACAACGTTCAGTCGAAACGAACGGAACCGGCCTATAAGGCTGAACTCGAGGAAGAACGCCGCAAGCGGGAATCCATGGAAAAGCGCCTCAATGAATTGGTGGACGAGAACCGTCGTACCAAGGCCAAGGCTGAATCCATGGAGCGCGAATCCTTGATTCGCAATGAACTTCAGCGCTTGGGCGTGGCCAAAGTGGACCTCGCGTTCAAGGCGGTAAAAGATGACATTCATCGGGACAATGATGGCTCCCTGCATGGTCGCGGCACAGACGGAAATGTGCCGGTGCAGGAATTCTTGCGTAAGTTCGTGGACGAAAATCCAGAACTTCTCCCGGCACGAAATTTGGGTGGCAGCGGAACGTCTTCGGCCGGCCGCGGTGCCCAAAACTCCCCTGGTATTGATCTGGATTCGATCAAGCCAGGAATGAGCAAAGAAGATTTGGCCCGAGTGCGCAAAGAAATTGCGCGCGTAGCTGGCCTGATGGTCGATTAAAAAAATCAAAAAGGAATATAAATGCCTTCTATTACTTCTGCGAATCTCGCAAACGCGATTGTGAAACTTGTTGCAGCCGATGCGCTGCCTGCCTTGATGGGCAACCTCGTGATGGGCAATCTTGTCAATCGCGATTTCGAACCGACTCTGGCCAAGGCCGGGGATACCGTGAACGTACCCGTTCCTCCTTCGCTCGTTGCCAACAACATTGCTGACGGCGGTTCGGTCATCACCCAGAACCCCAACCTTGGCAATGCACAGATTGTGCTGAATACACATGCTGAAGCTACCTTTCAGATCCCTGATGTCACCAAGATTGTTGCCGTCCCGGATCTTCTGAAGCTCTACATGGAACCTGCGATCGTTGCCCTTGCCGAGAAAGTCGAAAGCGATTTGCTAGCTCTGGCGAGTTCGTTCACCTCCAACACGGCTTTGGGTGCTGCGTCCACTCCGCTGACCGAACAGATCGTTGATGACGCTGAAACCGCTCTCTTCAATGCCAGGGTACCTGCCAGCATGCAAAAATATCTGGTTGTGGATGCGGCGGGCTACTCTGCTCTTCGTCAGAATCCCCGTTTCAGCGAATATTCCAAAGCTGGTGAAGCTGGTCTGAAGGCCTTGATTGATGGCAACATCGGTCGCCTGAAGGATTTCTACGTCTTCCGCTCACAGTTTGTCCGCAAGTCTGGAACTCCTCTTACAACCTTCAATTTGGCCTTCGCTAAGAATGCTCTCGGCCTGGCCGTTCGCCGTCTCCCGCAGCCTCTGCCGGGCACCGGCGCAATCGCTGAATATGCCGAACTTGGCAACTTTGGCGTGCGAGTGGTCATGAGCTACCAGCCCGATACTTTGTCGCAGCAGTTCACTGTTGACATCCTTTACGGTGCTGGTGTTCTCCGCAATAACCACGCCGTTCAGGTTCGCAGCTAGTCTGTTCGAGCTGATAAACGAAAGGGTCGGTGCTCTCTTCGAGCACTGGCCCTTTTCAAGTTTTAATTCACGAAATAGAGCAAAAGATCATGGCCCTACTCAAAGATCAACCCATCAGCTGTTTGGCGGAATGGATGGCCTACGACTCAAAGTTATCCATCCTCTCTGAACAGGAATCAACATCCATAGAGGCGAAGTCGCGCCTCGCACAAAATGAAATTGAAACGCAGGTCACGAGCTTTTTGCTTCGCCATAGTGGCTTAAGTGAAAACGCAGCTCGCCAGAGCCTAGACAAAGTGGTCGTCACCGAAGCACTCTCGCGTTGGCACAGTATGTTGACGCTCAGTCTCTTCTACATCGACTTGGCCTCACTTCAAAACAGCACTCTTCATAGAGATCAATCCCAATGTTTCGACCTTAAGGCAAAGGCTGCAATGGACCAACTTTTTGAAACTGGCCTCGGTATCGTCAACCTGCCAATACCCAAAGCACCCATACCGTTTATCGTTTCCAACCCTGGGACGGGTGAACCGCGAATCTTGAGAGGCCGCATCCGCTTTCAGGATGTCGATGGCGCTCTAGGCGCTCCCAGTTCGGAGTTTGTTCTCGACATGTCTTCTGGAGAGTCTATGGAGTTGAGCGTCGAGAATTTGCCATCCCGCGTTGCCGGGTGGCTGCTCTATCTCGGTGAGTCCTCCGAGCCTCTATACAAATCAATGCCCACTCCGATTAGTGCTGGACTTCCGTTTCTGGTCACTGCCGGTCTGCCTCCGGTCAACGCCGAAGAGATCACCAAGCCCTCACAGCTTCCAGATCGATTCGTGCGCTATTCCACCGAGTTGTGGAGGTAGTTGCAATGAACTTGTCAAGCAAAGCTGTAATTGCAGCACAGGATATCCTCGCTGGCGACTCAGGCCTCAAGGTGAGCGTCGAAGCAATACAGGAACTTCGCGGGGACCTTGCTAAAGAAGCCCGATTCCAGGTGGACACCGATCACTGGAATCAGAAGATGTCGGAGCGCATCCCCGCTAACCGCAACCCGAAGATTTCTGTCTCGCTCGTCAAGCTACACCGCGGGCAGAAAGAAAAACTGGCTGAGTTTACAGCCCTCGCGACTCTGCAGCTTGAGTTGTCCTCAACTCACGAACGTGCAGATTCGCTTCAGGGCCTCATCAGCGACTATGTCGATGCTCTCTGCGATGTGCTCAATCGCAACCAGGGCCTCTGGGGCAAAGGCGTTTATTATGCCGGCGGCTTCGATGTCGACGTTGCGCCCATCTCCAAGGGCGGCCTCAATTTCGTGCAGAGCGCCACGATCTCAATTGAAATTCATCTCTGGCAGGAATAACCATGGCTAACGAATACATCGCATCTCTATCGAATCGAATCTTCATCAAGTCGGAAATCGATTCGCCGACTCTCAACAACATGGCCGAGGCCGAAATCGCCCCGATCACTTTATTTGAACTTTCAAGCAATCGAAAGCAACTCTACCGCAGAGACAAAACAGGATTTCGTTCTGAATCCCCCGTAATGGGGCCGCAACGGGAATTGATTGAATTCAATCTTGAGAGCTATGGAACAGGCTGGGCAGGTGGCAGCTCCAAGCCGGCGATTGCTCCGATTCTCGAGAGTGGTCTCTGCCAAAGTGCAGCACTCACCCCTTCCCTCGCTGTCCAATCCAGTGCCGGCACTTCGATCACTCTTCAGGCTGACGCTTCGCTTCAAATTGGCATGGGGCTATCGTTCGGATCAGAAATCCGCTTCATTGAATCGATTTCTGGCCCTCGCGATTTCACCCTCAACGCCGCGTTCTCGGTCCAGCTTGCTTCAGGGGCTCAACTCGATGGCTGCGCCAACTTGTCACTTGGCGAGAGCGTCAACCCGATGTCGATTCTCGACTCATGGGCCCCTTCCCAGTCGATCCAGCGTTTTGTAACTGGCGCTGTCACCGATTTGCTCAAGGTCAGCATCAACAACGATTTCCTTGAGATCTCAGCCAAGGGCTATGCTCGCAACCTCTATGACAATGTCAGCGGAATCGGCGGCTCCGAGTTTCAGTTCCCTGCGACTCCAACCAATTCTTCAGCTCTCGGAAACTCGCCCATAGCCGGCCACCTCGGGCAAGCCTTCATCGGCGTTCCCGCTGCCCGGCTCTGTACGCTCACTCAAGCGGAACTTCGCATCGATAACAACATTGAGCCACGCACCGATGAATTTGGTTGCTTCTCGACCAAAGCCTTCGTCCTGGGTCGACGCAAAGTTTCGTTAGATCTCACGATCTTCGAACGCAACGATGAACTGAGCCAGGCTCTATACGCAAAGGCAGTCAACAACGAACCGGTTCCGGTCATGCTTCAGATGGGCAATCAGCCTGGCTCGATGTTTGCGATCTACTTACCGTCAGTTCTATTCCCGGTTCCTGCTTTTAGTGATGCCCAGCCACGTCTCTTGTGGCAGTTCCGTAATGCGATCGCCATGGGTCTTCAGAACGATGAAGTCTTCATCGCCTTGAGATAAATCATGGACCTCAAATACGAGCGGGAGTTCGACTCTGCTTCAACGCCGGGCTTCCGCTTCATTGTAAAAAGATTGTCCTTGTCTCATCGCATTCTATTTCTGGCTGACAACCATGACCTGATGCAACGTGTAAAGTTCTACAGTGCCGCATCCAGTTCTGACACTGAAGCGCGATTGTCGCTCGCAGATCTCGAACTCGAACTCAGCCGTCGTCTTCTCGAAAAGTGCCTCATGGCGATCAGCACTGGTGTCGACTTCAAGCCAGCTGGCTCTGATGAAATCGCTTGGCTTCTGCGAATGGCCCCGACAGAGCTTTGCGTTGAAGTGCTCACTAGAGTCAGCGATGAAATATCGCTTTCCGGGCAGCGACGAAAAAACTAACTGCCGCCTTCCAATACCTCTCCTCCGCGTCCCGGTGGGAGTGCGGCTCATGCAGGGACCGCGGACTTGAAACCGCCAGAGCATGCGGCTTCTTAAATTGCCAGCCATCGGAAACGCCAGTTTGGGCGGGAAAAAGTGAAGTCTTCTTTCAGTGTCCCGAAAGCGTCCTCGACGGCGATGCTGCTTACTGGATCACACTCGAACGCTGGTGCCGCCTAATGGAGCCCAGCCGCTTTCTCGACTTTCCCGCCGTCGATTGCGACGCCATCAATGCCATACAGGCAATAGAAAAGGAATCATGACATGAACCAGGAATCGAACAAGGATCGCGCTGGAGCCAACCCGGCTACCGTCGGCGATGTGCTCTCCAATATGTTCCAGCAACTCAACACAAGCAACTCGAGCATCGTAGGGCAGATCCGCGATATTGGCGCGGCCACTACATCGAATCTCGATCGCATCGGCCAGACTTTGACGCCTTCTGCTTCAGCCGTTACCTCAAGCTCGACTGGAAAAGATTTGTTGAATGCCATCAATCCGATCAGCAACTCAAAGGGAACAAACATTCTTACGAGTCTTTTCCTCGGCCCGCTATGGAAGGGCCTATTCAGCCTCTTTGGCGGCGGGGGCGGGGAACAGGAAGCTGTTCCTCTCACCAGGTTCAACTTTCCTGACCAGGCAAGAACCGGCCTTGCTGCCTCGCTACGCTCAGATGGCCAGTTCACTGGCGTTAGAACGAACGCCTTTGGCTTGACTCAAGCTGCACCAGTTTCGCAGCCCTCAATACAGATTTCCATCCAGGCCTTGGACGCTCGTTCCATCCTCGATCGCAGCGATGACATTGCTGCTGCCCTGAAGCAGGCCATGCTTTCAAACCACGAAATCAATGACAACCTGAACGAGATTTAGCCATGGACTTCCCGATCCTGATATCCGGCGAGCAACTACAGTCGAGTGCGATTCGATCCGAGCCGGCACAACACATAGAACACTTCTTTGAAGGCGATTCCCGCCAGGCCCAGCTTCGCACTAATGCCGATCGCAAGACTTGGCGGCTCACCTACCAGAATCTGATCGGTGAAGAAGCCATGCGCCTGCGGGCTTTTTTTGAAGGGCTCGCCGTAGAAGAGGAATTCTCTTTCACCGATCCTTGGACAGGCACCGCCTATCCTAATTGCCGAATCTCAAATCCCCGGCTTCAAATGGCTTGTGACAAAGATGGCCGCTTCTCAGCCCAACTGGAGATTGAACATGCCCGCTAACCCAATTCGATTCCCCGCGCTCGACACCGGGATTCTAGCTCATCTGCCGGTTGAGCTCTCGATTGAAAAAATGACTCGCGCCACTCGCTTCCCCGACGGCAGTCTTCTCTTTGCAGCCAACGAAGCCAGGACTCGCTACAGTTGGTTGCTTCGCTATGAAAACTTGAACCCGCAGGAGTGGGAACGCATGCTCGACTTCATTGCCGCAACTCAGCGCGGAGCCGCATCATTCACCTTTTACGACCCGATTGGCAACCTCCTCGCGCATTCATCCAATTTGGAAGACTCCGTTTGGCTGGCCCCGCCCGGTCTGACGGTTGATCCGATCGTGGAAATCGGTCAACCGAATGCCTTTATCCTTACTAATCCCACAGCCCAGCCGCTTGCCCTCTCGCAGTCGATTTCCTTGGCCGGCCCTTTCACCACATGCTTCAGCATTCGAGCGAAGTGGGCAGGTGGAGCGAACTTCTCACTCGGCCTCTCGGATGCGGTCCAATCCGCATCTGTGCCCCGTACCGCAGTGTCCTGGGCTCGTCACCATGTTCGACTTATCTCTTCAGGCGCACCTGAGACGCGCATGGCCAGTATCGTCGTCCCACCTACAACGCAGATCATCGTCGCCGCACCACAGCTTGAGATTGCGGCTAGTCCCGGTGCACCGCTTGAGACTGGATCTCAAAGTGGAGTTTTCTCGAATTCCTGGCTAGTCCAGAAGAGTTTCGATAGTCAATCCGTTGCGCCAGGTGCGCATTCCATCACCCTAAGAATTGAGAGCGTGCGATAGCCATGAGCCTCTTTGAATTGAAAGAACAATCTGTCGTACCTGCCACAGCGCTTCTATGTGAAGTCACTCTGGCCGATGACTCTAAACGCTACTGGGCCTCAGCTCGATGCCAGGATGGGGCAAACAATTATCAGGCCCGCATTCAGTCCGACCAGCTCAACTCCTGGAAGCTCACAAGTGATGTCTCAAGTGAAAATTCGGGCCAAGTCTCTGTCGTGTTTGCAGACAATGATGGTGCAATCGCTCAGCTTTTCCAGACTGGCAAATTGATCGGCGCAAGAGTCCGCTTTGCTGCCGCAGTGCTGAATGCTTCCACCGTTGAAAGCAAGACCGTACTCCTTACGGGTCTTCTCGATACCGTCAGTGAATTGGATGGAAAATCAGCCCGTCTCAACGTTCTCAGCAGGCTAAGTTCGATTCGTGCCAATTTCCCCCCCATGCGCATCCAGCGCCAATGTTCATGGGCCTTCCCTTCGAACTCCGATGAGCGCGATCTCGCCCTCAGCTCTGGCGAAGATGGCCGTTACACTCCAGTCTTCCGTTGTGGTTACTCGCCAGACAAAGCAGGTGGAGTAGGCAATTTCGACGGCACCCTTCCATTCACCTCCTGCGACTACACACGCAATAGTTGCGAACAGCGTGGCATGTTCTCTAAGGACAGCGCGAACCGCACTACCCAACGCTTCAGCGGCATCGAATTTGTTCCTCCATCGATTCTTGTACGCGGCCATGGCGAGTCCTCAGGTCGCATCTCCAACCTCGTCAGCCTGGACACTCGCTTTAACGATGTCGTACCCGCAGTCTACGGAACCGGATGGCTGCAGGCACCTGTTGTCTTCTCACGTAACGATGGAAACCTGACCCGCTGCGAAGTCCTGCTCGGCCTCGGTGAGATTGACAGCGTCATCAAGGTTGTCGCTGATGGATTCGAAATTCCCGAAGGCATTACTGGGCAGAACATGACTGGCACCGGCTGGTTCAACCTCGTCAGCAAGGGCAATCGCACGGGTGCGCTCAATCTTGGCTTGACAGATGCATCTGCAAACCCGGTTGGCGATCCGTATGCCAGCATGGCCTACCTCAACCTGGTTTTGCCGAACCGAATCAATGACGGGAAGAAGAGCCCAAAAGTCGAGGTACTGATCAAGGGGATCAAAGTCCCAGTTCTCGATTCTGCAGGCGCCTTGGTCTCTTCAGATTGGTCTTCTAATCCCGCCTGGATCCTCTGCGATATCCTCCGCCGCACAGGCTGGAAACTAGATGAATTCGATCTGGCCTCCTTCGTTTCGGCCGCGCAATTCTGCAATGAACTCGTCGACGCCCGCGATGCCAACGGCACCCTCCGGCAAGTCCGTCGTTTTGAAACCAGCCTCGTGTTGAAGCGCCGTTACAGTGTTGGAGAGCTGCTGCGATCGCTCCGCATCGGTTCGCTTCTCTTTCTTTACTTCCAACCCGATGGAAAACTTGCCATCCGGCCAGAAACCACGATCGCTCAACAGCAGCCAACCAAGCCAGCCGGCAGCAATGCCAATTCCGCGCTCAATAGCGGCTGGCCCACTTACGAATTCGGCGATGGCATGAACCAGACCACGGGCATCCTCTTAAGATCCAACATGGAGCCTGACTTCCGCATCTACTCAAAGCCAAGTCAGGATTCTCCGAATCGTGTCAGTTTTGAAATTCAGGATTCTCTCAACGAGTTCCAGCAAGACAGCATCTCCATCGCCGACACCGATGACATTCGTCTCCGTCGACAAGAGATCGCTCAGGCCTTGGCTGCCGTTGGCGTGCCCAACTTCCCGCAGGCCCAGCGCATCTGTCAAACCTGGCTCAACAAGTCAATCGCCGGTAACGTCTATCTGGAATTCCGCACCTCTGTGCGTGGCTTCCATATTAGACCGGGCGATCTCATTGCTCTCAGCTACCAGCGCTACGGCTTCGATCGCACGATTTTCCGCGTCCTCGAATTCCAGTTCTCACCTCGCCTCGATGTAATGAAAGTAATCTGCCAACTGCATCAGGATCACTGGTATTCCGACAATGCGCAGATTCGCTATGACCGCTCTCGCATCTTCGCCTGGCGCACCGGCGCTGCTCGAGCAGTATGCGGCACGCTGCTTGATGCTGGGCAAGTCCGCTTTGATGCTTCTGAGCAATTGGCCGTCGACTCAGATGGTGTCCAAAAGTGCGCTCTCAGGATCCCCTTCCGTAAACCTCAGCCTGAACTGGGCGCCTCTGGCGGCGTCCCTCTGGTCAGCTTCGCCTACACGGTGCAATCCACCGGTGGTACTTTGCCCCAGGGCTCATATTTCTATGGCCTCACCACCATTGATTCCGGTGGCATCGAAAGCGGCCTCTCAAGCCTGATCCCTGTTCGAATCGGCGGCTTCACTTCGACCAACCAAGTCACCCTGAGCGGAATCAGTGTCTCTTCTTCCGCTGTCAGTCTGAACTTGTACCGCGGAGATTCACCACACCGCTTGCTTCGAATTGCAACTGGGCTAACTGTGGCAAACACCATCTCTGATACTGGTGCAGCCCCAGCGGCGCAGATCCCGCCCGACTCTAACTACAGCAGGTTAAGATCCTGGTTCAGGCAGACCTTTCTGGTGGACCAGACTCCAACCTCGTGGACATCAACTTCCATCACTCGCACTGCTCTCAATCTGGTTATCGATCGATGGATTGGCAAGAAACTTGTCATTCGCTCCGGGACGGGCATGGGGCAGGAACGCGTCATAACCGCCAACACGGCTGAGACGATCACGATTGAAAAAACATGGGATGTCATCCCCAATGCCACCTCCAAGTTTGCAATTGTGGAAACAACATGGGCTTTAGCCGCAGAATCCGATACCGATCTCATCACCGTGATGTTGCCGCTATTCACCGCATCGACCTTCGAGATAAGCCTTCGATCCGTCGGCAAAGACAATCTCGAACTCGACCAATTGGAATCTCCCTCACTGCAGTGGCAGGTCGGAGTCGGTTCTACTTCCGGCTCAGACAGCGGCGTCCCCGCGACCCCGGCCTTCGGCTTCGCATTAATTGAAGAAGGCACAGTCTCAATCGGCGGCATCGGCTTCAGTGTCCTCGAAAACCTCAGTTCAGTTTACGTTGGCCAACTAGGTATTCTCTTCTGGGATGAACTCACAGGTCCTACCCCGGTCAGCCTCGGTGCCGCCCTCTTGTCCTCAGCCACCAACGTTACACTCAACGGCTTGAGCGTAAATCTCCCGCAAGGCTCTCTTTTCCAGATCGAAGAAGAGATCTTCGTGACTACCGGCAATCCGGTGAGTGGGAATATCTATCCAGTACTTCGAGGCCGCTATCAAACGGCAGCGGCTGCTCATGCCTCGGCTAAACCGGTATTCGTGCTTACCAGGCGTGACATGACGATTCCCTTCGTCCCTGGCTACTTCAGTTCAACGGCAGCAGTTGGCTTCCGCTACAACTTCAGACTCCCCAACGTCCGCATCTCTGGCGCCGACTTCACGCTTTACAATCGAGTCGGCGCAAGCGCCCGATCCGAAGAAAGCTATACCGGCGTAACCAGTTTTGGCGTTCGCACTCTGTCTGGTGGTCAGATCACCATGAACGTCCAGGGCTATCTCGCCATCGAAGCTTCCGCAGGCAACAGCTACATCGTAGACCGCACAACGGTTGTTCGCGATGTCTCAGCCTACGTCCAGGAAGCGCCAGTCGGCGACGATATCGAGATCCTGGTTCGAGTCAACGGTAACCCATACTGTGACCTGACAATCCCTGCCGGCAGCAACGTCGCGACAACGGTTAGCAAGTTCAACACTCAAGCCTTGCCACAAGGCGCCAAGATCTCCTTCGACATCCTGAACGTCCCCTCAGCCGCACTGGGAACCCCTGGGCGCGACCTCACGGTCCTGCTTCAAATCTGACCTCAGCGCCTCTGCCCGATACTAGGAAGCGTGATCTCTGTTCAGAATGTATCCAAGCGATATATCACGCAGCCTGGCTTCTGGCGCGGTCGTAGCCCGCATGAAGCCGAGGCCCAGAATGAATTCTGGGCCTTGCACAACGTATCTTTCGATGTCCCGCGTGGCGAGGTCTTTGGCCTCGTCGGTCCCAATGGCGCCGGCAAATCAACCCTCCTACAAATCCTCGCTGGCATCCTCCAACCCACCGAAGGCCGCGTCCTCACCCAGGGTCGAATCAGTGCCCTCCTAGAACTCGGTGCCGGCTTCAACCTCCAATTCACAGGGCGTGAAAACGTCCGCCTTAACGCCGAACTCCTCGGTCTCTCCCGCAAAGAAATCGACGCCGCCATCCCCGAAGTCGAATCCTTCGCCGAACTCGGCCGTTTCTTCGATCGTCCCGTTCGCGAATACTCAACCGGCATGTACGTCCGCCTCGCCTTCTCAGCCGCGATCCACCAACATCCTGAAACTCTCGTAGTCGATGAAGCCCTGGCAGTCGGCGACGCCCGCTTCGCCAACAAGTGCATCCGCCGCCTCGAAGAACTCAAAGCGCAAGGCACCACCATTCTCTTCGTCTCTCACGATCTCGGAATCGTCAAGCGCCTCTGCAATCGTGCTGCCCTTCTCTGGCAAGGCCAATTGGTAACCTTGGGAACCCCACGCGAAATCTCCGATGAATACACCCGCCGAGTGCAACTCGACCTCACTCCACTGATAGCCACTAGCACCACTAACAACAATCGAACCCAAATTCTCTCGGCTCACCTCCACCACCCCGCAGGCCCGCCCCGCACTCAATTCGAGATCAACGACCAGATCACGCTCAGCGCTGAAGTAAAAGTCCAACACCCCAACACACAATTTCAGTTCGGTCTTCTCATCCGCAACCGTCAAGGCATCGACATTGCCGGCACCAACTCGCAAATCGAAAACTGCCCCATCACCGCCGACGGCCCCGCAACCGTTCATATCTCCTTCACCTTCACCTGCCACTTCACCAAAGGCGATTACACCATAACGCTTGCCACTCAAGATCCAGACGGCACCCGTCAGGACTGGCGCGATGATTTCCTGGAATTCCGCGTCGAAGACCGCCGTGACTTCGCCGGATCTACGTGGCTAAATGGTAACTTTGAATGGATAATCCGATGAGTTCTCCTTCTCTCATACAAACGATCCAGCAAACCCTGCGAGATCTCGACATCGACGCCTGGCTCTTCTTCGATCACCACCACCGCGACCCTATCGCCTACCAGGTCCTCAACCTCGAACTCAACCAGATGGCCACTCGTCGCTGGTACTACCTGATTCCCAAAGAAGGCGAACCCCAACTCCTCGTCCACCGCATCGAATCAAAAATACTCGATTCCCTCCCCGGCCAGAAGCACGTCTACTCCGGCTGGCGCACGCATCAGGAAGGTCTCGCCACACTCCTCTTCGGCCTTAAGCGCATCGCCATGCAATACTCCCCCGGCTGCGCCATCTTCTACGTCTCGATGGTTGACGCTGGCACGATCGAACTCATCCGCTCCTTCGGCCCCGAGATCGTCTCATCAGCCGACCTCGTCCAGATCTTCAACGCCACCCTCACACAGGCCCATATCGATTCGCACCTCGCCGCCGGCGTAAAGATGGACGCCCTCCGCCGCGCCGCCTTCGCCGAAGTCTCTGCTGCTCTAGCCGACAATCGAACCCTCACCGAATACCAACTCCAGTGCTGGGTTCGCGCAGGCATGGAGCGGGAAAGCCTCTTCACCGACCACGGCCCCATCGTAGCCGTCAACGCCCACGCCGCAGACCCGCACTACGAACCAAGCGAAGCCTCCGCACTCCCTATCCGTCCCAACGATTTCCTCCTCCTCGACATGTGGGCTAAGCTCACCACTCCCGGTGCCGTCTATTACGACATCACCTGGACTGGCTTCTGTGGCACCGCCGTCTCCACCGAGATGGACAACGTCTTCAGCATCGTCGCAGCCGCACGAGACGCCGCCTTCAACAGGGCAAAGACGGCCAGAGAGCAATCCATCATGCTCCACGGCTTCGAAGTCGACGACGCCGCACGCGAAGTCATCACAGCCGCCGGCTTCGGCGACTACTTCATCCACCGCACAGGACACTCCATCACCCAGGACATCCACGGCACCGGCGCCAACATGGACAACCTCGAAACCCACGATGTCCGCCAGGTCATGCCCAATACGATCTTCTCGGTAGAGCCCGGCATCTACCTCGAACACTTCGGCCTGCGCTCAGAATTCGACGTCCTCGCAAAGGCCTCCACCGCAATCGTCACTGGCGAAATCCAGCAATCTCTGATAAGGCTATAAAAATGAAAACTATCCTGCTCACCCTCATAGCAGCCCTCGGTCTCTTCGCTGAAGACGGCCTCCCCAAAGACGGCAAAAAGTATCACGTCATCTTCGAGATGTCTGCCGGCGAACAACTCCGCCTCGAAGGCATCATCCGCAACATCGACAACCTCAAGATCGCCCTCGGCCCTGAGAACGTCACAGTGGAACTCGTGCTCCACGGCGGCGCAATCCTCTCCTTCGCCAAAGACAAAACAACTCTGGCCTCAGAGTGGGAACGCCTCGCCAAATCCGGCGTCACCCTCCTCGCCTGCAGCAACTCTTTGAAGATGCGCAACATCCCCAAAGACACGCTGCTCCCCAACATCAAGGTCGTCGATTCAGCTGTAGCCGAACTCGTCCGCAAGCAGCACGACGGCTGGCAATACGTGCGCAACGCGAACTAACTAAATCCCCACCAGCATCGCCAAGAGAAGCGCCGCCATCTGCGGCGCTTTATACGCTTCTTCGCCCTCTTCAAACCACTCATCGATCGAGTGCGCATTCGGGCTCCGCCCACCCCCGCCAATCGTTACAGCCGGAATCCCCATGCTCATCGGTATGTTGGAATCCGTACTCCCGCTCCCCGTGGCAAACATCGGAATCCCCAACATCTTCGCCGCCGCCATCGCCTTCTGTACAATCGGCGCATCATCACTCGGTGCTGCCGCCGGACGTAACCCCATCGTCTTGACCTCAAGCTCAAGCGGAGCCGTGCTCTCCGGCCAACGCTTCTTCTCCGCCTCAAGCCCAAACAACAAAGCCGCCTTCAACCGCTCATCGAGCACTGCCAATTCCTGAGGAGACTCACTCCGAAGATCCAGCTCCATG
>Ga0209490_10001948_pt1 | contig 19774 bp, 36 predicted proteins | sample MAT06_FD_187209 | JGI IMG/M metagenome (GOLD analysis project Ga0209490, IMG submission 187209) | Freshwater microbial communities from Lake Fryxell liftoff mats and glacier meltwater in Antarctica - MAT-06 (SPAdes) (version 2) | ecosystem: Environmental > Aquatic > Freshwater > Ice > Liftoff... | reverse complement strand
CGGGGATATAGTTTCTGGATCTATTGACTTTTCGGTTTGGTTTTCCGGTGTTGTTATCGAGAGAAAGGACTACCCTAAGTTTGAAACGATCTACTACAAAGTAGACGCAACCGTAAGGACAAGCACTGACTGGAATGGCGTGGTTGAAACCCGCGAAATAATCACAGTTAACAGAAATCAAACGCATCTATCATGATACCTACCGACCCATCAGCCCCGACATTAGTAATCAACCAAAGCACAGCAATATTGCGCCACCTGAAACTGCACGGCTCCATAATGGAGGACGAAGCCCGTGATATGTATGGGGTTCGCGCCCTGCGCAGCCGAATATCCGACCTCCGAAAGTCGGGCGTAGAAATCGGGGGCGAGTGGGTTCTATTCACAAGCCGGTACGGGAACCCAGGACGCATAATGAAATACATTTTTAAGACAAAAAGATGAAGTACGAAAGACTTAATTTCAGTAAGAAGACCTGCCGATTAAACCCGGTTTCCCCCGATGTTCACGAAGCTGTGTATCAGATTCGTGAAAGTTTCAGGACACCCGGCAGTCACAATCCCAGCACCCCCACTATGGGGGACATTTGTCATGCTTTAATTGAGCGGGGGCTAGAGCTTGTTGGTTACGGCGTTCCCCTGGTTGTTGTGCCACTTGAAGAGAACTGGCAAAAAATAATGATCTACTTTGAATCAAAAAAAGGGGGAGTAAACGACCAAGTAAAAGCAATCTCCCCGACTTTGAACCCGTCAAAAAATGATCGCTTCAAAGGCCGCAAGTGTCGGGCTGTGTCAGCCACTGCGAATGAGCTTATGCGGATGGCTTTGCTAGATGAAAAAAAAGACGTAGATTACCACGATTTGTTTGGGGAGTGCGGGTGGTTAGATAGGGCCATGCGCCCGTAATTTCAAAGAAATGTTATTTGGTTTTTAGGGGTGAGTTAGCCGGGCGGTGCAAATCGTCCGGCTTTTTTATGCCTGCAAAAGTATTTTTAAAATACTTTATTGAAGGTAGTTGTTTATTGGAATTAAGAAACTATCTTTGACTTAAGAAAACAGCCGCAAGGCATCAAACTAAAATTAAGTATTATGCAAGTTTCAGCATCAATGTATCACCGCCTTTACAATAAAATCCGCGTTGTAGGCACAAGAAACGAGGCTGGCGAATGCCTTGTAAATGAGGTTTACAAGGTAGGTTCTTCACTCAACCTGCTTGTGTTTGAATTTAGAGACCGAAGATTTCCGTGCGGCGGGTTTTCAAGAAACGACGTGGCAGAAATGAACACGCTCCTCGAAAAAGAGGGCGTGGAGTTTGTGAGTAAAAAAGAAAAAAAAGTGTCTGACAGTGCGCCCAGCTTTTCGGTGGAAGTACACGACGTGGTTGACGAAACAAAAGTAAAGGTAGTGCAGGAAATGCCCTACGTCAGGGGCCAGCCCTCACAGAAAACGCTTACGTGGATTCGCACGGCGTTGGATTTGCCAGCGCACAAAGCGGCTGAAACGGCAGATGTTGAAACAACAATCTTCCAAGAGTTTGAAATTTTGGCGCAGGGCAATGATTTTGCACTAGCCAACTTGAAAGCCATCCAAGCAGGCGGGCCAAAGCTGGAAATCCTATGTCGTGATTTCCTAAAAGCGATTTACCCTGCCAAGCCAGAGGGTAAATCATTCCAAAAGGATTGTTTTTGGGCGCGCATAACTCCGTGGGCGCGGATTGCGCTTCTTTCTAAAAGTCCAGAGTACCAAGCAACAAAGGCAGCGTTTTTGCGCCTCAAACGGCTACACCGCAAGGGCGTTCACCCTATCGCTATTTTTGTGCCTACGCCAAACGCCATGCCGCAACTACGCACATGGGCGGATGCAGACAGCGGGTATGTGCCTCGCGACGGCAAATAATTTGATTTTTAACCATTAAATTTTTCAATACATGGAGTTGACAACACCAAGCCCGCAGACAAGGAGCGGGCACGATTTCAGCACAAGCCCGCTAAGGGGCGCACCAAAAATTGAGTACAAGGCCGGAAAGCTTGAAACGGCATCAGTAAAAATGTACTTTGCAGGCAAGATGGACGCTGAATACCTTACGCAAGGGTTTAGCTACTACGACCAGGAACAGAAAGTGCGCGTTGCACTGCCGTCCTTCACTGCCTACGTTTTAGGCGTGTATTACGGATCGTTTTCAGACGGCGGGCAAAAGGGCGACATTCGCTACATTTCAAACCTTGTGAACGACACGCGCACCGACGTTGTGCAGTGTTCGTATTTTGTGGACGGGCAAAGGCAAACGCTTGCGGTTGGCAATTACAAGACAGCAATTGCGCCAAAGTTTTTGGAAATGGGGCGAAAGTCATCTTATACAAAGGTGATCGTTGCCTACGTTGCTGAGATGAAACAAGTTTGCGCGTTTCATCTAAACGCAACAGCCGAGGCGGGGTTCTTAAAGGCAATCGCAACAGCCAGAAACATCAAGGAATATTCTGCAAACCTCTTTGGGATGTCAGAAAAAGCCGATGAGGTTTGGGTGTTTCAGTATGCCGGGGAATCAGAGCCAGTCGTTTTTGCACCAAGCGACGCAAGAAATATGCCGCCTACGGTTCCCGCAACAGGTGACGCGCACACGCTTTTCTTTCAGCCTGTTTTCTCAAATGCGGGTGTAATAACCACCGGAACACACCCGGAAAAAGTGGCAAGTGTTCGGGCAATGACCAATGAGCTTTCGGACTACATTGCAAGCGAGCAGTTGTTTTTTAAGGGGCAAATTGGCGAAAAAGAATCCGCCCCGCAACCAGCTCCCGAAACGGCGTATTCGCCCGCAAACGATTACTTTGCCGCCCGCTCATTCACTCCAAGCCATACCGCGCCAGCCGCAAATGGATTTGAAAATCTTGTTGAGCCGCTTGGCGCAATAACGGACTTGGGAGTAGGTGAAGACGGTTTGGACCTCCCCTTTTAAAATTAACCACCCGCCCGCCGTAAAACGCGGGCGGGTTAAAAAAACAACATGAACGAAATAACAATCATAGACCTGACAAAGGTGGCCCAGCAAAGCCAAATTGACCCGCATAGTGCTGCCATATTGAGCCAGTCATTTTCGCCGTTCTTTGAGCGGGCAAATGCACTTCGCAATGAGGCTATGCAAACAGTTGTTACGGGGCTTGGACAGCCTACGGCAATGAAGCGGGCACGCGAACTAAGGTTGATCTTTCAAGAGGTTCGCACGGATGCAGACAAAAAACGCGAAGAAATGAAGCGCGAATCTCTGCGCTACGGGAATGCCGTGCAGGGCGCATACAATCTGATTCGATTGCTTGTAGAGCCTATTGAGGAGCACCTAAAGGCACAAGAATATTTTGCCGTCCGGTTGGAGGAGCAACGGCGTGACGAAACGCGCCAACTGCGCGAAGCAGAGGCCGGGCCGTACATGAATTTTTTCCCTCAAACAATTGACCTTGCAACGGTTACCGATAATGACTTTGCCCGCCTGCTAAACGGCGCAAAGCTTCAAAAGCAGGCAGCGGACGCGGAGCGCAAACGACAGGAAGAAGAGGCGACGGAAACAGCCCGCAAAGAGCAGGAAGCCCGCGAAGCGATGCGCGTGGAAAATGAACTACTAAGGCAGGAAGCTGCCGAGCAAGCAGAAATAACCCGCAAAGAACGCGAGGCCGTCGAAAATGAGCGGCGCAAAGCACAGGCCGTTTTAGATGCAGAGCGTGAAGCTGCACAGAAAGCACAGCGTGAAATCCAGGCCGCACTAGATACGGCGCGCGAAAAGGCAAAAGCCATAGAGGCCGCGCAGCGCAGGGAAAAGGAAGAGGCCGAACGCATTGCCCGCGAAGCCGCGCAAGCACCTGACCGGGACAAACTGATAGCCTATGCCGCAAAGATTCGGGCGGTTGAAATGCCTGAAATCACAGGCGAACCTGTACGTCAATTGCGGGCGGGCTTGAAAATGATCCACGACGGGCTTGAAATGATCGAGCGGTAAAACAACACACCGGGGCGCAAGGGAATAAAACGGCATTGAGTTCGTGCCTTGCGCCCCACTTTTCACAATCAAATAAATAAGATATGGAAACGTATTATGTTCGGGTTGATTACACCCCTGCACCGGAAAAACTAGTTCTTGAAACTTTTAAGGAGTGGAATGAGTTTTTTTCAGACGGGTTTAATATTTCGGTTATCGAACCGGGCGTATTTTCTATTTCGTCTAACAGGATTATGGATATTTACGCAGCCGGGATGATAGGTGGTATTTTTGCTAAACTTTACCCGGAGCAATGCGAACAGCCCGCCGACGCGCAACAGGAACAAGCTTTGGACAACGCGCAGCCATGATAGAAGAAATTGAAAAAACGGTTATGTGGTACTCCACAGTGCCGCGCGACTTTTGCGACGTGCAAACGCTAATGTCTGCACGTCGCAAACTGTCCTGCTTACTTACAGGCGTAGCCAGCGAATTGGCCGCGCTTTACGCTCAAAAGAACGGCACAGAGTTTCTTAGAAAGGCCCGGCACAGCGAGGTTTTGCGCCGTGAAATGGGCGTGGAAAAGACTACGGCGGCGGCTGCTCGCATAATTGCGGACAACGAGATAATTGTCGAACAGGATCGCGAATTTTCAGCCGACAGCGAGTACAAGCGGGCCGCTATACTTTACGACGCATGGCGCAACGTGTGCGACACAATGAGCCAACATATTTCAAACCTAAAAGCCGAACGCGGTGCTGAAATGCGCGGCATAGGTGGACAGACAACGTAACCAATGATTAGCGAAGTTTGCCCCACCTGCAACTACCAATCACTTTTAAAACTTTACAAAGAAATGAAAAAAGAAACGAATATTGAACGAATTACCTGCAAATGCGGCGAAGTAATTGCGGGCTGCGTACATGGGCAACAGGACGCAAGCTGGGATAAAGATAGGCGGGGATATATGGAGGCGGGGTATGTTGTTGACATCATAGCTGTTGAATCTTTTAAGTTTGGCAAGTGTATGTGTGAAGGCTCAGGCTCAAAGAAAAGGTTTAAGGTTTTAGCAGAACCAGCCCCAACACTTTTTACCACCTAATACAATTTTAACCACTCACTTTTAAAAAAATGGCAAATACATATAAAACTCACCACGAAAATCCGGCATGGAAGGCTTGTCTTCTTGCGGTTAACAGCTGCCCAAACGGCGCATCAACAAGGCACATAGCAAGATTAATTAGCTATGGGCATAAGGAAACATACGGATTCCTATACCGTATGCGAAAAAATAACCTTGTGCAAAGGAAAAACAGCGGGTGGTATCCATCTCCAAGCATATTATGATAAGCGAAACCTGCCCTACCTGTAATACACAATACCAGCCCGCTCCCAGCAAGCGGCTGAAAACTTGCCCGAACTGCGCACACGTCGAAAAGTACGGAGAAACTATCTTTGAAAAGAAGTGGCGCGCACACGTCGAAAAGCAAAAGGCGAAGCCGCATAAAAAATGCCTCATTCCAAGCAGGTCAGCAAATGGCAAGAAAAAGGAAGCAAAAATTCAGGCGGCCAAATCCAAGCTGAAATCTGAATCCATGGACGGGTCTTTCACCGAGTGCGGCGGGTGCGGAAAGCATTTTAAGTCCGTGGACGCTTCGCACAAAGTACCTGTTTCGCAATCGGGCGAACTGGCAGCCGTGCCGGCAAACATTAGGCTTCTTTGCCGGGGATGTCACACGGCTTGGGAAAACGGGACGGTGCTGGAGCTGGTTAAACTTCACTGTTTCGTGGAGGACATGGAATATCTGGCAGCGTGGGACTGGGAACGGTTTTGCAACGTGTATTACCGGGTACTTGATTGCGCAGCCGATAATCCTTCCAAGGCGGTTGAGGCTGTTTTAAAATCGCTGACAGAAATTTACAAAGAAAAAGCCACTCCGTGAATGGGGCGGCTTTTTCTTTGCGCTTTCTTTGCGCATTTACTCTTTTTCAAAATAAAATATACCAGAAAATGGGGTTGAACAGTCTATATTAAAAAGACTTGCAACCTCTAAAATATACTCTTTCCGCTTTTTAGACTTTTCCGACTTCGGGTTTTTTGGAACTTTTTTTAACCTTTCGTGGAGACCTCCCAAATACCACGTTCTGAATAGTTCCAAATCCAAATTACCCTTATAGTTGTTTACGATTTTTTGGACGGGAACCATATTATCTAGGTTGTGTGCATCCGGGGAGGTGGCCGTGTTTGTAAACCAGTTTCTTATCAAGGGTTTTATATGTTCAACCTGCCAGTCAGGTTTTAGGTCTGTGCCCGTGTAAGCGCACTTGCCCCCAAACTTCATTCTTATTATTTCCCTGTCCTTTTTTGAAATATGCATCGTTCGGTGTTTTAATGTGTGAAAATAAACGCGGGTGCATAAATAACGCCTGCTCTCGCATCCTTTAAATTAGGACGCTGCGCTACACGGTTCAGAGCCTCTTCTACCGTGTGCGCCCGCGCTTATTATCAATTAGAGCCTGAAATCTCCTCAAAAAAATCCTTTGCGGTTTTTTCCGGTGATGCGTCACAATCCCAGTCCTCGACGAACGAATCCTTATCAACCTGGCCACGATAGCCAAGCTTTCGCAGGGTCTCCATAAAAATGTCAAACCATTCATCAATGTCCATTTTGCAAGTTTTTTACGGCGTTAAGATTTTGCAGCGCAGCACTGCCGTCCGGGTGAGTCTCGCACCCGTTTGCGTACCATTTTCCACCGCCATTTTCACTTACATACCTAATGCACCTGCATTCGCCCTCAACCACTTCCTCCCCGGCATCTTGCGGATCAAGGACTACACCCGCCCGGGCGGTGATCTCTACGACGTAGCGGCCACCGCCGAATCTTTCAACTATTCTTTTCAGCCACGTTGCCGAAAATTTGCTGCTCTCGCCCGAAATGTGTCTGCCAAGTTCCGTTTTAAGAACTGCCCTGTTTTTGTAGGCAGCCGATGTCGTGTGAAACTTGCCCTCCGTTTCGTAGAGAAACAGCATAGCTATCTCCTCTACTGTAAGCCACTCCACTATGCGCCCGTCGGTGCTCTCGTACTTTTCGTTTTCCATGCTGCAAAAATAGTCAATCCGAAGGTATTTTAAAAAAATATTTGCATTATTTAAAAATATATTTGCAATTCTGGATTTCGCGGACATACATTTGCACCACGGACGGACGCGGACAAGTACGCGGACACACGGACAATGGACAATTTGAACGGACAACATACTTTTTTATACTACGCCGAACTTAGGGGCAAGCCTATTAGTACGGTGCAAAAAAGTTATGCCCGCAAGTTCGGGACGGGGTTTGACAAGTACTCAAAACCAACCCCAGCGCAGTTTTTGTCTATTTTTGGCGGACAAACAGACGTAAGGACAGAGGCGCGGACACCGGACAACGGACACGCGGACACGCAAAAAACAGAGGTTGCGGACAGCGAAAAGCAGGCGCGGACATCGGATTTGGAAAAGGCAAAGACAGATTGGTACGGCTTCCTGTTTCGATTCGTCTGTGTGCTTATTGTTTTAGGCCACGCCGGGCTAATAGCCTACGATTGCTTTTTTCTCTGGGGCATTCCCGGCTTGATCGCGGGAGGGATTGCCTTTTTGTCGGTATTGGCCTGCCTTCTTTTGAGCGCAGACCCCTCTAAAAAAGAGGTGAGCGAGCAGATGGTTTGGTTCGTTTTCCTGGTTGATGCCGCCGCCGGGTTTGTCCACTATCCAACCTTTTGGAAAAACGCCCATATTGGCTACGAAATGGGCATAAGGGAGTTTGAAACCGGGTGTTTGTCCGCTTTTGTGTGCCTTTGCAGCATGGCGGCTTTGTATTTTTTCAGGGCAAGCAAAATTCAAAACGATGAAAAATAGAACAGAAATTGAGTGGCTTAACGAGGCCCGCGCAAACGGTGAAACATGGGTAGATCAAGCGGTTGAAAATATTAAGTTGCAGCCCGATTATGCAGCTAGACAGAGTTACTACCTCAACCTTTCTTCGGTAGTTGAGCGCGCCTTTCTTTGGGAGGACACCCCCAAATCAACGCAAGGGTATGAGTATTGGAAGCAAATTTACAACCGCCTTTTAAGTGCCGAAAAGCAAAATAAATGAGACTATTCCACGAAATACGCGCTGCCTTTGCGCCAGCAAAACCCTTAACGCTTTCGCAGCTTGCGTACGGTCTTTGCGGCCTGCCAATGCCGCCGCAAAGGGTTGAAACGGTAAGGCCAAAGCCGCCCGTTGATATTTATGTGATAGACAAAAACAGGGAAGAGTACGGATTTCACCGGGCTACGGCCTTAATGCAATCAGAGGGGAGTGTAAGCCATTTAACGTCTTATGACATGGATGCTTTGAGACAGTCACGGTACTGGACAAAGGGAACTACCAAGGCGGGGCGGGCGGCAAACAGCCAAACAGAAAGCTGCAAAGCGCACTGGCATGGAGGCAAAACCGTAAAGGAAAGTGTCGCAATGTCGGGCAAGTCAATTAGTTGGGTAGAGAAGCGTTACGGTAATTTTGGGGCTGCCCTATCGCTTGAAATGTCTCAAGAGCCTATTTAGCCGCGCAAAATGTTGCATAAAAAATCTGCAAATTGACAATCAATGAGTTACGAAGAAAAAAATGAAATCGAGACAGTGCAACCAACCCCCAAGGCGTTGGATTATATCACCACAGTGTCCCCAATTGTATGGGTTTGCTTCGTGCTGCTTAGCCTTATAGCCATTGGCACTTTGCCCTTGTCTGTGGGCATTTTCCTAGGGGTTGGTGCATTTTGGTATATTCGACATATAGAGGCTCAAAGAACCCTGGAGCAACTCAAAGCGCGGGCATCCGCTTTCGCGAACTGCATAGGCCCGGTGATGGTGTGCAGCACCTCGCCAGACGAGGGCGTGGAGGCGATACGAGAACGCGCATTGGCGTGGCGCGAAAGCCTAAAACTGTCTGGAAACCCGTACTGGAACTTGATTCCGATAATCGAGTTCCCATATTCTCCGATGCTTTTTGAGACCGCCCAACTTTCGGCGGGTTGGAATATTTACCTGCATCTGGCAGACTCAAAACGCCACACGGAGAATATGAGGTGGTATGAGGTAAAATGCCCGCAGGATCTGAAAGCATTGTTTGCTAATGCGGTCTTGCCCGCCCCAAAACAGGAGGTATAAATGGGTATTGAAACACTGTACAACCTGATTTTGTGTTGCGTCCCAATCGGATTCGCAATGATGTTCACAATGCCTATTTCAGAGCGCAGGCCAGCACAAAAAACGAGGGGAAAAAAGGCAAAAGCAAAAGCAAAGCGAATCAAGGCAAGGCCGAAAAGAAAGCCGAAAAAACAGAAAAAGGAAAGCGGGCCGGGGCGGTATGTTGCCCCACAAATGTCCGCTCAACAAGAAAGAATTTACAACGAGTATAGATGGAAAAGAGACAATACGACACAGCGGGAACCGGGCGGTTCGTTTGCCCTGTAACGCCGCAAGAACACGACGCATTTAACGCCGGCCTTACAGGGCTGCCCACTTATGAGGCGTACCGCGCTGGCAGGGACAAGCCGGGGGAGGTTGTGCCGTACGTTGCCACACCGGGGGATGTTGTGCGTGAACCCGATGTTGTCACCGCAATAATGTCAGCCGCAAGGCCGGTAATTATAGGAGCGTCTATTGTTTGCGGCGTTGGCTGGGTGGTATCAGTTGCAATCTCTTCAGCCGTGGCGGTAGCGGCTGCGGTTGGTGTATGGTGCGCGGCAAACACGGGGATAGTCACCGGGGCAGTTGTTGCCGTTTTGTCCGCTGTGTGCCTAATGTCTTCGCGGGGCGGATCCGGTACCGGGAACGAGCCGGGGCCGGGTCCAGGTCCAGGTGGGTCTGGTGAATGGGAATATTATCAAGAGCAATCACAGCGTCAGGGATGGCGCAAAAAATAAAATCAAACATGGAAAGCTTTAAATATTTTGTGAAAATAATACCAGATTGGATATTCCTTGTTTTAAGCCTTGTTTTTGGTCATTTTGACATTTGGGTCGGGACCTTGGTTTGCTTTGTCGCAGTTGTTGTAAAGATGATTGGAGAGGAAGACGATAATAATAATGACGATGATGACGACGATGGCGGGTACTACTACGAAGAAGAAAATCCAAAAAACCCGTATGTGTACGCTTTAAACGCATATTATGGCACGAAATAGCAGAGGCGGGTGGCTGTTGTATATAATGGTACATTTCCCGCTGGTAATTTTTTTCAAGGTGGGAATAACCTCGCTGTCAATCGGGGCAAAGGGCCGGGCTAAGTCAATAGACCGCGAAATGCCGGGCCGACCGATACCAATCTTTTTCCTGCCGTTGCCGGGCGCGTACCGGGTTGAGCAGGCACTGCACCACATCCTGAAAAATACAAAGGTGGTTTTTTACAAAGGGTCAGGATGCACAGAGTGGTTTTTGTTATCTCCCCTGTTTGTTGTACTTCCTATTATGTTGACAATTTGGGGGCTGTATCTGATGCTCTTTGACTGCATTTTTGGGACTGCGATTCAGCCGACGGTGACTAAGCTTTTTTTTGACTTTATTTTTTGGGCTTATGAAGCTTGTTAGGGATGTTCAAAATTCAGTGCCAAACCCTAAGCTGGAAATCGGGTAGGGCCGTGTCCGGTTGGATGCCCCGAAAAAAGTTGTACGCGAGCGAGCGCAGGGCTTTGCAGGCACTTCGCGACATTCGGCTTGAGGAGGCGAAGTTTCTTGAAAGCATGAAGGGGCGCGGGTTTTTGATCGGTGCGGTTATCAAGCATCGCATCATCCACAGTTACGAATGATTTTTGTTTGATTGTTTGATATTTGGGCTGTGGACATGGTTTCGCAGCCCATTTTTTATGACTTCAAAAATAATTTAAAAATAAATGGCAAAAAGTTTGGCGGGTAATAGTTGCCGCCTTATCTTTGACCTATCAAGCAAGCAAACAATTAAAATCATAAGATCATGAATGCTAAATTTGCAAAGTTTTATGTAGCCTTAAATTCTCCAATGATTGAGGTTGCCAGTGTTAACAGGGATACAAACCGGGTTCAAACAGACTACCCGCACTTGTACCCTGAACTGAAAAGTGCAAATGACTTTCAGGAAGTAAGTGCAACCCTTCGGGAAAACGGGTTTATCCCTGTCAAAGATGATTTCTACGTTTTTAGCATTGACGATGTTAGAGAGGCATCAAAAGGCGGATCCGATGAGTTTAAGCAAGCTTTCGAGCAGTCGCTTGAGCTATAAATTACACCACCAACACGCCGCGAGGCATAACAAAATAAATTCAAGATCATGAAAATCGAATTGATTAAAACATATTACTCCGTGCCACAAAACGGACTATTTGAAAATTTCTTTGTGAAAATAAACGGCGAGTGCCTATTTTCATGGGGTGATAACAACGGCCTTGACTGCTTTTCACAACCTGGAGACGCTCCAATTGAGGAAAAGTTGAAAGAGTTGCCCACGGCGGTTGGCGATATATACAACCGAATGGTAGAGGCACAAGCCGCGTATGGAGAAGAGTGGGGAAAGGCGGATGGCCATGACGTATTGGCCCGCGACGGTCGCAAAGATGAATTTGGGGCAGAATGGGTTTTACTTCTCAACTAACTGCCTTTACAGGGGCGCAAATCAAAAACAATGAAGATTCACACAATCAAAGTAATCCCAGTAAGCGAGTGGGATAAACTGGTAACCGAAACCTACGGAAAGCCGTACAGTTTTCAGCAACAAGACGGTTGCAGGCCGCGCGAGATGTTTGAAATTTCCGTGCCAGACATATGTGAGTATGAGACACCTCACGCTGAAATACCCGAAGATTGGGCCGGAAATATTATGTGCGTTGACTTTGAGGTTTGGTTAAAAACCGACCCGGAAACACAAAAGGCTAGAAATGGATGGGACGACTATAAATTAGAATCGTTTTGGAATAGAAGTTTCTACCCATCGCTAGAAATGCTGATAAACGACTTGCACAAACGAGGACTTTTAGAGGAAGGTGAGTACTCCATTGACCTCGATTGGTAGTCTTATCCTAACTTTTAACGCGCAAATCAAAAACATCATGCAATGGATAACAAAAGATCGTAGAAAAATGAAAATTAAGGATATGGATACCGCCCATATCATAAGCGCAATCACCATAATTAACAAGCAATTCGATGCAGACTTCCCCGTAACTGGGGAAAGAGATGTTTTGAAAGACGCATTGAAGCGGGCAATGGCGTACCAGCAGGAAATACTTGAAAAATGCGAATACTTAAAAAAAGAGAATGAGCACTTAGAAAGTGCTCGGCAGTGTAACGCATATTGGCGATGGCATTACATTGATGAGCGAAAAAAAGCGTTGGCGAACTTGGACAAGCACACGCATAAGGTTAGGCGAAGTCGCAATACCTTTTAACCACCATCCAGCGCAGTTTGCCGCGCTTACTAACATTCAAACAGCAATGAATAACGCCGAACCACACCACCAACACGCCGCCCAAAAAGCCCGACGGGTGGGCGGCGTGTAAAAAAATAAAATCGCATCATGAAACACGCCAAGATCACACCGCAAATCGCCGCCCTTTACTTGGGCGCGTTGTGCGAAATCGTAAAGGCTCCAGTAAATTGGAATAAGAACATGCCAATAGTTGGAGAATTAATGGAGGTGACAGGACAGGTATGCCAAGACTTGGGTATATGGGAAGACTTTGAAATAACCCTACACCTGCGCCACTTGAATAGTTTAACCGACGCGCAAGCGATGGAGTGCTACAATATTTTTTACGAGGGCCAAGCCCCGGAAATGACTATTGAGGCACTTTACAAACTGTCAAGCAAAACGCTAATTGCTCACAGCACGAACATACACATGGGGTTTGCACCAATCCAAAACTACTTGCGTTCACGCGGCTTTGACCTTGACGGACTAATTGAGTCAGGTCTTGCCAAAGAAACCGAGCCATGAACGATAGAAAAGAAAGGACCGCGCTCACATCAATACTTTGCCTGACCCTGTTATTTTGGGTTGCAATTGTCAGGTGGGCGTGTTAGAATCACTTAGGCGAGACGTAATGACCGGGTGGCTAAAAACGTTTGGCCGCCCGGCTTTTTAAAATTCAAACAAAAATTTCAACAATGACACAAGAACAAATTTCACGCCTCACCTCTGGGATAACAGGTGAGTTCCAAAGCAACTTCATAGAAGAAAAAGGAGGGGCGGTAGAAGCAGTTACTTTCCTTTTAGCAAAAATTGACCGCCTTGAATCAAATATAAGACACATTTTGTCGAATCCAAATCCATCCGTTAACGATGATTTGACTGATGCTTTGGAAAATCTAATTGACGGGATAAACAGACTTTCATCATCTAGCGAAACGGTTGGCGTTTTGTCGCACTTATGCGCAGCCGCCCGCGCCGCGCTCGACAAGGCCAAAGGGGTTACTCAAAATACAAACGCAATGACACAAGAACAAATTCATGACTGGCTGCTAGAAAGCAGCTTTGACAACCTACTCAAAAACAGATACAAGCGCGATCTGATTGACGTTAAAATCGCCGAAACAGAGCCGGGCGTTTTTGCCGTTAGAATAATGATATACGCGCCGGACTGCGACACGTTCCTGAACCTTCAAATTCCGCTTTCGGAGATTGAGGTTGTGGATAACAGGGAAGTGCAGTTGCTTTAAAACAAATCACACCATGACACAACAAAAATTAGAAACATGGATCCTTGCCAGCGGATTCGATAGGCGACTAAAAACCCGCTACCGTCGCGATCTGCTTGACCTTAAAATACTCGAAATATCACCGGGCGTTTTTGGCATTAGAATAATGATATACGCGCCGGACTGCGACAGCTTCCTAAACCTTCAAATTCCGCTTTCGGGGATTGAGGTTGTGGATAACAGGGAGGTGCAGTTGCTTTAAAACAAATCACACCATGAATTTAGTCGAAGGATTAACAACCGAGATTTTACGCGTAACCGAAATACTACGCGTCTACCGTGAAATTCCAGGAAACGCAGGGGCTTTTGCCGCCACGCTTATGAAAATTTCAATTGATAAGGCTGTGCAAGCACAAGCCTACGGGGATATAGTTGAAATGATTTCCTCGTTTAAGGAGTTAAAAGAATACGAATTATGACAAAAAAAGTTTTCAAATACAAGCTGTCAAAAGGGACAGCCACAAGAATAGATTTGCCGATGGGGGCGAAGCCGCTCCATATTGATATGCAAGACGGGGAAATCTACCTCTGGGCTTTGGTTGAAGACCAATTAGCTGGCACTCAATTCATCAATATTCTTGTAGTAGGTACGGGGCATGAAATAAACCATTTAAACCCTTATCATATCAACACTTTTTTAGTAAACGGGGGCGAGTATGTTTTTCACGCCTTTCAGGTTGTTGATTAAAATTTTCAGGGGTGGACAACAGATAGGCTAAAACTTTACCTTAAACAAATTCAATCATGACACCAATTTCACTTTACAAGTGGGTATTTGAGACAAATACACAAATCGCGTGGCGGCAAGAAATGCTGGCGGCATGGATTGACCCGAATGACCTGAGAGGGTTTGCAGATATGGTAGAAAACGCTCTTAGTGAATGTGGCGCGAAATGCGTACTTTTAACTGGAGGGTCAATAGGCATTGACCTTGTTCCAATTTGTGATTATTTCGGGGTTGACCCGGAAGATCTTTTGAAAAAAGAAGTTGGGTAATATCAAAAAAGCATTATCTTTGCTTTGCAATCGAAGGGTTGCCGAACGGTTTGGACTCCGGGGTAGCGTTTGCACAGAAACGCAAAATATTAGATCAAATCTAAAATCGCCTCTGCGGTTTTGTTCGGGCCGGACTGTGTTTCCGACCTGCGCCTTTCAGGAATGAATAGGTAAAGTTTCCCCGCCAGGGGAGGCCCGAACAAAATTAGTCAGGGGCTTTTTTATGTCAAAAATTATGGATCGAAGCCCAATTTCAATCGCAGAAAATATGGACTGCATGGATATGATGCGGGAAAAGCCCGACGGTTTTTGGGATTTGGTTATTGCCGATCCGCCGTATGGGATCAATGAATCAAAGCGTGTATCATATCACCCTAATGCGCTAACAAAATACCGCCCCGGTAAATGGGACAAAACTCCTCCTGGTGAAAAGTTTTTTGAAGAACTTTTTAGGGTCACAAAAAACCAAATAATCTGGGGAGGAAACTACTTTGATTTACCTCCATGCGCAAAGCCCTTAATTTGGGATAAGATGCAACCTGAAGGGATTGACCAAGCCATGTTTGAATACGCATGGCAAAGCAACTCAAAAATTCAGGCAAAAATTTACAGGCAGTCAGCGACATCTAATTCAAACAATGTCTCAAATAATAAGCAACTTGCAAGGGTTTCAATGCGCATCCACCCAACACAAAAGCCAGTAGCCTTATACAAGTGGCTACTCCAGAACTACGCCAAACCGGGCGATAAAATATTAGACCCCATGATGGGTTCAGGCAGTTCAAGAATTGCGGCTTGGGATATGGGCTTTGAATATTGGGGGTGTGAATTGGATAGCGACTATTTTGCAGGCCAAGAAAAACGCTTTGCTGCGCACACCGCCAAGCCACTGCTTTTTCAACCCGGTGAAATGTACAATTTTGAACAAACAAAACTTTTTACGGAATGATAAAAGTCGAAAAGTTTTAGTATCTTTGCCTTGCCTAAAGAGGCTCGCCGATCTGGAAAATCGGTTAAAGTTCAAGCGTATAAATAAAAACAGCTCCTTTGAACAGGTGCGGGTTTCGGGATTATACGCCCCGATTTGGTTTCCAGCCGCCCCACCAGTTCAAAGGAGTTTTTTTTTGTAAAAAATTATGGCTATTGTTTTAACAAAAAGTAATTATCGGAAGATGTATGAAAGGCATCTTGGGGTTAAAATACCAGCTGATTATGATGTTCACCATATTGATGAAAACAGGAACAACCACGAATTTAACAACCTTGTTTCAGTTCCAAGAGGCATTCACAGGTATTACCACCTTTTAAAAGGCAAGATTTTTGAGGCAGAAGACCTTTACGGGTTTAAGTCTTCCGATATTGAGTATTTCAAAATTGATGGACGGTTTAATTTCCAAGAGTACGTTTCCGGTGATTACGAAACATGGTTTAATGGGACAAGAAGGGAGTTTGAGGTTCTTTGTAACTACCAATGCAAGGTGGCATCCTTTATATCAATTGTAACGCCGATTGTTCATGTCCTAAAAGATATTGAATTGCAAATGTCAGCCCTTAAAATACTTCAAAACGCGAAACCATGAAAAAGAACACGACAACCATAAACGAAAAGGCCCGCGACATTCTTGATATTACAAGGGATGAATATGCACTTTGCTCATACGTTCATTATCGGCTTGCAGATTCTCGCGGGAAAAAAGACGGGTGGTGTTCTGACACAAAAGATGAGATTTCAGACTTCATCGGCATAAGCCGCCCCGGTCTTTACAAAATGATTGATCGAATGGATTTGAAGCGTTTGTTAGATGTGGACGCGCCAACCGGGTTTTTGCGTACTACTGGTAAGTGGATTGACACAGAAAGCGATTGTAAACAAAGTTTACAGAAAAAGCCAAATGGTAATGTAAACAAAGTTAGCAATGAGTGTAAACAAAGTTTACAAGGCGTGTCAACTAAGTTAACAGAAAGTGTAAACTTAGTTACACACACTAATAAGGTAGAGTTAGATAATGTAGATATAGTAGGAGAGAGAGAGAGAGACGCGCCCGCCGAAAATCAACCTTCAAACCTAAAAGCAGAAAAAAAAGAAAAGACTCCCCTAGTTGCGCCGCCCCCCTCTTTCCCACCCGGGCCGCTGGCAAACGCCACAGACAAAGAGGTAAGCACAATGCACGAGCTTTCACACCGGGAAGCTGGAGAACTATATTTGAAGATTTCGCAAAGCACAGCCCCGCTACGCTACGACCAATACCCACGCCCAACGAACGCAAAAGAACTCCGAGAGGCAATGAGTGCCTATTTCAAAGACAACCCCCACGAATGGAGCGACGGGGTCTTGGAAGAAGGTAAGGCCAAAAATTGGACAAAGGAAAAAGTTGTTGATACGATGACAATGTTTTGCGCCCACCAGGAGGGCGAAGGGAATTTAAAAAGAACCTACGGGCAGTACAAAGGATTGATAGTAAAGTGGTTTTTGAATCAGTCGCGCTTTGATATTCAAGTGCATGGCAAAGGCCAACAACCGCAAACCCCGTCAACATACACCCGTCCTAATTTACTTCCAACATGACACAATTAAAAAAGGAAACAGTAGAGGCTTATGCCTTTGGCAAAGTTCAGCCACAAGCGGTTCTATTGGAGGAAGCCGTACTTGGAGCATTGATGCTTGACAGAAATGCACTTGGCCTGGTTGACAACGTAATAAGCCCGGAATCGTTTTACCTTGACGCTCACAAGCACATTTACGAGGCAATAACGTCTTTGGCAGAGGCTTCGTGCCCTGTTGATCTTCTTACAGTAACGGACAAGCTGGAGAAAATGGGCAAATTAGAGGCTGTTGGCGGAGGTTATTACATGGTTGAACTAACAAACCGCGTGGCATCGGCTGCAAACATTGAGCATCACGCCCGAATAATTAAGCAAAAGCAGATTCAAAGGCAGCTTATAGAAATCGGCAGCCGTGCGCAAGCCGCTGGATACGACGACACCCAAGACGTTTTCGAGCAGCTTGAAAAGGTTGAGGCTGAGGTTTACGGGCTTGGCCAAAACTCTTTTTCAAAGCCATCTTTTTCAATCGGACAACTTTCAATTGAGGCATTAAACGCAGCAGATGCCGCTATGAGCAAAAAGGGTTTAACGGGTGTTCCATGCGGACTAAACTCTATTGACTCACAAACTGGAGGGTTTCAACAATCGGATTTAATCATTTTAGCGGCAAGGCCGGGGATGGGAAAAACGGCACTTGCAATCTCAATCTCGATAAACGCAGCCGAAATGTACGAAGCCCCAACACTTTTCTTTTCCCTTGAAATGTCTAGCGTACAAATCGCTCAAAGGGTAGTTGCCCAGCGCGCTGGGATAAATGTGCAATCAATGCGAACCGGAAAAATAGACGGTGACGGGCTTCGCAGGATGGGAGAATCAGTTGAAAATATGCAGTCAGTAAAAATGTACGTTGACGACACCCCCGCAATCACGCTTTCCGCTTTGCGCAGCAAGTCTCGCAAAGCGGTAGCAAAGCAGGGCGTGAAAATGATTCTTGTGGACTATTTGCAATTGATGGACGGGCGAACAGGTGACAAGGGCGGAAACAGAGAGCAAGAAATAGGCACTATATCCAGGGGTTTAAAGGCTTTAGCCAAGGAGTTGAACGTCCCGGTGATTGCTTTGTCCCAGCTTTCGAGAAAAGTTGAAGACCGTGGCGGCTCAAAGCGACCAATGCTTTCAGACCTAAGAGAAAGCGGAAGTATTGAGCAGGATGCCGACGCGGTTGTTTTTCTTTACAGGCCGGAATACTACGGGATAACCGAAGACGAACACGGGGCAAGCACTAAGGCGGTTTGTGAGGCGATTTTTGCAAAACACAGAAACGGGGCGTGTGGAGCAGTAGTGCTAGGATTTAAAGATGAGTCTGCCAGTTTTTTTAACATTGACGAGCCTCAAATTTCTGCGCAACCACAAAAGTATGAACCAGTAGACTATTCAGCGGCAAGGCCGGATATTCGCAATGATGAAGATACCCCTTTTTAGTCATGGAAAAACAAAAGCAATAACCTAAAACACCCCTTCAACGCCAATTTACCCAACTCGAAAAGGCCGGGTTTAATGTCTCCCTTTCGGGCATGGCCCAAAACGCTGTGCAGTTTGAGGCAAGCCCGGATAAAAAATAGCCCTATACGAAAGGGTACGCCGCCACCAGCCCGAATTTTTGGAGGGCGTGGTTGCCATTGTAGGGTGGTAGTCAACTACTAAATTTTTAACAATCAAAAATAAAAAATCATGGATTACAGAGACGAAGAAGCCAAAGAGGCTGAAAGGCTGCAAAATGAAACATTTACGGATAAGGTTGCCTGCCCAGAAATGCCCTATGAATATGGCACTATGTCAAGCAAGTTTAAATTAATGGCTGCCGACAAAAGAACGGCATACGCGACAATGTGCCTCCATTACCAAAGAAACAGTCATTTAATTGCAATCTATTCTCCAGAAAGTAGTAAAGAAGATAGTTGGATGTCCTTTAATGGGAAGGTATCTAAAAAATTAGATAAAGTATTTGGCGGAGAAGGGTTCTTTGATTCATATTTACAAAACAATATTGATGCAATAAGAAAATGTTACAAGAGTATTACCCGGCTTATTTAGGGGTTATATCGGCACACCAGCCACCACCTTCACCACAATTCAAAAATCATAAACCATGTTTGCAGTTACAGGAACTTTTCACGGATCAATAATTGAATGCGGTACCGAAGGCGAAGCCCGCAGGATATTCCACAGGCAATGGAACGGGGAGAGTATCATACACATAAAAGAAATATTCTACTTTGCATAACTTACACAAACAATTCTATCGAATTCACGCCTAAATAGGCAACGATTCTATTTAATTAACGCAATAAAACCTATTTAAACCAATGCCCCAACGCGGCAACATTACTATGCAGGCATTTGCCTGGGAGTGGAAGAAAATTTAAAATCCAAAATTTTATGACTGAAGTACTTCAAATTATTATGTTCGGCGGTTTAATGCTTATGCTAGACAAAATCGCTGACCTGCTTAGCGA
>Ga0209490_10001946_pt1 | contig 19790 bp, 14 predicted proteins | sample MAT06_FD_187209 | JGI IMG/M metagenome (GOLD analysis project Ga0209490, IMG submission 187209) | Freshwater microbial communities from Lake Fryxell liftoff mats and glacier meltwater in Antarctica - MAT-06 (SPAdes) (version 2) | ecosystem: Environmental > Aquatic > Freshwater > Ice > Liftoff... | reverse complement strand
CCTGACGCCTGAAGAAGCCTGGCGCGGCGTCACCGTCAACGCCGCCCGCGCCTTGGGCCTGGCCGACCGCGGCATGCTGGCCACCGGCCTGCGCGCCGACTTCGCCGTGTGGGACGCCGAACACCCGCGCGAGCTGGCCTACCGTTTCGGCCACAACCCCTGCCGCCTCGCGGTGCAGGGCGGCAGAGAAAGATTGCCATGAACCACGACCCGCATCACCAGATCTACACCCTGCATCGCGGCACACGCCCGCTGCTCATCAGCATGCCGCACGTCGGCACGCAGATACCGCCGCAGCAACGCGCCCGCTACACGGCACGCGCGCTGCAGGTGGAAGACACCGACTGGTTTCTCGACCGCCTCTACGCCTTTGCGCAAGCTCTGGGCGCCAGCCTGCTGGTGCCCGTGCACAACCGCTACCTCATCGACCTGAATCGCGCCAGCGACAACCGCCCCATGTACCCGGGGCAAAACAACACCGAGCTCTGCCCGACACGCCACTTCACCGGCGAGCCGCTCTACCGCGAGGGCCATGCGCCTGACGCGGCCGAGGTGCAGCGCCGTGTGTTCGCCTACTGGCAGCCCTACCACGCGGCCTTGCAGGACGAGCTGGCGCGGCTGAAGGCGGCGCATGGCCATGCGGTGCTGTTCGACGCCCACAGCATCAAGAGCGAACTGCCCTGGCTCTTCGAGGGCACGCTGCCGCACATGAATATCGGCACCGCAGGCGGCAACAGTTGCGCGCCGGCGTTGCGGGCCGAGGTGGAAGCCGTGTTCGCCGCGCAGCGCGAGTACACCCACGTGATGGACAGCCGCTTCAAGGGCGGCCACATCACCCGCGAATACGGCCGCCCGGCCGAAGGGGTGCATGCCGTGCAGCTGGAAATGTGCTGGCGCGCCTACATGGACGAGACACGGGCGACCTGGAACGACAGCCACGCCGCCGCCGTGCGCCCGCTACTGCAGCGGCTGGTGCAGACCCTGGTGGATTGGCGGCCTTGAACATGGCGCCCGCTTTCTGGGCCCCGTGGGCCTGGCTGCACGGCGGCTGGGTGCCCGATGTGCTGCTGCGTGTGGACAGCCAGGGCTTCTGGTCCGAGGTGTCAGCCGGCACACCGGCACCCGCCGACGTCGAACATCTGCCCGGCCCGGTGCTGCCAGCGCTGGTGAACGCCCACAGCCACGCCTTCCAGCGCGCCTTCGTCGGCCTGGCCGAAAGGCGGGACAGCGAGCACGACGACTTCTGGAGCTGGCGCGACCGCATGTACGGTGTGGCGCTGCGCATCACGCCCGAGCAGCTGTTCGATGTGGCTGTGCACCTCTACACCGAACTGCTGGCAGGCGGCTACACCCACACCTGTGAATTCCACTACCTGCACCACGCACCCGACGGCAGGCCATACGACTCGCACGGCGCCGATACCCTGGCCATGAGCCGCGCCCTGGCCGAGGCCGCTACGGCCACAGGCATGGGGCTGACGCTGCTGCCGGTGCTGTACGAACGTGCCGGCTTCACGCAGCCTGCGCTGCAACAGGACCAACGGCGCTTTGCCACCAGCGTCGACAGCGTATTGAAGATGCGCGACAGCATTCGCGAATGGTGCCTGCCGCAGGTTTCGGCAGGCGTGGCCGTGCACTCGCTGCGCGCGGCACGGCCACAGTCGCTGCATGAACTGGCCGCGGCGCTGCATGGCGACACGGGGCCGGTGCACATCCACGTCGCCGAGCAGACGGCCGAGGTGGCCGACTGCCTGGCCGCCACTGGCGCGCGGCCCATCGAATGGCTGCTGCGCGAGGGCCTGCTCGATGCACGCTGGCAGCTCGTGCACGCCACGCACGCCACGCCCGAAGAGATTGCCGGCGTGGCCGCCAGTGGCGCCGGCGTGGTGTTGTGCCCGGGCACCGAGGCCAACCTGGGCGACGGCCTGTGCGACCTGCCGCGCTGGCTGGCCGCCGGCGTGGCGCTGAGCCTGGGCAGTGACAGCCACGTCACGCGCACCTGGCCCGAAGAGTTGCGCTGGCTGGAATATGGCCAGCGCCTGCAGCTTCGGCAGCGCAATGTGGCGGCGGCACCGGGCAGCGTGCCGGCCACCGCCGCACGCCTGTTCGAGCGTGTGCTGGCAGGCGGCGCCGCAGCGGCGGGCCTCGCGCGCTGGGGCCTGCAGGTGGGCGCCCGCGCCGACCTCCTGGTGCTGAACACGCATGACGCCGCACTCGTGGGCCTGCCGCAAGAGCGCCTTCTGGACGCTGTGGTCTTCGCCGCGGCGCAGCGCCCCTTTGTGCACACGCTGGCGGGTGGCCGCTGGGCGGGCGGCGACGGCCAGCAATCCGCAGCCTCGCGTCGCTATGCCATGACGATGCACCAACTCTGGCCAGGCTGAAGTGGGCAGGCCTCGGGTACATTGACACACGCCCCAAACGTGCCCTACGTGGATCCGCCCCTCCCCGCCGAAGTCGAAGCAGAAGCCGCCCGTCTCGCAGCGCTGCAGCGCTACGGCGTGCTGGACACACCGCCCGACGCCGCCTTCGACGACCTGGCCGCTCTGGCGGCCGCCATCAGCGGCTCGCCCATCGCCATGGTCAGCCTGGTCGACAGCGGACGGCAGTGGTTCAAGGCACGCATCGGCCTGGCGATCAGCGAAACCCCGCGCCAGGGTTCTTTCTGCGACCACGCGCTGCGCCAGCCGCAGCAGGTGATGGTGGTGCGGGACGCCAGCGCCGACCCACGCTTTGCGCAGCACCCTCAGGTGGTGGGCCCCGAGCATGTGCGCTTCTATGCGGCCGCGCCGCTGCTCAGCCCAGAAGGCCTGGCACTGGGCACCTTGTGCGTGCTGGACCACCAGCCCCGCGACTTCACACCCGCTCAAGCGCAGGCCCTGACGATGCTGGCGCGCCAGGTGATGGCGCAAATCGAGTTGCAACACCAGCGCCGCGAACTGATGTTGACGGTGACTCAGCGCAACGCCGACCTAGCGGCGCAGCACCTGCTGCGCGAAGCCCTGGCCGAACGTGAACAGCGCCTGGTGCGCATCGCCGCCCAGGTGCCGGGCATGGTGTACCAGTTTCACCTGCGGCCCGACGGTAGCAGCAGCTTCAGCTATGCCAGCGAGGGCATCCGAGAGATCTACGGCGTGGCCCTCGATGACGTCCGCGACGACGCCAGCGCGGTGTTTGACCGGCTGCACCCGGACGATCTCGAAGGCGTGTCCGAGTCCATCGCGCGCTCGGCGCATGAGCTGAGCCTTTGGGATTGCGAGTACCGCGTGCAGGTTCCCGGGCAAGCGCTCAAGTGGGTGCAAGGCCGCTCGATGCCTGAGCGGCTGCCCGATGGCGGCACGCTCTGGCATGGCTTCATCACCGACATCACAGCGCGCAAGCAGGCCGAGCAGCAGCTGCGCGAACGGGACACGGTGCTGCTGCAGGCGCAGCGCTTGGCCAAGCTGGGCAGCTGGCGCTGGAGCAGCGTGTCGCGGTGCAGCGTGTGGTCTGAAGAAACCTGCCGGCTCTTTGGTTTCAAGCCGGTACAGAACGAGGTGGCCGACAAAGACTTCATGCAGTTCGTGCACCCCGACGACGCCGAGCGCGTCATGCGCACGCACCTCGATGCGCTGGCCGGTGTCAGGCCCTATGACGTGGAATACCGCGCGCTCTGTGCCGACGGCGCCACGCGCATCCTGCATGCCCGCGCCGAGCTCGTGCGCGACTCCCACAGCGGCCAGGCTCTCACGATGGTGGGCACGCTGCTCGACGTGACCGAACGTGTGGCCGCCGAGCAGGAACTTGAACGCCACCGTGACCATCTGGAACGCCTGGTGGAAGAACGTACGCACGAACTCATTGCCGCGCGTGACGCCGCCGAACACGCCAACCGCGCCAAGGGAGATTTCCTCAGCAGCATGAGCCACGAGTTGCGCACGCCGATGAACGCCATCCTCGGGTTTTCGCAGCTGCTGCAGCTGAACCGCGCGCTCGACACGCGCAGCGCCGGTTATGTGCACGAGATCTTGCGCGCCGGCCACCACCTGCTGGAATTGATCAACGAGGTGCTCGACCTCGCGCGCATCGAATCGGGGCGGCTGAGCCTGTCGCCGGAACCCCTGCCGCTGGACGACCTTGTGCGCGAGGCGCAAACGCTGGTGCAGCCGCTGGCGCAACAGCGCGAGGTGACGCTGCACCTGGCGGCGCTGCAAGGCCTGGTGGTGCGGGCCGACCGCCTGCGGCTGAAGCAGGTGCTGCTGAACCTGCTGAGCAACGCGGTGAAATACAACCGGCCCGGCGGCACCGTGCAGGTGGATGCGCTGCTGCAGGACATGTTCACTGTGCGCATTCGCGTGCGCGACACCGGCATCGGCATTGCGGCTGAGAACCTGACGCAACTCTTCCAACCCTTCAGCCGCGTCAGCGGCACCACGGCTGAAGGCACGGGCATCGGCTTGAGCATCAGCCAGCGCCTGGTGGTGATGATGGGCGGGCGCATCGGCGTCAACAGCAAGCCGGGCGTTGGCAGCGAGTTCTGGGTCGAGCTGCCCAGCGACCGCCTGGCCGACCCGCCGCCGCCGCGCAACACCCAAGACAAGCCCGAGGCTGCCCCAGTGCCGCAGCCTGGCCGCCACGCACGAGTGCTTTATGTCGAAGACAACCCGGCCAACCTGAAACTGGTAGAGCAGATCGTGCAGCGCCACGCCAACGTGGAACTGCTGATGGCGCCTTCGGGCAGCCTGGGCCTCGACCTCGCACGTTCACACCGGCCCGACCTGCTGCTGCTGGACATCCACCTGCCCGACATCGACGGTTTTCAGGTGCTGGAGCAACTGCGCGCCGATGCCCAGACGCGCCTCATTCCGGTCGTGGCCGTCACCGCGCAGGCCATGCCCGAAGACGTGAAGCGCGTGCTGGCCGCAGGCTTCGACGGCTACCTGGCCAAGCCTCTCGATCTGGCCAGCTTCGATGCACTGCTGGAACGTATGCTGCAGGCCACGCCCGACGCCATTTGAAAGCTTTCAGCAGCCTGCGCACCCCGCGCAAGGCCCTGACGCTTGTGGTGTGGCGTTCAAGTATGTATGATTCATGCATACTATTTCTTGCAGACCAACCATTCTGGAGCGCCATGGAAGCCACTGTTGCCGAACGCGGGCAGATCACCCTTCCCAAGGCGGTGCGTGATGCACTGGGCCTGACCAAGGGCACGCAACTGAAGGTAGAGCTGGACGGCAGCCGCATCATCCTGCGCAAGAACGTAGACGATGCCATTTCGCGGCTGCGCGGCCGCTTCAAGCTGCCGCCGGGCGTGACCACCGACGACATCATGCGCGAGTTGCGAGGCCGCGCGCCCGGCGACCCCTACCTGCCGCCCGACGAGGCCTGAGCAGCTTGAGCGAAACGACGTGATCGCCATCGACTCCTCCGTACTCATCGACCTGCTGGGCGACGACGCGCGTGCCGAAGCCGCCGAAGACAGCGTGCGCCATGCACTGATGCGCGGCCCCGTGGTGGTGTGTGACGTGGTGATGGCCGAGGTGGTCTCGGGCCTGGGTTACGGCGCCGAACTGTTGGTCACGCTGGAAGACGCCGGCATCGGCTTTTCAGGCATCGAAGCGCGCGCTGCGGTGCGCGCCGGCGAGATGCAGCGCCGCTGGAAAGAGCGGCGCAAGACCGAAGGCCTGCCGGCCGCAGGCACGCGCGCGGTGCCAGATTTCCTCATCGGCGCCCACGCGCTCTTGCAGTGCACCGCCCTCATCACACGCGACGCGGGCTTCTTCCGCGACTATTTCAAGGGCCTGAAGGTCATCGTTCCTACCGCTTGAGCGACTTTCACCCGCACACTCGAACCCGCTTTCCAAGGAGCACACCATGCTGCAAGCCTATCGCCAACATGTCGCCGAACGCGCCGCGCTCGGCATTCCGCCACTGGCGCTGGACGCCAAACAGGTGGCCGCGCTGATCGAGCTGATCAAGGCGGGCCCTTCCAAAGAAACGGCCGGGGAAGACGCCTTCCTGCTGGACCTGCTGACGCACCGCGTGCCGCCGGGCGTGGACGACGCCGCCATGGTCAAGGCCAGCTTCCTGGCTGCGGTGGCGCATGGCGAACTGGCCGTGGAACTGATCAGCCGCGCCAAGGCCACCGAACTGCTGGGCACCATGGTGGGCGGCTACAACGTGCACCCGCTGATCGAGCTGCTGGACGACGCAGATGCCGACGTGGCCGATGTCGCTGCGCAGGCGCTGAAGAAGACGCTGCTGATGTTCGACTTCTTCAACGACGTTGCCGTCAAGGCCAAGGCCGGCAACACCCAGGCCCAGGAAGTAATGCAGAGCTGGGCCGATGCCGAGTGGTTCACCGCGCGCCCCGAGGTGCCCAAGACCATCACCGTGACCGTCTTCAAGGTGCCCGGTGAAACCAACACCGACGACCTGAGCCCCGCGCCCGACGCCTGGAGCCGCCCCGACATCCCGCTGCACTACCTGGCGATGCTGAAGAACACGCGCGCTGGCGCCGCCTTCCAGCCCGAAGAAGACGGCAAGCGCGGGCCGATGCAGTTCATCGAAGACCTGAAGAAGAAGGGCCACCTCGTGGCCTATGTGGGCGACGTGGTGGGCACGGGCTCTTCGCGCAAGAGCGCCACCAACAGCGTCATCTGGGCCACCGGGCAAGACATTCCCTTCGTGCCGAACAAGCGCTTCGGCGGCGTCACCCTCGGCGCCAAGATCGCCCCCATCTTCTTCAACACGCAGGAAGACAGCGGCGCGCTGCCGATCGAGGTCGACGTCACGGCGCTCGAGATGGGCGACGTCATCGACATCCTGCCTTATGAAGGCCGCATCACGAAAAACGGCGCCGATGTGGTGGCCTTCCGCTTGCGCAGCGATGTGCTCTTCGACGAAGTGCGCGCCGGCGGCCGCATCAACCTGATCATCGGCCGCAGCCTCACCGCCAAGGCGCGTGAATTCCTGGGCCTGCCTGCGTCCACCGTGTTCCGCCTGCCCAGCGTGCCTGCCGGCACGAAGGCCGGCTTCACGCTGGCGCAGAAGATGGTGGGCCGCGCGGTGGGTCTTGCTGCGGTTGATGGCGTTCAGCAGGGCGTGCGCCCGGGCACCTACTGCGAACCGCGCATGACCAGCGTCGGCAGCCAGGACACCACCGGCCCGATGACGCGCGACGAGCTGAAAGACCTGGCCTGCCTGGGCTTCAGCGCCGACCTCGTGATGCAGAGCTTCTGCCACACCGCGGCCTACCCGAAGCCGGTGGACGTGAAGACCCACCGCGAACTGCCCGCCTTCATGAGCAAGCGCGGCGGCATCAGCCTGAAGCCGGGCGACGGCATCATCCACAGCTGGCTGAACCGCATGCTGCTGCCCGACACCGTGGGCACCGGCGGCGACAGCCACACGCGGTTTCCCATCGGCATCAGCTTCCCCGCCGGTTCGGGGCTGGTGGCCTTCGGCGCCGCCACAGGCGTGATGCCGCTCGACATGCCCGAGAGCGTGCTGGTGCGCTTCAAGGGCACCATGCAGCCTGGCGTGACGCTGCGCGACCTGGTGCATGCGATTCCGCTCTTTGCCATCAAGCAGGGCCTGCTGACGGTGGCCAAGGCCGGCAAGGTCAACGAGTTCAGCGGGCGCATCCTGGAGATCGAGGGCCTGCCCAACCTGAAGGTGGAACAGGCTTTCGAGTTGAGCGATGCCAGCGCCGAACGCAGCGCCGCCGGCTGCACCATCAAGCTGAACCCGGCGCCCATCATCGAGTACCTGAACAGCAACATCGTGCTGCTGAAGAACATGATCGCCAATGGCTACGCCGACAAGCGCAGCATCGAACGCCGCATCGGCAGGATGCAAGAGTGGCTGGCCGCGCCCACGCTGCTGGAAGCCGACCAGGACGCCGAATACGCGTACGTGCTCGAGATCGACATGGACACCATCAAGGAACCCATCCTGTGCTGCCCGAACGACCCCGACGACGCGAAGTTCCTGTCTGAAGTGGCGGGCACCAAGATCGACGAGGCCTTCATCGGCAGCTGCATGACGAACATCGGCCACTTCCGCGCCGCGGCCAAGCTGCTGGAAGGCAAGCGCGACATTCCGGTGAAGCTATGGGTGGCCCCGCCCACCAAGATGGACGAAAGCGAGCTCATCAAGGAAGGCCATTACGCGAACTTCGGCGCTGCCGGTGCACGCACCGAAATGCCCGGCTGCAGCCTGTGCATGGGCAACCAGGCGCAAGTGCGAGAAGGCGCCACGGTGGTCAGTACCAGCACGCGCAACTTCCCCAACCGCCTGGGCAAGAACGCCAACGTCTTTCTGGCATCGGCCGAATTGGCAGCCATTGCTTCCAAGCTGGGCCGCCTGCCGACGGTTGCGGAATACCACGCCGACATGGGCGTCATCAACCAGGACGGCGAGCGCGTCTACCGCTATATGAACTTCGACCAGATCGAGGAGTACGCGGAAACGGCGCGCGGCGTGACCGCCTGATCGCCCGCCGGCCCTTGAAGTGCGGCGGCCCGCAGATGCGGGCCGATTCCCAGAGCGGCCACGGGCCACAGCCCGAGGCAACGCTCAGAACGATTCCCAGTCGTCGGTGCCGGTTTTGGCCATGGCCGGTGCGGCCAGTGCGGCGGGGGCGGCCGATGCCACCGGCGCCTTGGCCTGGGCAAAGTTCGGCCGCGTCACGTTCTTCGCGCGGTTTGGGCTGCGGCGGTCCACTGTCGCAACCACCGCGGCCTTCGGCGCCGGTTTGTGGACTGCAAACGCCACGCTGGCCACCGGTGCGGCGCCCTCGCCAATCTTGAACACCGCCACCGCGCTGACCAACTGTTTTGCCTGCTGACGCAGGCTGTCGGCGGCAGCAGCGCTTTCTTCCACCAGCGCTGCGTTCTGCTGCGTCACCTGGTCCATCTGGCTGACCGCCTCGCCGACCTGGCTGACACCCTGGCTCTGCTCGATGCTGGCGCTGCTGATCTCGCCCATGATGTCGGTCACGCGCTTGATCGAGGTCACCACCTCGTCCATCGTCACGCCGGCCTGGTCCACGAGCACCGTGCCTTGCTCCACGCGCTCGACGCTGGCGTTGATCAGACTCTTGATCTCCTTGGCCGCCTCGGCGCTGCGCTGCGCCAGGCTGCGCACTTCGCTGGCCACCACCGCGAAGCCACGGCCCTGCTCGCCGGCGCGCGCCGCTTCCACCGCGGCGTTCAGCGCCAGGATGTTGGTCTGGAAAGCAATGCCGTCAATGACGCTGATGATGTCGGCGATCTTCTTGCTGCTGTCGTTGATGCCCTTCATGGTCTCGACGACCTGGCCCACCACTTCGCCGCCCTTGATGGCCACCGTGCTGGCGCTCATGGCCAGCTGGTTGGCCTGGCGCGCGTTGTCGGCGTTCTGCTTCACCGTGCTGCCCAGTTGCTCCATCGAGGCTGCGGTTTCTTCGAGCGCGCTGGCCTGTTCTTCGGTGCGCTGACTGAGATCGGCGTTGCCGCTGGCAATCTGCGCGCTGCCGGTGGCAATGCTTTCGCTGCTGTTGCGCACCGTGGTGACGATGCCCACCAAGCTTTCGTTCATGCGCTTCAGCGCATTCAGCAGGCGACCGGTCTCGTCGCTGCGGGTGATCTCGATGTGCGAACTCAGGTCGCCGGCGGCCACTTTCTCGGCCACGTTGACAGCGGCCTCGATGGGGCCCGTGATCGAACGCGTGATCCACCAGCCCAGCAGCGCTCCCAGGCCCACCATGCCGGCCAGCAGCCCGAACATCAGCAACTTGGCTTGGTTGTAGGCCTGCTCGCCGTCTGCCGCGGCCTTGTTCACCTGCTCGATCTGCCGGTTCTGCAGCCCGTCCAGAGCCTTGAGGTAGGCCAGCTGCGCAGGGCCCAGCTGCTGGTACAGCAGCGTCACGGCCTCGTCCTTCTCTCCCCCGCGCACCTGGTCGACGAAACGTCGCTGAATCGGCAGATAGCCGGCGCGCGCGTCGGTCACCGCCGCCAGGAGCTTCTTGCCTGCATCGCTGGTGGCCGTGGTTGCCAGCTTATCAAGCGTCTTGTTCATGCGCTCGCGCGCCTCGGCCACCGTGTCCAGCGCCGACTTCACCTTGGCGTCGTCGGACAAGATCAGCGCGTTGCGCAGCTCCCGGGCAATCAGGTTGACGTCGTCGGTGACCTCGGCCAACTGCACCACCTTCGGCAGACGGTCGTCGCCGATCATCTTCAGGCTGTCGTTCAGATCAGACAGGCGCGTGATGCCGATCAGAACGACCACGATGGCCAACGCGATGACCGCGGCGAAGGCCACGCCCAACCGGTGGCCGATGCGCAGCGAATTCAGAAAGCTCATACCGACACTCCATTTAGCGACCGCAACAACGTTCGGAAGCGAACACATGGCCGAGGTCTTGAGCGCATTTTCGGCAGAGCCTGGCTACATCTTGAGCAGAAGTGATTGCCTTCGACCGATCAATTCGCGCGCTGCCGACGCCCGACGCCGACAAGCCGGCAAAAGGCGCCCGCCTAGAATCCTTCCGCATTCCACCGACCCGGCCGTTGACCCGGCACGCGCATGGCCAAAGACCCGAAAGTCACTCCGGACGCTCCTGCCGCCCCCCGGCCCGCGAACTTCCTGCGCGGCATCATCGAACGCGACCTCGAAGCCGGCGCCTATGCCGGCCGGCACTTCGGTGGCAGCCCCGGCGACGCCGCCCACCACGCCGCCGGGCCGCTGGACGCAGCGAAGATCCGCACCCGCTTCCCGCCCGAGCCCAACGGCTACCTGCACGTGGGCCATGCCAAGAGCATCTGCCTGAACTTCGGCCTGGCGCGCGACTACGGCGGCATCTGCCACCTGCGCTTCGACGACACCAACCCCGAGAAGGAAGAGCAGGAGTACGTCGACGCCATCACGGATGCCGTGACCTGGCTCGGCTTCGACTGGAACGCCGAGATCGGCGGCGTGCGCAGCAGCTACCTCTACTTCGCCAGCGACGACTTCGACTTCATGTACCGCGCCGCCGAGGCGCTGGTGGCGGCCGGCCTGGCGTATGTGGACGAGCAGAGTGCCGAGGACATGCGCGCCAACCGCGGCGACTTCAACACGCCCGGCACGCCCAGCATCTACCGCAGCCGCACTGCTGAAGAGAACCTTCTGCGCCTGCGCGAGATGAAAGACGGCAAACTGGTTGATGGCGCTGCCGTGCTGCGCGCCAGGATCGACATGGCGTCGCCAAACATCAACCTGCGCGACCCCACGCTCTACCGCATCAAGCGCGCCACGCACCACAACACCGGCGACCGTTGGTGCATCTACCCGATGTACACCTACGCGCACCCCATCGAAGACGCGCTGGAGCAGATCACGCACAGCCTGTGCACGCTGGAATTCGAGGACCAGCGGCCGTTCTACGACTGGCTGCTGGAGAACCTGGCCACGCTCGGGCTGCTGGCCCACCCGCTGCCGAAGCAGTATGAATTTGGCCGCTTGAACCTGAGCTACATCGTCACCAGCAAACGCAAGCTGCGCCAGCTGGTGGAAGACCAGCATGTCAACGGCTGGGACGACCCGCGCATGCCCACGCTCTTCGGCATGCGCCGGCGCGGCTACACGCCAGCCAGCATCCGCGCCATGGCCGATGGCAGCGGTGCCAGCAAATCAAACATCTGGCTCGACTACAGCGTGCTCGACGGCTGCCTGCGCACCGACCTGGAAGGCCAGGCACCGCGCGCGATGGCGGTGCTGAACCCGCTGAAGCTGGTGCTGACCAACTGGGCCGAGGTCTACGGCAGCGACGAACATCTGGAAGCCTGCACCGCCCCGGCGCACCCGCAGCGCCCCGAGCTGGGCGAGCGCCGCTTCATGCTGGGCAAGGCACTGTGGATAGAGCGTGACGACTTCGCGATGGAGCCGCCCAAGGGCTTCTTCCGCCTCTTTCCGCCCCGCTTGCAGGAAGACGGCAGCGTGGTGCCGGGCAATCGCGTGCGCCTGAAGTACGGCCTGGTGGTCGAGTGCACCGGCTACGAAATGGACCGCGATAGCGGCCACATCTACAACGTGCTGGCGCGTGTGGTGCCCGACACGCGCAGCGGCACGCCAGGTGCGGATGCCGTGAAGGTGAAGGGCACCATCACCTGGGTGGGAGCAGCCGACGGTGTGCCGACCACGCTGAACCTGTACGACCGGCTCTACACCGAGGCCCAGCCCGAGGCCGGCGGCCGCGACCACCTGACGGTGCTGAACCCGAAGAGCAAGGTGGTCAGCCAGGGCTGGCTGGAACCGGGGCTGGCCAACACACCCGCCGAAGCGCGTTTCCAGTTCGAACGCCATGGCTATTTCATTGCCGACCGCGTGGACCACCGGCCCGAGGCGCCGGTGTTCAATCGCATCACCACGCTCAGGGACAGCTGGGCGGCGTAGAGTGGACTGCATCGTCACCCCACAGGAGCCGACCATGCCCAGAACCCATTTCATGAAACTGGCCGCGGCCATGACGGCAGTTGCTGCCGCCGCCACTTTGCTGGCCGGCCCCGCTGCCGCCGCCACCGTGGAAGTGCGCTATGTCGAACCCGACAACTTCACCGACATCGGCCGCAGCTCGTGGGACCGGGAACGTGCGTTGAACACGCTGACCGCCCACCTCCAGAAGCTGGGGCAAACTTTGCCGGCCAACCAGACCTTGCGCCTGGAGGTGACCGACATCGACCTGGCCGGCGACATTCGCCCCTGGGGCTGGCACGAACTGCGTGTGCTGCGCGACCGGGCAGACTGGCCTTCGATCCGCATGCGCTACACCTTGCTGGAAGGTGAGCGCACGCTCAGGACCGAGGAAGTGCGCTTGTCCGACCTCGGCTACATGCAAAGCCTGAGCGGCAGCGACCGGGCCGGCGAAGAACTGGCCTACGAGAAGCGCATGGTCAGGCGCTGGTTCACCGACACCTTCGCTGCGCCCTGAGATGCTGAGCCTGTTTTCTGTTGTTTGTTCTCACCCCCACGGAGCCTGACTCTTGAACTTTTTCCGCCCCACCGCCTGCCTGCTGGCCACCACCTTCGCCCTGGCCGGCGCCCTGCCCGTTGCGGCACAAACACCGGCCGACCCGCTGGCCAAGGCAGCCGCCGAAGCCGGCGCCAGCGTCGCGCCCAGCGGCATGGTGTTTCGTTCGTTGAAGGAAGGCAAGGGCCCGCAGCCCGATGCCACCGACGTCGTGAGCGTTCACTACCGGGGCACGTTTCCCGACGGCAAAGAGTTCGACAGCAGCTACTCGCGCGGCAAGCCCGCGAGCTTTCCGCTGAACCGCGTCATCAAGTGCTGGACGGAAGGCGTGCAGCGCATCAAGGTGGGCGGCAAGGCCAAGCTCACTTGCCCGGCGGCGATTGCCTACGGCGAGCGCGGCACACCCGGGGGGCCGATTCCGCCGAACGCGGTGCTGCAATTCGAGGTCGAGTTGCTGGGCATCGAAAAGAAGTAGAGCTCCATCAGGTCAGTGCCGGCTCGCGGCGCAGATGGTGGAAGAGCGTCACTGCGGCCACCACAATGCCGCCCGCGATCACGCCGACCAGGCCGTTGGCCAAGGGCGAAAGCAGCACCTGGGCCAGACTCGGCACTGTTGAAATGCCGCCTTCAATGGCGTGTTGCAGCGCCGGCACCCCATGCACCAGGATGCCGCCGCCCACCAGAAACATGGCTGCGGTGCCCACCACGGACAGCGTCTTCATGAGCCAGGGCGCGGCCGCCAGGATGCTGCGGCCCAGCACTTGCGTAGCGTTGCCGGCGCGATGGCTGAGCCACAGACCCAGGTCGTCCAACTTCACGATGCCGGCCACCAGACCGTAAACGCCCGCCGTCATGACCACCGCAACGCCGCTGAGCACGAGTGCCTGCGTCGTGAAGGAAGAGGCAGCCACCGTGCCCAGCGTGATGGCGATGATTTCCGCCGAGAGGATGAAGTCGGTGCGGATGGCGCCCTTGATCTTGTCGCGCTCCAGCGCCCCTAGGTCGACCTCGGGGTTCTGCAGTTCCGCCGTCAATTCAGCGCGACGCGCCGCGCCATCGTCGGTGTGCAGGAAGCGGTGCGCCAGCTTCTCGAAACCTTCGAAACACAGAAATGCGCCGCCCACCATCAGCAAGGGCGTCACCAGCCAGGGTGCGAAGTTGCCGATGGCCAGCGCCGCCGGCACCAGGATGGCTTTGTTGACGAAGGACCCCTTGGCCACCGCCCAGACCACCGGCAGTTCGCGTTCGGCACGTACGCCGGCCACCTGCTGGGCATTCAGCGCCAGGTCGTCGCCCAGCACGCCGGCGGTCTTCTTGGCGGCGATCTTGCTGAGCAAGGCGACATCGTCCAGCACGCTGGCGATGTCGTCGAGAAGTGCGAGCAAACTGGTAGCCACGGATTGATTCTGCAATGAAGCCTTCAGCGCGACCGCGTGGTCTCGCACAGTGCGAAGATGGCCTGCACCATGCGCGAACTGTTCCTGCTCGACCCCGATGTCATCTTTCTAAACCACGGCAGCTTCGGCGCCTGCCCGAAGCCCGTGTTCGCCGAACTGCAGCGCTGGCAGCTGGCGATGGAGCGCAACCCGGTGGAGTTTCTGGGGCGGCGTTCGGCAGCGCTGCTGCACGCGGCGCGGCAACGGCTGGCTGGCTTTCTGGACGCTGATGTGGACGATCTCGTCTTCGTGCCCAACGCCACCACGGGCGTGAACACGGTGGCGCAGTCCATGCTGCTGCAGCCGGGTGACGAGGTGCTGACCACAGACCACGAATACGGCGCCTGCGACGCGACCTGGCGCCTGGTCTGCAAGCGCACCGGCGCCCACTACCGGCGCGTGCAGATACCGCTGCCTTTCGATGCCGAAAGCTTCGTCGCGCGCCTGATGGCGGCGGTGACGCCGCGCACGCGGCTGATCTTTCTGAGCCACATCACGTCCACCACGGCGCTGATCTTTCCGGTGGCGGCGCTGTGTGCGGCGGCGCGTGAACGCGGCATCTCGACGCTGGTGGACGGCGCGCATGCGCCAGGCCAGATCAACCTGAGCCTGGCCACCGTGGGCGCTGACTTCTATACCGGCAACTGCCACAAATGGCTGTGTGCGCCCAAGGGCGCGGCCTTTCTGCATGTGCGGCCCGAACACCACGCTGCAGTTCACGCGCCAGTGGTGAGTTGGGGTTATGTCGCCACAGAGGACGAGGGCGGCCACACCGGCTTCGACGCCTATGTGGGCAAAACGCTGCTCGAGCGCCGCCTGCAATGGCAAGGCACACGCGACATCGCGGCCTGGCTCAGCGTGCCGGCGGCGCTGGAATTTCTGGCCGCGCACGACTGGCCAGCGCGCCGCGCCGAATGCCACACACGCGCGCTCGCGCTGCAGACGCGGGTGGGTGCGCGCAACGGGCTCAATCCCATCGGACGCGACGAAGATTTCGGGCAGATGGTACCCATTCCGGTGCGCTGCACCGAACCCGAAGCGCTGCGCGTCCGGCTCTTCGAACAACACCGCATCGAGGTGCCGGTGACACAGCACGCGGACCAGAGTTTCGTGCGTGTCTCAGTCCAGGCCTACACCAGCGACGCCGAACTGCAGGCGCTGGAAAACGCGCTGGCCGCGGCGGGCGTTTAACCCGGCGCGGCCAGCAGCAAAAGAACGCAGGTGCTCAGGTGCGGCGGCGCTTGGCCATCACGCCAAACGCCAGCAGGCCGGCCATGAACATCCACACCGTGCCAGCTTCAGGCACAGCCGTCAACATGGCGCCGGCCACCAGGCTTTGGGCGTAGGCCGTGGGGTGGATGCCGTCCCAGAAAAGCGCCGTCGCAGGGTTGCAGCCATTGCCGGCAAAGCCACAGGCCTGCGTGACGTTGGTGAAGCCGAAGGCGGCGGGGTTGGCCACAAAACTGCCGACCAGACCGCTGAGATCAAAGATCTGGGCGCCGCTGCCCGCCAGGGCTGTCGACAGCGCGCTGTTGAAAGCGCCCGAGATGAAGCTCGCCGCACCTGAGGCCAGAGGCCCGCCGGCCAGCGCTGCCGGCGACAGGCCGACGTTCGGCACGTTCCACACCACGATGTTGCTGGCGCCGCCGGCGCGCAGCGTGCCCACCATCTGCGCCGTGGCGGTGGCGTAGGCCGTGGCACCCGCGGTGGTCAGCGCCCCGATGTTGCCCGGGTTGAGCTGGACGGCATCGATGGTGTCGCGCACGTCGTTGCCGCCACCGGCAAGGACGTAGAGCGCGGTGGACGAGATTGGGGTGCTGGCCAGGTGCGAATTCAACTGCGTCAACACGCTGGCTGGGAAGGGCGCGGGAATGAAGGGTGGCACGCCGCCGCCGTTGATGGTGGTGCGGGCGCCACCGAAGGCGTAGTTGCCGCCACCGGCCAGAGAGGGTGCGGCAGAGCCCGCCAACCCCAGACCGGCAGCAAAGCTGTTGAACCACACCGGGCCGTTGCTGTACGTGGGCCGGTTGCCCGGCGCGGCCGCGTAAGGCAGCGAACCAATGAAGGTGGGGCTGTTCGGGTTCGGGCCCGTCAGGCCGCCGAAGACGAGGGCGTTGTTGCCGCCATCGGAGAGGCTGTCGCCGAACACGTAGGCCGCACTGAAGGCCGTGGTGGTGGCGGCGTTGGCCTGCGCGGCCAGCGGAACGGCGGCCAGGCTGGCCATGGTGGCGAGGGCCAAAACAACGGAGAGGCGGGTGTTCATGCGGGGCACCTTCTGGGCAGGCTGATCGAGCCGCTGAAATTAACACGCAGCCCGGTGCAGCGAAGGCTGCCACCCGGGCTGCAGGCCTGGTTTCCCCTCATTCGCGGGGCCGAGAGAACCCGCGCCAGGCGGGCACCGTCAGCGTGGTTTGCGACGCTGGCCGAGGCTTGGCTGTGTGCGGGCTGCGCTTGCCGTCGTGGGTGCGGATGCGGGGGCCGCTCCAGTCTCGCGCGGCGGCAGGCCGGTGTGCTGGGTGAGGATGCGCCCTGGCACCACGGCCGAAGTACGCCCACCCGCCGGGGTGCTGTTCTTGCGCCGGGCGCTGACATAGCCCGTGCCCGCCGCCGGCTGGTAGGTGGGGATGAGCTGGTGCTTGCCGTTGCCGATGAGGTCGGCGCGGCCCATGCTCTTCAGCGCCTCGCGCAGCAGCGGCCAGTTGTTGGCGTCGTGGTAGCGCAGAAAGGCCTTGTGCAGGCGGCGCCGCTTTTCACCGCGCACCGTGTCCACCTTCTCGGCGCGTGCGCCCGGGCCCTGGGTGTGGCGGCTGATGCCCTTCAGCGGGTTCAGGTCGGTGTGGTACATCGCCGTGGCCGTGGCCATCGGGCTCGGGTAGAAGGTCTGCACCTGGTCGGCCTTGAAACTGTTTCGCTTGAGCCAGAGCGCCAAGTTCATCATGTCCTCGTCGCTGGTGCCCGGGTGGGCGGCAATGAAGTACGGGATGAGGTACTGCTTCTTGCCCGCCTCGGCGCTGAACTTCTCGAACATCTGTTTGAAGCGGTCGTAGCTGCCGATGCCGGGCTTCATCATCTTCGACAGCGGCCCGCTCTCGGTGTGCTCGGGCGCAATCTTCAGGTAGCCGCCAACGTGGTGCGTCACCAGTTCCTTCACGTACTCGGGGCTCTGCACCGCCAGGTCGTAGCGCAGGCCTGAACTGATGAGAATCTTCTTCACGCCGCGCAGCGCTCGCGCGCGCCGGTACATCTTCACCAGCGGGCCGTGGTCGGTGTTCAGGTTGGGGCAGATGCCGGGGTAGACGCAGCTGGGCTTTCGGCAAGCCGCCTCGATGGCCGTGCTCTTGCAGCCGATGCGGTACATGTTGGCCGTGGGGCCCCCCAGGTCGCTGATGACGCCGGTGAAGCCCTTGACCTTGTCGCGGATCTCCTCGATCTCGCGGATGACGCTGTCTTCCGAGCGGCTCTGGATGATGCGGCCCTCGTGCTCGGTGATGCTGCAGAAGGTGCAGCCGCCGAAACACCCGCGCATGATGTTCACGCTGAAGCGGATCATTTCCCAGGCCGGAATCTTCGTGGCCCCGTCGTGGCCGCCGTTTTCATCGGCATACGCCGGGTGCGGGCTGCGCGCGTAGGGCAGGTCGAAGACCAGGTCCATCTCGGCCGTGGTCAGCGGAATCGGCGGCGGGTTGATCCACACATCACGCTCGCCATGCCGCTGCACCAGCGCGCGCGCGTTGCCGGGGTTGGTCTCCAGATGCAGCACGCGGTTGGCGTGGGCGTAGAGCACGGGGTCGCTCTTCACCTGTTCATAGGCCGGCAGGCGCAGCACGGTCTTCTCGCGCGGCGGCAGCTTCACCGCGCCGGCCTTGCGGCTGACGGGCATGGCGACCGTCGCCACGGCAGGGATGGCAGGGATTGCAGCGACGGCAGGCATGCCCGATGAGCCCGCTTCGCCACTGCCTTCCTGCCGCGTGCAGGTTTCGCCCACCGAGGCCGCAGCCTCTTCGGTGCTGAGATAGGGGTTGATGTGTTCGTCGATGCGGCCCGGGCGGTCGACTTCGGTGCTGTCGATCTCGAACCAGTCGGCGCCGAAGCGCTCGCCGCTTTCGTCCGGCGTGGTGCGCACCATGAAGACGGTGCCGCGAATGTCGGTGAAGCTGCTGATGGGCTTGCGCGCCGCCAGGCGGTGCGCCACCTCGATGACGGCGCGCTCGGCGTTGCCGTACAGTAAAAGGTCGGCCTTGCTGTCGACGAGGATGCTGCGACGCACCTTGTCCTGCCAGTAGTCGTAGTGCGCAACGCGGCGCAGGCTGGCCTCGATGCCGCCGATGATCACCGGCACGTCGCTCCAGGCTTCCTTGCAGCGCTGCGTGTAGACGAGCGTGGCGCGGTCCGGTCGCTTGCCGCCCACATCGCCCGGCGTGTAGGCGTCGTCACTGCGAATCTTGCGGTCAGCCGTGTAGCGGTTGATCATCGAATCCATGTTGCCGGCAGCCACGCCGAAGAACAGGTTCGGTTTGCCGAGTTGCTTGAACGCATCTGCGCTCTGCCAATCTGGCTGGGCAATGATGCCGACGCGAAATCCCTGCGCCTCCAGCGTGCGGCCGATGACGGCCATGCCGAAGCTCGGGTGGTCGACATAAGCGTCGCCGGTAACGACGATGATGTCGCAGCTGTCCCAGCCCAGCTGCTCCATCTCGGCGCGACTCATGGGCAGGAAAGGCGCAGGGCCGAAGCGTTTCGCCCAGAAAGGGCGGTAGCTGGCAAGTGCCTTGGCTTCGGGTCTAGCCTCTGGTCTGGCCTCGGGTCTAGCGTCGGACCTGGCCGGGGCCAAGTCGGTGGGGCGGGTAGGTGTGGGGGCCAGTGCAGACACGGGGCGCTCCGTCTCATCGGGTAAGCCGGCGGTGCCGGACAACCCTCGATTATCGTGCCGCCAGCACTTCAGCGGGTAACAAGGGCCATGCGGGCAGGGCAGCGGCGGCTCTTGCGGCGCTTACAGCGATTACAGCGCTCAAGGCTCTTGCGGCGCTCACGGCGCTCACGGCGCTCACGGCGCTCAAGCAATGCGCTTTGAGGCCGAAAAGTCACGAATGGAAGCTTTCTTCGGTTGGGTGGGTGCAGCCCTCGGTGCGCTGTTTGTCGCTGCCCTGGCGGTGGCTTGGTGGGAGCACCTGGTGCGCACCTCGCGCCCGCCTGCGCCGCCGGAACCCGTGGCGCCGCGCGCGATGAGCGTGGATGTGCAACTCGACGCCCTGGATGCAGACCAGCCTGCGCCTGCCCCGCCGCCCAAAGCCAGTGACGCCGCCGAGCGCCGCGCGACGCTGAACAGTGCAATGAGCCGCATGGCCCGCGCCGGTCAAGAAGGCAGCGCCTGGACCGAGACCAGCCCC
>Ga0209490_10001942_pt1 | contig 19804 bp, 14 predicted proteins | sample MAT06_FD_187209 | JGI IMG/M metagenome (GOLD analysis project Ga0209490, IMG submission 187209) | Freshwater microbial communities from Lake Fryxell liftoff mats and glacier meltwater in Antarctica - MAT-06 (SPAdes) (version 2) | ecosystem: Environmental > Aquatic > Freshwater > Ice > Liftoff... | reverse complement strand
GTTCCAGGATTCTCTGTGGGCAAGCAATTCAAAGAATTAGTTGCAGAAAAATAAAGCCTAGACGAGGGGAGGTTTTGGGGTGCTTTGACTCTCGCTGCATTGCAGCTCAGATTTTGTCACAATCCGTCGTGATCTAGGCGATCGACACCGCATGATATCTAAAGTCTATTGAAGAACAGGAGATTGCCCCCTGTTGACTGATCTCACCTGCTCTTTGAACCTGCCCAACTTAGAGGTGTGACATGATCCAAACTGTTTACCGCGAGATTGATTTTGACGATGAAATAACCGCTCGACAACAACGCGATATCCATCTTGCTGAGCTGCGATCGCAAGGAATGGAGTGTATCGAAGAAGATCTTTACAACGTCATCGAAGGCTGGCGCGTTTTCACTTTAGTTGCCACCCCACCTGTCCGCCCAGATGCGATAGCTACATTACCACGGACATCAAAGCCTTCGCACTCAAGAGCAGCAGAGCTAACTAAGCGATCTGACCTAGCGAAACGACCGGGGTTGGCACCTGAGGAACCTCATTCCAAGCGAATTAAACGTACCTATGAAGTACTTTGAGTTCTAGCCCTATCGCCTTAAATTCATAGGGCTAGTCGGCGCAGCGATGAGGTTATAGATTGTGGGAATTATCTCCTGCCAAGCAGCTAGGCTTACTGAGGTTGGAGATGTTCCCTGTCGTCTTGTTCTTGGTTGTGTCGCTGTTATGAAGATGCTCCTAATGCCTCAAACAATTGACTTCCAGCGCTTTACCTTAATACGGTCAGAAAGTTTTGTAGAACAACGGAGGAATTATCTTTTCTCCACACCGCACCAATCTCTAATATTGGGGACTTTCCCTGCAACGACCGATAAACCACGCCAGTTCGCTGAAGATTTTGAACATTTGCCGGAAGCAGTGAAATGCCAACCCCACCCGAAACCAAGCTTAGAACTGTCGAGATCCACGCAGCTTCTTGCTTCACTTTAGGCTTAAAACCTGCCTCCAGGCAAAGCTGATCAATCTGACCCCGCAATCCATATAAAAGACTTGCAGGAGGAAGCACGAATTTTTCATTGGCTAAAACCGCCAGCGAAATCTGGGTTCGTTCTGCCAAACGATGGCGTTCAGGAAGCACGAGCACCAGCGGCTCTTGAACGACTACCAGCGAATTGAACTGAGCTTGATCTTCAGGCTCATCATTTTTCAGACTATGTAAATGAAAAAATCCAATATCAAGCTGTTGGTTTTTCAGCAGATTGATTTGATCGTAGGACGCGAGTTCATTCAACGCTAATTCCACATCTGGAAAATTCTGCTGAAACGTTCGCAGAATATCTGGCAACTTACTATTGGCGATCGAGGTATTGATCCCTACCGTTAAACGTCCAGTTTCCCCTCGACTGGCTCGATACGCCGATTCTACCGCTTGTTCAGCCCGAATTAGCATCAGACGGGCTTCTCTTAAGAACTCGTGCCCTGCTGCGGTTGGCGCTAGGGGATGCTGCTTGCGATCAAACAACTGGAATCCTAGTTTTTTCTCGAACAAGCCCATTTGTTTTGAGAGAAAAGGTTGAGAAATTTCCAGGCGATCGGCAGCCCGACTGACACTTTGTTCTTCCGCTACTGTCACTAAGTATTTGAGTTGTCGGAGGTCAAGCCATACCCAAGGGGGTTGCCTAGGAGCAGAATTTCCTTTTGATGCCAAGGTTATATCGTTTTGGTTATATAGATATCTGAATTATAGTAATAATGGTATGAAATCTGATCGTATTCTTAGGACAAGTTAATCACTTCTTCTAGGCGGTCAGAATGAGCAAGATTGATCGAGTTCTAATTGTGGGTGGAACCCATGGCAATGAATTGACAGGTGCATACTTCATTAAAAAGCTTGAGCGCGCTGCTTCGCAGATACCGCAAGGGTCGCCAGATTTGCTAGCAAATCGCAGTTTTCAGATCCAAACGCTATTGGGTAACCCTAAGGCATTTACAAAAGGCGTGCGGTATATTGATCAAGATTTGAATCGCAGCTTCGATCGCCAATCCCTACAAAATTCAACGCAATGCAATTATGAGATCGAACGGGCAAGAGAGATTGCTCAGAGCTTTGAGCAAAGTTCTGATGCGGCGGCAACCTTCATCATAGACCTGCATAGCACAACCGCTAACATGGGGCTAACCCTAATTCTAGATACTGATGCTCCCTTTACTTTACAGTTAGCAGCTCATCTGAGTGCAATGATTCCAGCCTTTAAGGTATACAGTTCTGTGAACTCGGGTCGTAGCAATGATGCACTGCGATCGCTCAGCTTCTTAAGCTTGTGCATTGAGGTGGGTCCTCTGGCCCAAGGAACCCTGGATGCAGATCTCTTTCAGAAAACTGAAGAAGTCGTCGGTGAGATTTTGAATTATCTGGAACAATCTAATCGAGGAGAGTTACAACCCTATCAAGGCGAACTCGACCTTTACCAATATTTAGAATCAGTAGATTATCCAAAAGATTCGCAGGGAAATCTGCGAGCGATGATTCATCCACAGCTTCAGTCTAGAGACTATGAGATGTTAAATCCAGGTGACCCTATGTTTCTGACGTTTGACTACGAGCCGATCGCTTATAACGGTGACTCCGTTGTCTATCCAGTTTTCATTAATGAGGCGGCATATTACGAAAAAGGTGTTGCTATGACTTTGACCAACAAACAACGGCTTAGGTTGGAAACTGTATAAGTTTTCTCGGTCTGGGAAATGGGTAGGAATTGGTTTACAGTCATTCTTAGCGTGTTCAGGAGCAGGCAATGCGTCATTTTCAAGAGAGCAAAATCACCCCTAGTTCGATCAATTCTCAACCCTGGGAATCTCAACAGGTCAAACTGTACGATCAAATTCAGGCATTAGAAATTGACCAACCTGAGGCTTCTCTCCCCTTCAGCAAACGGTTAGCAAGAGATCATCAATGGTCGTTTATCTACACTCAGCGGGTCATCAAAGAGTACAAAAAATTCTTATTTTTGGCAATCGTTGCAGACCATCCCGTCACACCCTCAAATGCAGTGGATCAAGCATGGCATCTTCATTTGACCTACACGCATTCCTATTGGGATGATCTATGTGCTCAAATTTTGCCAAGGTCATTGCACCACCATCCCACCCACGGAGGTCAGCAACAGCGGGAACTATTTTGGGATTGCTATAGCAAAACATTGGATAGCTATAAAAGATTTTTTGGGTATTGTGCTCCAGCCGATATTTGGCCTGCTCCTGCCACTCGATTTCGGCAGGCAGGGCAATTTAGACAGGTGAATTCTCAAGATTATTGGATGATTCCAAAGCCGAGTTTTGCTCTAGCTCGGCGAGTATTTTTGAACATCTCCCATCGGTCTTGGTTGCGAGTTGTCGTTGTTGCCTTGCTAACCATTGGATTAGTTTTTAGTCTAGATTTTTTGTATCATTCAGCGATCGCAACTGGTCTAGATTGGATTAAGGGGCTTGCGAAAAGATAACATACCAAAGATTATAGAAAATAGGGAAGTAATCTTTTTATTTTCAAAATGTATAGGCTAGAAAGCTGATTTTAACCATGATTTTGAACGAGACAATCAAAGCGACCATCAAAGATGCTGCCCAAAAACTAACTGGCGATCGCAAACGGGACTTCATGGGCAAAGTTGCGGAGGATTACTTTACAGGGTCAGCTCGCAAGGCAGAAACCGTGTTGGGATGGAATCGTAAAAGTGTGCAACTAGGTTTGCATGAACGTCGCACAGGGCTGATCTGTATCGATAACTATAGAGCCAGAGGACGACACAAAAGTGAAACGATGTTGCCGAATTTAGAAATGGATATCCGCGCTCTGGTCGATATGCAATCGCAAGCAGACCCAAAATTTCAATCCACATTTTTGTATACGCGGATTAGTGCCAGAGAAGTCCGAGAGCGATTAGTGAAAGAGAAGGGGTACACTGAAGCGGAATTACCGTATCGTGAGACGATTGGTGCGATTCTAAATCGCCTGGGGTATCGCCTAAAAAAACACAAAAGACAAAACCCTTAAAAAAGATTCCTCAAACCGACGCAATTTTCGAGAATGTGTTGGAGCAAAACCAAGCATCAGAAGACAATCCCAGATCCTTGCGAACTTCGATTGACAGTAAAGCGAAAGTGAAGATTGGCAATCTTTCGCGGGGTGGGAAAGCTCGCACTTTAGAGCCCAAAAAAGCAGATGACCACGACACTGATTGGTCGTCAGTCTTAGTCCCGTTTGGCATTCTCAATACCAACACTGACCAGTTATCGATTGATATGGGGCAGTCAGCTGAAACCAGTGATTTTATCGTTGATTGTCTGAGCGATTGGTGGAACCAGAATCAGTTGTCTGGTTCAAACTTTGACGAATGGGTGATTAACCTGGATAGCGGTTCTGCCACGAGAAGTGATCGGACTCAATTTATCAAACGCATGGTCGAGTTGTCGCAGAAGATTGAGATAAAAATTCGCCTGATATACTATCCGCCGTATCACAGCAAATATAATCCCATTGAACGCTGTTGGGCTGTTCTAGAGAACTATTGGAATGGGACTATTCTAGATTCAGTGGAAGCAGCCGTAAAATGGTCTGGCAATATGACTTGGAAAGGAATTGCACCGATTGTCCATTTAGTTGAAACGACCTATGAAAAAGGAATCAAAGTTCTACCAGAAGATCTAAAACAGTACTGCCTATCTTGGCAACGTTCTGAAACACTACCCAAATGGGATATAACCATTGTTCCAACTTAATTGGTACTTTATTTTTTCACAAGTCCCTAACATCGTAATCAACCAACCCGCCGTTGCTCAAGTTTCTTCACCACCGAATAGTTATGCACCCGCTTATCCAGAGGTAGAACCAACTTCATATTCTGGATGGATTTGGTGGATAATAGCAGGATTTTTTCTAATATTCTGCTTTATCAGCGCCTGGATCGATTCCCGATGTCCTATATGCAAACGTTTTTGGTTAGTGGAAACAACTACTCATGTTCTCCGCGAACGAACAGAACAAACGGAGGGAGAGAAACTGATTACCAAGCGCTGCAAGTGCTGTAAGTACATTCAGGAGCGACATGAGACAATACCTAGAGGGACTGATTCCGATTTTGGTTGTGCTTGCGTGTAATGTTCTCTGGTTGAGTGGTTATCGGTCGGATGCGTTCGGCTGTGACAAGGCGCTTGAAGCTGGATTAATGATAGGGGCGCAAGATCTGAGTTACCAAGAGTCCACAAGAGAATTCTGTAGAATGTCCAAGAAGTTGCGCACTATAATGGAGGAATCATTTTGTCGCCAAATAACTGCCACTTGACGCGTCAGCTTTGCATCATGAATAGGTCGATAAACAACCCCTTCACGATGAAGCGTTTGTACATGGTTTGGCAAGATTGCAATTCCCACTCCTGCCGCTACTAAGCTGAGCAGCGTGACAACGCCCGTCACGACAGCCGTTGGTAAAATTTGGGGTTCAAAGCCTGCTTCTTTACAAAGAACAATAACTTTTTCGTAAAAAGGCAACACATCAAGGGGCGGTAAAATTATTGAGTCTTTGGCTAATGCTTTCAGCGAAATCCGAGTTTGCTTTGCCAGAGGATGGTTTTTTGGCAAAGCAACAACAAAATATTCTTCGAGAATGGGTAAAAGACTAAGATTTGGATCATCTTCACCCAGATAGGGAGAACGCTGAAAGATAATGTCTAATTGTTTAGCCTTTAACATTGGAATCTCTTGCTGAATTGCAACTTCATGCAACATCAATTCCACATTAGGAAACCTATACTGAAATTGTTTTAGAACATCAGGAAGAATGCTATTGGCGATCGAATTGTTAATGCCAACCAGCAAGCGACCAATCTGTCCTTGACTGGCTCGTCTTGCCTGCGTAATGGCGCGATCGAGATGAGTTAGCGCTTGTTCTGCTTCTTCTAGAAAAACCTTGCCCGCTTGCGTCAATTCCATCGGGCGTTTTCTGCGATCGAACAGTTTCACTTCACAGAGGCTTTGGTAAGTGCTCAATGTCTTTTCTAATGCCTGGATGCTTTGGCTGAGAGGGGGTTGTTTAATCCCTAGACGGTTTGCAGTTTCACTAAAATTATTGCCTGTGTTAATGATTGCCATGAAGTAGCAAACTTGCCGGAGTTCAAAGTGACTGAGATGCTGAAAATCCATTGAGGTTACTCAACTATATGTTGCAGGATATTTTGATATAGGAATCATACTGTGTACATTATGGAGCATGACCGGACAGTTCGCACTTACTCCATGTCGGCATGGTATGAGGCAACCCGATGGCGTGTTTATTCTTAGGAAGGCAGGAATTATGAGTCTTACTGATACGAGCCCTTTGCCCAGATCATTAGGCGATCGCTGGCAATTTTGGATCGATCGTGGCGGCACCTTTACAGACATTGTGGCGCGTAGTTCAGGCGGTCAAACGGTAGTCAAAAAACTGCTGTCTGAAAATCATCGCTACCGTGATGCAGCGATACAGGGCATACGGGAGATTTTAGAACTACCTGCTGATGCACCTATCCCGACCGATCGCATTGAGGTGATCAAGATGGGAACAACTGTTGCCACTAATGCATTGTTAGAACGTAAAGGCGATCGCACTTTACTCATCATCACTAAAGGCTTCCGAGATGCGTTACGAATTGGGTATCAAAATCGTCCCCAGATTTTTGCACGGCAAATTATCTTGCCAGAAATGTTGTACGAACGTGTGATTGAAGTAGAAGAACGCTATAGCGCCCAAGGCGAGGTGCTGATGCCGCTGCAAGTCAACGACACGCTGAAGCGATCGCTGCAATCAGCCTATGCGGATGGGATTCGCTCCTGCGCCATCGTTTTTCTGCACAGTTATCGCTATCCCGCCCATGAACAGCAAATGGCGGCGATCGCCCATGAAATCGGCTTTACTCAAATCTCCGTTTCCCATCAAGTTAGTCCTCTGATGAAGCTGGTCAGCCGGGGCGATACGACGGTCGTCGATGCCTATTTGTCTCCTATCTTGAGACGATATGTTGAGCAAGTTGCCGCAGAACTAGGGAAAAATACCCCCCTGATGTTTATGCAATCTAACGGTGGACTCACTAATGCTCACCGATTTCAAGGCAAAGATAGCATTCTTTCTGGCCCTGCGGGTGGCATTGTCGGTGCGGTTAAAACTGCGATGATGGAAGGTTTTAACCAGATCATTGGCTTTGATATGGGCGGTACTTCCACCGATGTCTCGCATTTTAATGGTGAGTATGAGCGCACCTTTGAGACAGAAGTAGCAGGAGTTCGGTTACGTGCACCGATGATGTCGATCCATACTGTCGCGGCGGGCGGCGGCTCTATTTTGGCATTCGATGGCTGCCGCTATCGCGTCGGACCCGCTTCTGCTGGAGCCGATCCAGGCCCCGCCTGTTATGGTCGGGGTGGTTCTTTAACAGTAACGGACTGCAATGTCATGGTGGGAAAAGTTCAACCTGATTTCTTTCCGACTGTGTTTGGGGCAGAGGGAAATTTACCGCTTGATACAGAGGTCGTTCGCCAAGGGTTTGCCGCATTGTCCAGCGAAATTGAACAGGTTACAGGAAATCTCCAACTTTCAGAGCAAGTTGCAGCCGGATTTTTGACGATCGCCATCGACAAAATGGCAAATGCTATTAAAAAAATCTCCATTCAACGCGGCTACGATGTGACAACTTACACACTGTGTTGTTTTGGGGGTGCGGGCGGTCAGCACGCTTGCCTCATTGCTGAAGCATTGGGGATGACTCAGATTTTTATCCATCCTTTGGCTGGCGTGTTATCGGCATACGGAATGGGTTTAGCAGATTTGCGATCGCTCAAGGAACAAGCCGTAGAGGTGCGGTTAACACTTGATGCGATGTCTACTTTACAGCAGACGTTGGCAGAATTGGCAGCGGCAGGGCGGCATGAAATGATCGATCAAGGCGTGGAAGATGCGGACATTGAGATCTTGCACAAAGTCCATTTGCGCTATGAGGGAACAGATTCGGCGTTGATCGTGGACTTTGCAGATCTTGAAACGCTGCGATCGCAGTTTGAACAATCCTATCGCCAGCGCTATGGTTTTACGATGGCTCATAAGGAACTGATTGTTGAGGCGGTTTCGATTGAAGCTATTGGCAAAACTAAAGACTTAATCGAACCAGAAACAGCATTAGCTAGAATGGTGCCGCTAAAACCTGTTGCTCTTGTTGAGATTTACACTAAAGGTAACTGGCATCAAACCCCTGTTTATCACCGTCAGGACTTGCAATCGGGCGATCGCATTACAGGCGCAGCGTTGATTGTTGAAGCTACTGGAACGAATGTGATTGAGCCGGGGTGGAGTGTGGAAGTGACTGGGCGGAACGGTTTGGTTCTGAGGCGAGGCGAGGAGGCAGAGGCGGAGCCTGGAACCGAGAAGGGAGAGGAAGGAAAAGCTGATCCGGTGCGGTTGGAAATTTTTAATAATCTGTTTCGGGCGATCGCCGAAGAAATGGGCGTTACGCTGCAAAATACCAGCTACTCGGTCAACATTAAAGAACGATTAGATTTCTCTTGTGCCATTTTCGATCAACAGGGGGAACTCGTTGCTAATGCCCCTCATATTCCGGTTCACCTGGGTTCTATGAGTGAAAGCATTCGCGCATTAATTGAGGCGAAAGGTAATGTTCTTAGACCCGGAGATGTCTATCTTTCCAACAATCCCTACAATGGCGGCACCCATCTACCAGATATCACTGTCATTACCCCAGTGTTTTCAGAAGAATCTCTCTTGCCTCTTTTCTACGTTGCATCTCGTGGGCATCATGCCGATATCGGTGGTATTACTCCTGGCTCTATGCCTCCCCACAGCACGACCGTTGAACAAGAAGGGGTGTTGCTCGATAATCGAAAACTGGTTGACCAAGGAAAGTTCTGTGAAACTAAATTACTAAGCTGGCTAACCCAAGGAAAATATCCTGTACGTAATCCAGCGCAGAACATTGCGGATTTACAAGCGCAGATCGCGGCGAATGAAAGAGGCGTAAAGGAGCTGTGTCGCATGGTAGATCAGTATGGGCTAAAGCAGGTAAATGCTTATATGAAGCATGTTCAAGATAATGCAGAAGCCTCGGTACGGCGAGTGATTGATATGTTGCAAGATGGTGATTTTATTTATCCCACGGATGAAGGTAGTCAGATTCAAGTTAGAATTCGTATCAATCACTGCGATCGCTCTGCAACGGTTGATTTTACAGGTACTTCTCCTCAGCAAACCAGTAACTTTAATGCACCTCTAGCCGTGTGCAAAGCCGCTGTTTTATACGTCTTTCGTACCTTGGTAGATGATGATATCCCGTTGAATGCAGGGTGTCTAAAACCATTAAATATCATTGTTCCAGATGGGTGTATGCTCAATCCACGCTATCCGGCAGCAGTGGTAGCTGGCAATGTCGAAACGTCTCAAGCGATTGTCGATGCGCTGTATGGGGCGTTGGGCATCATGGCAGCCTCTCAGGGAACCATGAATAATTTTACCTTTGGCAATGCGCAGCATCAGTATTATGAAACCATTTGTGGCGGTTCTGGCGCTGGACGAAATTTTGATGGCGCAGATGCAGTTCAAACCCACATGACCAATTCGCGTCTCACTGACCCAGAGGTGCTGGAGTGGCGGTTTCCAGTGTTGGTAGAGTCGTTCGCCATCCGTGTCGGTAGCGGCGGAAAAGGGCGGCACAGGGGTGGCGATGGTGTGATACGACGGATTCGGTTTCGGGAAGCCATGACGGCGGCGATATTGTCAGGGCATCGGGTAATTCCTCCCTTTGGATTAGAGGGTGGTGAACCAGGGGCGATCGGGCAAAACAGCATTGAGCGTGGGGATGGGGCGACCCTTGCGGTATCTGCGAAGCAGCGTGAAATTCTTGGCAGCAAAGCAGAAGTGCCCATGAACGTGGGTGACATTTTTGTGATTGAAACACCGGGTGGTGGTGGTTTTGGTTAACGGATCAACTCAGTCAAAATATTAGGAAACTCACATGCTGAACTCAACTTCGCTTCCTGCTGAAATTCGCCAGCTTTGTCGAACTGGAACACTTGACACACCGACTCCTGGGTTGGCATTAGGATATGTGCAAGCAAATTTAGTCATCCTGCCACTAACTTTAGCCTTTGAGTTTTTGCTTTTCTGCCAGCGGAATCCTAAATCTTGTCCCATCCTGGATGTAACAGAGGCGGGTAATCCTGAGCCGAGGATTATTGCTCCCGGTGCCGACGTTCGGACGGATCTACCCCGCTATCAAATCTTTCGGCAGGGTCGATTAGCTGAGGAGACAACCGATATCCTTTCATTCTGGCGCGAGGACTTTGTTGCATTTTTAGTGGGTTGTTCGTTTTCTTTTGAAAACGCCTTGCTCAATGCTGGATTACCTGTGCGGCATATCGAAGAAGGCAAAAATGTACCCATGTATAAGACTAATCTGAACTGCCTGCCAACTCAGAAATTTTCTAGTCCTCTAGTGGTTTCGATGCGTCCGATGCCGATGCATCAAGTTGTTAGGGCAGTCGAGATTACGAGTCGCTATGCTAGGGCGCATGGTTCTCCGATTCATATTGGCAACCCTGAGGCGATCGGAATTATAGACTTAGAAAAGCCTGATTATGGCGATGCAGTTTCCATTCGTAAAAACGAAGTACCTGTTTTTTGGGCTTGTGGTGTAACGACTCAAACAGCAATTTTGCAACTCAAGCCTGAGTTAGCAATAACCCACGCGCCCGGGCACATGTTTATTAGTGATCTCAAGGACGAATCTCTCCTGTGATCTGATGGCTCAGACAGTCTTCACAGATTTAGAAGAAAAAAAGGGGTTTTGCATAGCCGCTACGCGCTCAGAACTAAGAAGCTTTGAAATTTAAGGGAGAGATTCAAAAAATGCGAAATGTTTATACGGCAACTTTTATAGTTTTGGGCATAGTCTCCGGCTTAATAGGAATGCTTTCCAGCCATTCTCCCAGTTCTAACCCTGGCTCTGCCCCAGCAAAGACAGCTTCAGCAGCAATACCTCAGATCCAGCCACTGACTCTAGCGTCACCCAATTTACCTTTTCCAGGAACTCCTGCCTATGTGCGCCCAAAGGTGGCAGATAACGGATCGCCTTTTCCGTCCCAATCTGGCTATATTGCCAAGTATCCACAGAAGTTTACAGACGGTTACTCATCGGTAACGGTTGACAATTCCAAAAATGATTCAGACCTATTTATCAAGCTGTTTTCTTTAGATGTTCAGCCACCAATTCCTGTGAGCGTCTTTTTGGTTCGAGGAAAAGACTCATTTACGGTCAAAGAAGTTCGGGCAGGTAAGTATGAAGCCAGGTATCAAGACCTCAAATCTGGGGCTTTATCGCGGACAGATTCTTTCACTCTTAAAGAAATAGACGTATCAGGAGGCATTGAATTCAGCAAGTTAACGCTAATCCTGCACAAGGTGAGCAATGGCAATCTGAAAAGTTATCCTATTTCAGCAGCAGAGTTCAACAAGTAATCAAGATTCAGGTTTAAATTCATTCATCACTCGGTAAAACAGATGCGAATTTCTCAACTTGGTGTCGTACTCTCGATCGCCCTTATGCTTAACGTACTTGGAGCAATACCAAATATCCGATTGCTGTTAGCACCAGCCGCAGCTCAAACGACAGACGGTCGATGGGAGTCTTACCCTGCGTTCCCTAGTCTGGAGCAGCAACCCACAGTGCCAACGATGGGCGATCGCATCACTGAAGCAATAAAGCTGTTAGACGCAGGAAAGCAATATCTGGAGGTTAATCAATATCAAGACGCTTTTCAATCTTGGCAACAGGCGTTAGCAATTTTTCAAGAAAATCGCATTCAGACGGACCAGCCCTCAATCAGTCGGCGGGGTGAAGCCTCCGCACTGATGCTGTTAGGGGTTCTGTATGACGAATTAAAGAGTTCTCAAACATCAATTGAGTACTACCGACAAGCTTTACCTATTTTTCAGGCGTTGGGCACTCGCAGTAGCGAAGCCAGTACGCTGGCAAATTTTGGTGTTGCCTACAAGCAATTAGAGCAGTATCAGAAATCTATTGAATATTCTGAAAAAGCTTTAAGCATTTTTCAAGAGTTGGGCGATCGCAGTGGAGAAGCTAAAGTTCTAGGAAATTTAGGTGTCGCTTATATTGAATTGGGCCAATATCAACGGGGACTTGACTACTATCAGCAAGCTCTGCCTATTCATCGGGAATTGGGCGATCGGAAAGGGGAAGCGATCGCCCTGCTCAACCTAGGAAATGCCTATGGGAAATTGAACGGATATCAACAAGGCATTAACTACTATCGACAAGCCTTGCCGATTTTTCGGGAACTAGGCGATCGAAATATGGAAGGATTGCTTCTCGCTAACATTGGCAGGTTATATGCCAATTACGATAGTCCTCAATCAGCAATTCAATTCCTACAACAGGCTGTAGAAGTTCGTGAATCCATTCGTAAACAAATGCAGCAACTTACACAAGCAGTGCAGCAGTCCTATGTCAATTCATTTGCTAGTGACTATCAATTATTGGCAGATCTGCTGAAGCAACAGAGCCTTAGGACTGAAGCACAGCAGATCTTAGATTTGTTGAAATAACTTAGGAAAAGATTTTCCTTCAAATGATTTCAGTGATGTATCCCCTTTATTCACAGCTTTGAGGGAAACCAACTTTTCTCTCAAAGAACTGTCTAAACTACTGTAAACATTCAATGGTATCAAATGCTATGACTGGCACTACTCGTCGTGTTTCCTATGGTCTTGATCAAAGCCCCATACTTTCATTTTTACCGCTAGAATCCTATGCCTTGAGTCCAGATGGCCGCTACGTTGCCTATGTCGCGTCTATTTTCTTCGAAGAGGTTAAGCAGGCCAGCATTGTATCAGAAGGCTATGACAGCGTGTTATTGCGCGATACAGTCACTGGAATAACCACTCTAGTTTCTGTGCCGCTGGGCGTTGCTCCAGTTAGTAGCGCCACATCCAAACCGACTTCTCCCTTTTCAAGACAGCCGCTAGGCAGTTCTCCAAAAGGTTATTCAGGGGGTTTTTTATCAGTATCTGCTAACGGACGCTATGTAGTATTTTCCTCAGACTCACCCATCTTGGTGGCAGGAGATACCAATTCCTCAACTGACCTGTTTGTCAGAGATACTGTCACCAATACCACGACCCGGATTTCAGTAGACTCGAACGAAAGCCAAGCGCTTTATACTTTTTCTGGCGTGATTGATTCTAGACAGCTGTCAATTACACCAGACGGGCGCTATATCGCCTTTGGTTCAACAGCGTTTAATCTGGTGCCAAACGATATTTACGCCACATCAGATATCTTTGTGCGAGATACGATAGCGGGTACAACCGAAGTAATCTCGACTGATTCTAACGGCAACCTACCCAAAGTCACAGGCTATGGCTATGGCGAATCGCTCAATCCGCAGATTACCCCAGACGGTCGCTATGTCGTATTCGGCTCATATGCGCCTAATCTGGTTCCTGGCGATACAAATCGAGCGTTCGATATCTTTGTCAAAGATCGCCAAACGGGCAAGACTACCCGCGTCTCAACGGACTCGAACGGCAATCAAGGGATAAGTGGCAAATCCTATAGCTCCCCTTCAATCTCGGCAGACGGACGGTACGTTGCCTTTGAATCGGAGTTTACTAATCTGGTGGCAGGTGACACTAATGGTGTAGCAGATGTGTTTGTCAAGGATATGCTGACGGGCAGCACTACGCGCATCTCAGTGGGTTTGAATGGGCAACAGTCTAATGGTAAATCCTATGGTGTTGTCTCTGGCCCTTCAATTTCGGCAGATGGGCGTTACGTAGCCTTTGCTTCTGATGCCAGTAATCTCGTGCCCAATGACCTACTTGGCGCTCCGGATGTGTTTGTCTACGATCGCCAAACCAGCAGCACAAACCGCGTCTCTGTGACCTCCGAAGGCTTTGATGCAGTTGACGGGTTTCTGGGCACCAAATCGTATCTACCCACAATTTCAGCCGATGGTCGCTTTGTGGCTTTTGTCTCGAATGCTGCTAATTTAGCCAAAGATGGCTTCAAAACCGACACTAACAATATTTTCTTACACGACACTCGACCAGGAAACCCAAGTCCAGGAAGTCCCGCTCCGGGTAAGGGTGGTGATAGCTTAAGCGGGATGCCAAATGGTAATCCACTGGTTGGCGGTACAACCAACGATGTTTTAATAGCCAAGAAGGGAGCACAAACGCTTACAGGAGGTCTAGGCAAAGACCGATTTGTGTTTACTCAGCTTGATCAACGCATCGATCGGATCACTGATTTTACACCTAAGCAAGACAAGATTGTCTTAACCCAACTTCTCGATCGCGTTACCAAACGCAATTATAAAGGGAATGCCATAGCCGATGGCATTGTTCGCTTTACTACTCGTGGCTCCAATGTGCAGATCAATATTGACCGGAATGGAGCACGCAGCGGAGGGTTACAACCCCTCGTCCTAGTGGAAGATCTGTCGATCGCAGAACTGAAACCACGCAGTAATTTCGTGTTCTAATAACCCGACAATGATTAAAGAAGACCAACAGCGTCTGAAACCCTCTCCCAACACCAAAAAACTCTATGCCCCCAGTTTTTTCTTCTCCGCCATCTGTCACCCAAGCTTCACTCAACTTCTCAGGAAAATCCCTTAGAGGACGCAACTTCAAAGGACAAGACTTGAGCGGGGCTGACTTTAGTAGGGCAGATATTCGCGGCGCTAACTTTACGAATGCGATTTTGCAGGGGGCAAATTTTAGCGGGGCTAAGGCGGGGGCACAGCGGCGATGGGTCGTGGGGCAGTTTGTAGGGGTATTCGTGCTATCCAGTGTGTTTACCTTTCTCACTGTATTGCCATCTGTAGCTCTCACCATTTGGATCTGGATTCCTTTCTGGATTCCTTATGGAATTAGGCACTTCACATTTCTTCATGGACTTTTTGTTTTGATTTTGGTTTTGCAATCGGGAACGTTTTACATAGTTTTATATCAAGATTTCACAGATTTCACTCCAAAAGTAGCGGGTACGATCGCAGTCATACACATCCTCACATGTGGCGTGTTTTTCGCATTCATGGACCTCGGATTGGTCGCATTTGGAGTAGCGATAGCAGTCTCATATACAGGTGCAATTACAGTTGCAGGTATAGTCACAGGAACAGTTGTAGGCATAGTTTTAGGCGTATTAGGGGCAGCTTCAATAACGGGAATGGGATCAGTTATGGGCACATTTGCAGCTATGGGCATACTTGCAATCGCTCTATTAGGAGGTTGCGCAGCTTGGCACACTTCGTCAAGCCATGAAAAATTTGCTCTAGCTCATATGGAACCTATACTTACCTTTATGGGCGGCACTTCTTTCAAAGGTGCAGATCTAACAGGTGCCAACTTTACCGCAGCCCAACTCAAAAGCGCCAACTTTAATCGCTCTGGGCAACAGTCCACCTGCCTCACCCATGTCTGCTGGAAAAATGCTCAAAAGCTCGATTTCGCTCGCGCAGGCACTTCCAACCTTTGGCATCCCTCCGTCCGTCAACTCCTCACGACCTGCAATGGCATCAACCAATCCTACCCCGGCATCGACCTCAGCCATGCTAACCTCAACGGAGTACAACTCAACGGCGCTAACCTTAAAGAGGTAAACCTCAGCGGCGCAACCCTCCAAGGCGCAGACCTGCAATACGCTAACCTCACCAAAACTCTTGCCATCGGTGCCGACTTCACGGGGGCATATCTCACTGGAGCTTGCCTCGAATCTTGGAACATCGACAGCACCACCCAACTTCAAAACGTGGACTGTCAATTTGTCTTTCTGCGAGAACAACCTGATGCTAGTGGAAGTCGCGATCGCCGTCCACACAATCCTGAGCAAGTTTTTGCCGATGCCGACTTTGAAACGCTCTTTCAAGGATCAACTTAGGAGAGTGTTTTCTCACCTTTGTTTAGCAACGGATGTTGTTGGTGAATTGTACTACTGATGATAGAAATCTCGTGATTAGGGTCATAGCTTGGATTCAGCCTCTACCCTGATCAGAAGCATCTAAGCCATGTCCATTCCCTCACAAACGATCGAACCCGTTCCAGCAGAAACAGCCCGAATTGCCAGCTTGCCTTCCCGAAAGGCAACCGCTACCTGACCTTACGCAATGAAATCGGGACGTTGTATACCGACCAAGATTTCACAAGTCTGTTTTCCGGTTATGGTCAAACCGCGATCGCCCTCAATTCACAAGGCGATCGCCTCTCGTTTCAGCGCTTCCGGCTTGGGGATCATCGCCTCTTTCCAAGCCGCGCGATCGCTCTCCATCTGCTGCCGTTCCTCCGGTGAAATCGTCACAGCAGGATGGCTGTAATTCGCAGGTGGTTTGAGCTGTCCCTCACCTTCTTGTTCTTGGTTATAGTGCTGTTGCAGTGCGGTTCCCAATGCCTGAATGCGATCCACCAAAGGCTGATCGCCCTTCAGTTTTGCGATGCCATACCATTCCCGTGCCTCTCCAACGGAAAGGGCATGAGTGTGCCCTCCTACGGAGATACCGCCAGGGTCGCCCTCCATCTGCTGCCGTTCTTCCTGTGAAATCGTCACAGCAGGATGACTATAGTGACCCGGTGGTTTACGATCGCCCTCGCCCCCTTGTTCTTGATTGTAGTAATGCTGCAAGGCACTCCCTAAAACGCTGATGCGATCGACTAAGGTTTGATCATTATTGCCTCTGGCGATCGCGTACCAATCTCTCGCTTCCTGGCTAGTCAAGGCATGGCGGTCTAACTCCGGGGCAATCACCGTAGATTCCAGTTTCTCGATCACCTGCATCTTAGCCAGTTTCCCCGAGCTTTCAGTTTCAATCAGAACTTTTGCAAGACTACCTTTGGGCATACGCATCGAAGTATCTGATATTGCCCCAAATTGTTTCTCACTGCCATCCGCCATGACGATCGCCACTGATGGAGAAGTATTCTGACGCTGACTAAAATCACTGGTGTAACTATATTCACTAAAGCGAACCATGTACTCCCCATCCGGGATTTGTCCGACTTCGTTGGTGGGGCGTTGGATGCCTCTCAGTTCTATCTCAGGCAATTGCTGAAGCTGCTGACAGAGTTCAGGTGTAAAGGCACGTAACACAATGCCCATGCCTTCAGAACGATGCCACAGAACAGAAGCATAAGCCATTCGCTCTTCAGCCGGGATTTGAGCGATCGCCTCCTGCAACTCCTGCGCGGCTTTCGCAAACTGTTCATCTGCATCATTCTTCAACGCATACGCTGAGTTCAGCTTCACTTGTGGCGACGATATTGTCAGTGATGTCTGTTGACTCACAACGTTCTCTAACTGATGTTTTGCTACAGATTCTGGTGAGACGTAGCCAATCTTTTGTTCCTGTTTAATTCCGGTATCATCCACGTAAATTAATGTGGCTATCAGTTGCTCTGGGTTCCAGTCGTTGACCTGCTCGTTTCGCTCTAACCGAATTTGCCAATCTGCCTGGGCACCTTTAGCCCGCCAAATCGGAGAGTAACTTTCAGGGTCAGCACTGCATAGTCTTTGCAGCGTAATCTCGCGTTCTGAGGTTGAACTCCTGATCGTTAAGGTTGGTTGCTCATCTTCAGGACGTTTCTGTTGTAGCCGCTCCCTGGCACTCACCGCAGCTTTGATTTGGTCGTTGTATTGTTGCGCCAGCTTTACCGCTGCGGCTTCTTGGGCTGGCGTACAGGATTTCGGAATCAGATCTCGAAAGGTTTTGTTATCTAGTTCTGGCAGTTTAGAGTCTTGATACAGTTGGTTAGCTTGTTCCACGCCCCAGCCAATCGGCTCCTCGGTATTGGTTGGCATGGTCTTGTCATGCAGATAAACCCTCCCATCTTTTTGATGTTGTCTGAGGTGATGCGGTTTGTAGGCTAAGGCGTGAGCCAATTTGTGAATCTCTTCGTCAATCCCTTTGTGGCTTTTGGCAGTGTCTACAGCCGTTTGTAAGTTTTTGGCGTTAGCTCCGCTAGCAATACCGGAGAGCAGTTTGTGGGTGTTGTCAAGTTGAGTTTGAATGTAAGTTTGACGTTCTTGAGGGTCAGTAATTTTAGGTAAATCTTGCCGTGCTTGGGCGATCGCTTTTAGCTCATTCTGGATGTCTCGAAAGTAAGGATTATCCTTGAGCTTGCCACTCTTCAAAAGCTTTTCATAGCTCGACGAAATCTCTTGCAGCAAGGATTCTTTTTTCTGTTCTGGGCAATACTGGGTTTCCCATGCCAGCGATTGCAGAATCATACCCACATTAGCGACCTTGCCGATAGGGCTATCTGCGGTGGCTTGCCATGCCCGCCACGTTGCGGCACTGCGCGATTCTCCTTCATGCCAGGGATGTTTCTCTTTCGGTTGTTTGGCAATATCAGGAGGTTTACGCTCCGGGTCATTCCGGTCGATAAATTCTTGTACCGCTAGCGGATATTCCCCTCGTCGGATGGGTGATTGATCAGGATGCGTCTGCATCTGCACAATCAGGTTTGCGAAGTGCGATCGCCCCATTTCATAGCGATCTGCTGGGGACTGGTCAGCCGTTGCAGCAAGCTGTTGACGGATTTGTTCAGGCAGGTTTGGAACTTGGGGGAGATACCCGACAAAGTAGCCGTTAGCATCCCGGTCGAAATCAGTAATAGCGATGTTTTTGGCTGTCCACGGAGATAGATAAGCAACGCCTGATTTACTGTAGGCTTCTGGGTCTTCAGCTTTGAGCATCTCGGTGTTGTTGATGGCGATCGCCACAGCGCTAACGTTGGGCAGGGGCGATCGGTAGTAGGCAACTAACGCACCATGGGGCAAATCCTTGTTGCACACTTCCCACGGTTCAAGCTGGCTATGATGCTGTGCCATTGCCGAGGGCACATAAATCCCCCGGATTGCCAGGTCAACCCGTTCTCCCCGCAGATACCGTTCCAACTCACGATTAACTTTGTTGAATCCGGTGAGAACATTTAAGTGATCAGCTTTGCCAATCGTATGCAGCCAGTCAGGAGGGGCGGAGGTCAGGGTTTCTCCTAATTCAGTCTCATCAGATTGCACGTTCTGATGTTGGTCTTTTTGCGCCACATAATACTGCAATAAGTCTTGGGGTTTGGCGGCGACAGCGGCAAGAGATTCACCCTGGGTTTTGAGGCGGGGATTGAATTCGTGCAGAGTCGCTTCAGGAATGCAGCCTTTGACCTGGGAACCCACTCTTTGTTCACTATATTGACCATCTGACTTGCGATTGACCCAGAAGTTAGAAACTTCTTTGAGTCCCGGTTCTGATAGGGTGCCATCATCGCCTTTAATATCGCTTTTGGAGATAATCGCATCGACACCCAGGCGATCGCACCAGGCGCTTGTGCTCATCGTCCCCTTGAGCATTCCGGGAAGGTCAGGAGTTGCCGCGCGAAATTGACTGGTAGTGCGTTCTCCTAATCGCTGGAGTTGGCGATCGATTTCGGGTAGTACCGCACTGACGGCAGCACTATCCTGGGTCAGAGAACTGATGTCTGTGGCAATCCCTGCCTGCTCGAAAACGGACTGGACGATTGCTTCTCGCTCCTGGGGTTGAATCAACTGCGCCATCAATCCTGACGAAATTAACATCGTGCCGTCGCCCATCTTGTCGTAGAGTTTTTCCACTTGAGCGAGTGAGATGGCACGACCTTGCGCGTCGATTAAGGGGGTATTACCGTGGCTGCGCTGTTCATCGTCAATCACCAAAATCTTTGCGTTGCCC
>Ga0209490_10001940_pt1 | contig 19821 bp, 24 predicted proteins | sample MAT06_FD_187209 | JGI IMG/M metagenome (GOLD analysis project Ga0209490, IMG submission 187209) | Freshwater microbial communities from Lake Fryxell liftoff mats and glacier meltwater in Antarctica - MAT-06 (SPAdes) (version 2) | ecosystem: Environmental > Aquatic > Freshwater > Ice > Liftoff... | reverse complement strand
CGATTATGCCACTAGGAGATGATCGCGCCCATGTGGTATTTGATGAACCCCAGTTCAGCATTACACCTGGTCAAGCTGCGGTTTGGTATTCAGGCGATATTGTTCTGGGCGGTGGCTTGATTGAACCAAAGTCCTAAATTAAAAAATAAGTACCAGAATTGCTATGGGCTTTATCGTGCGACTATTGTATGGAGTTTTTAGACAAATAGTGTGAGGTGTGAATGGCTAAATTGACTGAAGAGTCTGAGGCTAAAGTTTGGGTCATCATGCAACAAGCATTAAAAGTTGTTGATGCCGCGACTGAAGTGGAATTTACATTGTTTGATAATTTTGGTGAAACCTCGGACACATTACTTTATCTTGAGGAAATGAAAAGTGTCTCACTACAGGCAATTTCAACATTTGCACAAATTTCTACTCTCCATCTTCGGATTGCTGAGGCTCAGCCTATTGTCTCAGCTGATATACTAAATATGCTAACAGGAGCTATCGATATCAATCAAGCAAGGATTCCTGCGTGGGAACGCAGTATCGAAGAAGTGAAAATAGAGTGGAGATTTTATGACTAAGCATTTGCGTATTCCTGATTCTCATACGTCTGAGCGACTATTGATAAATCTCCGTCGTACTCGTGTTGAGATGGAGTCTTTTAATCTCAAAGTTGCAGAAATTGTGACTCAATTGGAATTAGAGACAATTAGCCAAAAACAATCGAGGACATTAGCTTCTCACAAATTAACTACAGATTCCTGAGACTGAAACGTACAAGCAGACAGGCTAAGTGTTCTGATAGCATAATTTAGGATGATGTGATTGCTACAGAGCTAATCAACAAATCGATCGTATTCTAATTCCCATTCTTCGAATGAGATGTTTTGAATCTCAACATTGGGATAGTTTGCACAATTATCTTTAGCGATTTGAGCCGACTCCTGATTAGGTTCGAGGCTGAGTAGAGAGAAACTTAACTGAGCAAATGGGATCGCAACACTCCCATTTGCTCAGTTAAGTTCGAGTATATGCGCTCGATCGGAAAGCTGAGCAAGTTCGACTACACGAGAAATGATCTGCTGTGGATAACGAGGTCGCACTCGGTTGTAGACATCAGCTACAGATCCATACCAAGTCTTCCTGCTATCCAAGTCTTTGCCATGATAGTCTTTCAACAGTTCTACCCAATCTATAGTCTTGTTAGGTTTTAATTCTGCGAAGTAGATTTAGGCGGTAGTCTGTGAACTGGTAGAAAATCGTAGCATATCTAGTTTATTTTCTTTCTAACTCTTTTCTCTCGCTGTATCGATCGCATAGGTAATCAACCCGATCTCGTAAAAGTAGGGTGAATTTATAGAGTTCTTCCATCACATCAACAACTCGATCGCGGTAGGCAGAGTCTTTCATCGTGCCATCTTCGTTAAACTCTTGGTAAGCCTTCGCGACAGATGACTGATTGGGAATCGTAAACATTCGCATCCATCGCCCTAAAAGTCGCATCGTGTTGACCGCGTTAAAAGACTGGGAACCTCCACTTACCTGCATCACGGCAAGAGTTCTGCCTTGGGTGGGACGCACTGCACCAATGCTAAGCGGAATCCAATCGATCTGATTTTTGAGGATACCTGTAATGTTTCCATGCATCTCTGGACTGCACCACACCTGACCTTCAGACCAAGTACTGAGTTCACGAATTTCTTGTACTTTGGCATGGGTATCAGGCACACTGCCATAGATCGGCAACTCGCGCGGATCGAAGAATTTCACTTCTGCTCCCATTTCAGTGATGATTCGGGCTGCCTCTTCTGCCAGTAATCGACTATAGGATCGATCGCGTAATGAGCCGTATAAAAACAAAATTCTCGGTGGACGATCGAATGTCATAGATTCCAGCTCTAGCATTATGCAGTCATGGTTTGGATCAGTTTTTCGACTCGCTCTTTCACTTGGGCGCGGACTTCGCGAAACTTCTCGATCGAATGACCTTCAGGATCATCTAATTGCCAGTCTTCAAAGATATCGCGCAACACCCAATCTTCTGGTAAATTCACGCCACATCCACAGAGCGAAATCACGGCATCGTAATCTTCAGGATTAAACTCACTGAGAGCTTTAGAAGATTGAGAGCTAATATCAATCCCAATTTCTGCCATCACTTCGGTTGTAATCGGATCGACTTGGCTAGATGCTAATCCCGAACTGCTCACGCCAATCTTGCCATCTCCTAAAGTCCGTGCAAATCCTTCTGCCATTTGTGAACGACGCGAATTTTTCTTGCACACAAACATCACTTTTTTCATTGCATATCCTCAAGTAAATTAATATCTCGAAATCCGTTAGAAAGCTGTCTGTAGACCAATACAGCAATCTGCGCTCCCACGATTGGAGCCACCCAATACAACCATTGATGTTGCCAAATCCCACCGACAACTGCTGGAGCCAGCGATCGAACTGGGTTCATGCTCGCACCCGTGATTGGCCCCATAAACGCGGCTTCTAGTCCTACAGTTAGCCCGATCGATAAACCCGCAAACCCAACAGGCGATCGACGATCTAACCCAGAACCTAAAATCACTAGCATCAAAATAAACGTTAAAACTATTTCTAAGACGAATGCTTGCAACCAGTTATCTTGCCTAGGCAATGTTGCGCCGAGATTAGCGACATTTCCCAGTGCCAGCATTAATGTCCCAGAAGCCGCGATCGAACCCAAACATTGAGCCAAAATGTAAGGCAACACTCGGCGCGATGGGAAAAATCCACTGGTGCAAAAGGCAAGTGTGACGGCAGGGTTGAAATGTGCGCCACTGATATGTCCTAGCGTATAAATTAACGCCGCAACAATCGCGCCAAACACAAAGCTAATGCCCAAGTGAGTCACCGCGCCATCACTTATTTTGTCCACCATTACCGCACCAGTGCCAGCAAACACCAAAATAAATGTGCCAACTGCTTCGGCGATCGATTCCCGCCAACAACAGCCAAATAGGTTTTTGATTAAGACTTTCAATCAGCCTCACAAGTTACTTTTATCTTGTTTTTTGCGAACTAAATAATCATATCAATAAAACTTGATATATTCAAGCATCAAAATTATTAGGATAGAGATCGGCACAAAGTTATTCTTAGCAGGGTGGGGCAGTTAGGATGGGACTAAAACGTCGATATTCTGACAAATACTGCTCGATCGCGGCAAACTGGGGCAGGTTGAGGCTGTAGTAGATCCACCGACCCTCTTGGCGCGATCGAAGTAGCCCTGATTCTTTCAAGGTCTTTAGGTGAAACGAGAGCTTAGACTGGTTGATTTCCAATCGATCGCATAGGTCACATACGCAGAGTTCTTGAGATCGCAGCAGTTCGATCACCCTAATTCGCAATGGATCGGAGAGGGCATGAAAACCAGACGCAATCTGAGCCTCTTGGGATTGAGTTAGGGCAGGTTGAGAAACCACGATATTTTCTCGCATCAAGTTTTATTGAAGTAATAGCACGATATTCTGATTCTAGTCTAGAGCAAAGCTCTACCAGAGCTAGAACCGCTACCAGCCTTAGAGATGAAACTTCGATCGACCGATTGGTAAATTTATAATTGACACATTTAGTTTAGCCCAGTGCTTTACAAAGTGAATAGGACTGGCAGTATCGTCACTACCAGTCCCACCAGATATATCCCAATTAATTCCCAATTCCTAGGTTAGCAAGCTAACCTTGCCAGTGGTGATGTCATAGTATGCAGGCAAAATTTTCAATTTCCCTTCCGTGACTAATTTAGACAAAATTGAGGACTTTACCAAGGTCGCTGCTTGAATTTTTGCATTTTCTTTAATCGTTGCCTCAACATCATTGGGGACTTTTTCAATCCCCTCTTTCTTAACTTTTTCCTCAATCTGTTTAACGGCGGGCGTGAGATAGGGAACAAGTGAGGGGATTTTGCCTAGATCTTTTAAATCCACATTTGGCTCATCCAATCTACCCATGGCTGCGACCACAGCACCACAAGACCGATGGCCCATCACCAAAATCACTTTTGAGCCTAATACTAACGTACCAAACTCAAGACTACCAATAGTCTCTGGAGTAGCAATATTTCCCGCGACCCGACAGACAAAGCAATCGCCAATCCCTTGGTCGAATACCGTCTCAACTGGAACTCGCGAGTCGGCACAACCTAGAAATGCCGCAAATGGAAACTGTTCTGCACCAGTTTGAATGACACGATCTTTACCAGAGCGAGGGTGAAAGGTTTTACCATCAATGAAACGTTGATTTCCATCCATCACAATCTTGAGCGCATCATCTGGGGTCATATCCTTTGCCGCAGGTCGATTAGAAATCTCTGGGGGAACTTCGGCTGTAGGGAAGTTTGCTGTTGCTGGGCTAGCTGGAACTGCGGCTGTTGGCGTAGATGGAGTACATGAAACCGATGCTGCATAACTGACACCAGCAATTCCCAAAGCCTTGATCAAATGACGACGACCAAGAAATCCTACAATCCGATCCATAATGAAGCTCCTCAACGAATTTTGTAAGAAATTATTTACTGTTTTATATCTAATCTTGAACTACAGCATAACGCCTTAACATCGTCTGTAAGAGACTTTGATGTCAAATTATCTTATATGCAAGTTAAGGAAAACTTATAGATAATAAACTATGTATAATTGTTAACACATAGATAAAATTCGATGGATACAATATATTTAGCAGGTTAATAAAAGATAACTATGAATGTCCAGATCTCCTGTGTCTTTAGTTTTTTTATCCCTAGCTGAGTATCATTTAATTGGGATAAATTTCAGATCATTCTTGGGATTCGATCGAAGTAGTTCGATCGCTCTGATCCGTAACGGAGAGAGCGTGGAAACCAGCCGCAATTAGAGCATCTTTTGATTGAGCTAGTGTGGATTGAGCAGGAGATTGAGAAATCCCAATAGCATCTCGTATCAAATTTGATTAAAGTAATAGAGTAATATCTCTGATTCTAGCCTAGCAAAGATCCACCGCAACTCGAACCACTACCAGCCGTGCAACCATAACAATATTTCGCTGTTTGGACAGACTGAATCAAATCTAAACTGCCTGCTTGCAACAGATCGGCAACAGTAAGAATTTTGCCATCTCTGGATCGTGCGGGGAGGTGTTCCATCTGGTTAAAATCACAGTCATAAATCAAGCCGCGATCGTCGATCGAAAGCTGATTGCGGCACATCAGATGTTCGACTGTGCTGAGATTAAAATGAGATTCGAGAAAATTGAGATAGAGTTCGGTGAGCTTTAACCGTTCGAGATGAAACTTCGATCGACCGATTGGCAGATTTGTAATTGTGAAAAGTTGGTTGAAACTAATGCCAAATTGATCTTGGAGTTGGGTTTTGTAAGCTTGTTCTAATTTGTTTTGCTCAGGTGTAAGTGAGAATTTTCGATCGATCGGCAGTGGTGGATTGTAGACCAGATCGAGTTTTAAGTGTGGATTCTGTCCATATCCCAATTGATTTAACCACTGTAAAGCTCGAATCGAGGCATCAAACACGCCGTCACCACGCATTCGATCGACATTATCTGATTGGTAACAGGGCAATGAGGCGACAACCCTAACTTGATGAGCGGCGAAATATGCTGGCAAATCTTCATATCCTTGCTCAAAAAAGATCGTGAGATTGGTGCGGACAATTACTTCCTTCTGCCTAGCCCTAGCTGCTTCTACCAATTTCCTAAATCCATAATGCATCTCTGGCGCACCACCAGTTAGATCGACAGTTTGAATCTGATCGAACTTCTCAATCACTTCAATTAACTGCTGGCAAACTTCGGGCGAGAGTTCTTCAGTGCGGTTTGGGCCAGCTTCGACATGGCAATGCGAACAAGCGAGATTGCAAATTTTACCGAGATTAATCTGCAAAATTGTGATTTCAGATTTGCTCAGAGGTCTATTTAGCTTTCGATCGAACGGCGTAACTTCTGGATCGATCGACTTTACTGACATTATTCAAAACTCAACTTCTAGTTTGATATCACTAGTTTAACAATTCGCCATGCTAGTTTAGTAAATAGCTCAAACAAGGAAGAGTAAGGAAATAATGCTAACAAGTGTTGATGGAGTTTACCGTAACGGTCGCGTAGAACTCACCGCAAATCCCACTGATATACCTGAAGGCACTTGGGTGATTGTTACCTTTGTGAGATCGAGTGATATTGATTTAGAATCTCAAGGAATTGACAAAGAGCAGGCTAAAGTTCTACGAGCAAGCCTAGCGACCTTCTCAGATGATTGGTCTAGTCCTGAAATGAGTATTTATGACAACTACGATGCAGCCAAAGCAAAAAACTATTAAGCGAGGTGATATTGCTCTTGTCCTCTTCCCAAACTCTAACCTAAGTTCTGCTAAAACACGACCTGCATTAATCGTACAAGCGGATGAGTTGCAAACGGGGCTGCCCCAGATCATTGTCGCTATGGTTACTAGCCAAATGTTTCGAGCAGGTCATCCTAGTCGCGTAACTATTTTGCTGGATTCTCCAGAGGGACAGCAGTCAGGCTTGCTTACAGATTCAGTTGTGATGACGGATAATCTGGCAACAATTTTGATTTCAGCGATTCATCGTGTGATTGGCTCACTACCAACACCAGATATTGATGCAGCATTGAAACATACACTTGGGTTGTAGAGAAGCGTTACGATTGCTGGCAAAAATTGCGAAGACAATAGCAGCACAAGCTAGCTTGCGGTGGGAAGCATTACTAGAAATTACTGCCAAAGGATTTTTCTGTCCAAGTTTCGATCTCGTCGAGTTTGGCGTTGAGCGTTAGATCGTATTTGAGTGGGGTGATTGTGATGTAGTTATCTCGAATGGCTTGGACATCTGTGCCTGGAGCCGCTTCTTCCTCGATCACTTCGCCAGAGAGCCAGTAGTAAATTTTGCCTCTCGGATCGATCCGCTTCTCAAAAATATCGCGATAACGCCGAATCCCTAGTTGGGTTACCTTCACGCCACAAATATCTGCGGCTTCGATCGCGGGAATATTTACATTTAATAAAATTGGTTCGGTGAGTGGATGTTGAGAAATCGCATCGACCAACCGCTTCGCAAATGCCGCACCCGCTCTAAAATCAGTTGAGACAAAACTCGACAAGCTAAACGCAATACTGGGGATATTCTCTAGCACTCCCTCCATTGCTGCCGAAACCGTGCCAGAGTAAAGCACATCCGTACCCAGATTCGAGCCGCGATTGATCCCAGACAGCACCAGATCGGGAGGTTCTGTCAACAGCGCATCTAATGCTAATTTTACCGTATCGGATGGTGTGCCCGAACATGCCCACGCGGTCACAGATGGGTGAAAAATATTCTCGATCGAATCCACCCGTAGAGGTTCTTGTAGAGTCAGGGCGTGTCCTGTGGCTGACCGCTCTCGATCGGGGCAGACCACCGTGACTTGATGCTCTCCACCACTCAGGGCATCGGCTAAGGCTTTAACGCCAGGGGAATAAATGCCATCATCATTGCTAATCAGAATATTCATCAAGATACACGGCTAATTAAAAACAATCCTGCGCCCAAACAGATCAGATTTGGCATCCAAGCGGCGGCGACAGGCGTAAGAATTTCGACTTGACCTAACGCACCGCAGATAAACAAGAGCATGTAGTAGGCAAAAATAATTAAGACACTAACGCCGAAACCAAGGGCGGTGCTGGTACGTTGGGGGCGCATTCCCAAAGGCGCACCGACTAGGGCAAATACGACACAGATAAATGGCAGCGCGTATTTTTGTTGCAGGCGCACTTCTAACTTGCGTTCTTCTTTGAGATCGCCAGACTGGCGGATCAGTCCAATATAGCGGCTCAATTCCTTAATATTCATCTCATCAGCACTGCGTTGCTCTTGGGCTAGATCGAGCGGAGCGCGGGTAAGTTGCAAATCTTGCTGATCGAACTTGAGAATGCTGTGATAAGTCCCACTAGAATCGATAATGTAAGTCGTACCCTTCCGAAATTTCCAGACATTTTGGTCTGTGACCCAGACGGCTGACTCGGCTGCCAGAATTTGTGTTGGTTTGCCCTGAGAGAAGTCTAATACAGTCAGATCGAGCATCTGCTTACCATCAAACCGTCGGGCATAGAAGCTGCGAATCAAGCCCTGCTCTTTTTTGCCGTCAGGCTGCACGAGTTCGCCGTACTGTTGATAAAAGATATCTTTGGTTTTGAACTGCGGACTAGTTTGATTCAGTGCGGCTCTCATTGTGGTTTTAGCTTGGTAGTTAGCAGCAGGGACGATCGCTTCGTTAAACACAAAAGTCAGCCCTGTAACCATAAAACTCAGCACAACCGCAGGCAGCACTAGCCGATACACACCCACACCACAACTGCGTAAAGCCGTAGTCTCACCATCCGCCGAAAATCGACTGTAGGTGATTAGCGTTGCCAGTAGTACCGACATCGGGAATGAATACACCATGAAGCCTGGTAGTTGCAGCGCAAAAATCTCGATCGCCGTGAAGATGTTTAAGCCTGCATCGGTAATCAGCCGTACCAGCTCAAACAACGAGCCGATTGCTAAAGTGATCGACGAAAACGCCCCAACGCCAAACAAAAACGGTGCCAACATCTCGTAACTGATGTAGCGATCCATGATCGAAATGCGAGGCAGCCAACCCAGTGGGATTGGCCAGGCGCGTTTAGTTTTTTTGACTCTCAAATTCGGTATTGTCGCCATGTTTCTTGTAACTTATCAGCTTTTGGGGCGGCTTGTGGGACTAAAAATGGAAGTTTTCTCCCAGATAATACTTGCGGACTTCAGAGTTTTCCGCTAATTCGCTACTATTTCCCGATGCCATAATTTCACCGTCGCGCATAATGTAGGCTCGATCGATGACGCTCAGAGTCTCGCGCACGTTGTGATCGGTAATTAGAATCCCAATATTTCGATCGCGCAGTTCTGCCATAATTTTTTGGATTTCACCCACGGCAATCGGGTCAATTCCCGCAAATGGTTCATCGAGCAGGAGAAATTTGGGGCCATCTTTGCCGATTGCTAAAGCTCTAGCAATTTCGGTACGTCGCCGTTCGCCACCCGACACCTGCAATCCTAGGGTTGAGGCAACGTGCTGTAATCTAAACTCATCTAGGAGCTTTTCGGCTTTATGCTGCCACATGCGGCGTGGTACACCAGTTTGCTCCATCACCAGCAAAAGATTATCTCGCACCGATAAATGTCGAAAAATCGTCGGCTCCTGAGCCAGATATGCCATACCCAAGCGCGATCGAAGATGAATTGGCAACTTTGTAATGTCTCGATCGTCGAGCAAAACTGTACCGTGATCGGGACTAACTAAGCCAGTAGTGATATAGAAGGTGGTAGTTTTACCTGCGCCATTTGGGCCGAGCAAACCGACAATTTCTCCTTGTTTGACCTGAAGACTCACCTCATGCACCACCTGTCGCTGCCCGTAAAGCTTACTGATGTTATTAAGCGTAATTTCTTGCATAGAAGCTAAGGACTGGGTTTGGATTCTGGTTTGGAGCCAGAGGCTGGACTTGAGGGTGATTGAGTCGCAGGTTTAGCATTAGCAGGAGGTGCAGTTTTGACGGGAGTAGCTGGGATCGCAGGACTAATTGAGCTTTTAAATGCGGGCTTAATATCCTTAATCGGTGTGGTTGAGGCGGTTGGGGCTGGTTCATCGCTAACAACATAAACCGACTCAACTTGTTGATTTGAGTTGGGTTTGGCTTGGAACTTACCTTCCTCAATCAAGTATGTGATCGTTTCTGCCTTGATGCTGTTGCCATCTTGGAACACGATCACATTGCCTGAGAGCACGATCCGCTTTTCTTTCGAGAAGTATTGAGCTTGAGCCGAGGTTGCCTTGATTTGGCGAGCAGGATAGTTCATTTGGACATTACCCTTCGCTGTGACCACACCAGTTTTGGCATTCGCCTCCTGCACGTCAGCCCGAATCGTCAGGGCGGAATTTGATGCATTTTGGGCTAGAGCATTAGGAACATTTGCTCCCAACAATGCTAGCAGCAGGGATAGTTTCCCCAGATATTTGAAATTCTTCATTTAGCTACCGACCTCTAATTTTGAGTCATTGCTGGCAATCGCGATCTGTATAAATCTACAATACGACTTACCACTTGTGACACGCTTAACCCATCAGTATTAACTTCGATCGCATCCAACGCTTTTTTTAAAGGCGACACAGCACGGGTACTATCGATATGATCGCGCTCTCTGATTGCGGCTTCGATTTGGGCAAGGTCGATCGATCCTTCACCTTGGGCAAGCAAATCCTGTTGGCGACGATGGGCGCGTTCTTGTACTGTTGCGGTTAAAAAGATCTTCACCTCTGCTTGGGGAAATACCTTTGTGCCAATATCCCGCCCTTCCATCACGATGCCGCCGAGTTTACCCAGTTCTTGCTGCTTTTGGACTAGCACCTGACGCACTGCTGCCTGAGACGCGATCGACGCGACATTGCTAGTAACTAAAGGGCTGCGAATTTCACGGGTCACGTCATGCCGATCGATCGATACCTGCGGCGGTTGGTCGATCGAAGCGGCGGCTAAAAGCTGAATCTCGCAACTACAAGCGATCTTCGCTACGGCATCAAGATCGTTAATATCGATCCCAGCTTGCAACACCGCCCATGTCACGGCTCGGTACATTGCGCCCGTGTCGAGATATAGCAGCCCCAGTTCACATGCGGCGAGTCGGGCAACCGTAGACTTTCCCGCCCCTGCTGGCCCATCGATCGCCACAATTGGTTTGCGATTTGGTTTTCGATCTTGTGGATGCAGCAACATGTTATCAATTAGGCGAGTTGTACCAATACGGACAGCGATCGCTAACATCGCCCCATCTTTTATATCATCCCCTGCCAAATATGTTAAGGGCTGTAAAGATAAGGGATGGACAAGTTCGACATACTCAATCTCGATCAATCGCTCCTGCGTTAGGTGATCCCTGACCTGAGTAATTAAACTACTGAGATCGCTCTCTCCTGCCTTAAAAGCTGATGCCGCCAACTTTAAACTACTGAAGAGTTTTGTCGCCGCCGCTATTTCGATTTCAGAGAGGTATTGATTGCGCGAACTTAAAGCCAAGCCACTAGGTTCACGCACAATTGGGCAACCCACCACCTGTACAGGAAAGTTTAGATCTTGAGCCAACTGCCGCAAAATCGCCAACTGCTGTCCGTCTTTTTGACCAAAATAAGCCCGTTGCGGTTGCACAATATGCCATAACTTCGACACAATTGTCGCCACACCTGTAAAGTGTCCTGAACGCGATCGACCACATAAAATCGCAGTCATCGCTGGCGGCGGCACGACTTGAGTGAGGCTGCGATCTGCGATCCCCATTTCTGAGGGTTCAGGCAGAAAAATCGCATCAACTTTTGCGGCTTCACACAACAGTCGATCGAGATCCCAACTACGTGGATATTTGTCAAAATCTTCCCCTGCGGCAAACTGAAGCGGGTTAACGAAAATGCTCACCACCACGCAGTCATTTTCCGATCTCGCTCGATCGATCAAACTGCGATGTCCTTGATGTAATGCTCCCATCGTGGGCACTAAACCAATCGAACGATAATCACTGAGATAAGCGCGTAATGATTCGATCGAGCTGAAAACGTGAGTCATATTGGATCGAATTAAAGTGGCTCAACCACCTGCAAGGGAAGTAACCAGCACGTAAACTCCACCCAAAATAATGCCGCCGCCAGCAACACGAACCATCCGATCTTTGAGCAGTTTTTTGATTGCGACCGCAACACCAATCCCCGCAAGATGTAAAAGGGCTGTTGACAGCACAAATCCTGCGGCATAGCTTACTGCTTCAGCATTTTCAGGCATTTCTGCACCGTGAGCATAGCCATGAAAAATTCCTAGCAGTCCAACAATTGCCACACTCAAGCCCAGAGGGAACCGTGCCGCGAATAGCACCAACCCGCCCAAGATCAAATCTGAAGCCACAATTCCCTGTTCGACAAAAGGTATAGGCACGCTGGCGATCCCCAAGACTCCACCCAAAATCATCACACTCACAAAGGTTAGCGGTACAGCCCAAAGCGCAATCCCGCCGATTTGAGCCGCCCATAGCCCAACTGCCAGCATTGCCAAAATATGATCCAATCCGCCGAGTGGATGTTGAAAACCATGCCAAAATCCTGCCGTTTCGCCAGCAATAATATGTGCTTGGGCTGCCAAAGGTAGCATGACGGCGAATAGAAAAGCCCCAATAAATGGGATCGATCGACTTGTGAACTTAGCGAACATTACCCATACCTCACAGATTAATTTTGATGTTTTTTAACTGGCTGTGCTAATTACTTTACGCGATCGTCATCCCAGATCGAAGAGTTAAGACGTTCTTTTCGTCATAGTTTGTCGCTCTGGAGGTATTGATAGAGATTGTTAAACTTCGATCGACAGGTTGTCACACTATGTTAAAATCGGAAGCCTGACTTAAATTGTAAAACCTTGAAGTGATTCAGCCATGAAAGTTGTTAGTTCGTTGAAATCTGCCAAAACCCGCCATAAAGACTGCAAAGTCGTCCGTCGTCGTGGCAAAGTCTACGTGATCTGCAAGAGCAATCCTAAGTTCAAGGCCCGTCAGGGATAAGTCTTATTTATCTGAGTTGACATAATAAAAGTCCGAACCAATGCTTGGCATCAGTCCAAGCATTAATTTTGTGTAAGCCGATTTTTTCGCGGTCTGATCGAGGTCAAACTTGCGCGATATTTCAGTTCGGATCGTTTCATTCTCGGCAAAACTGACGGATAGATAGCTCGATCGAGTATCATCAAATTAAATCCGAATTTAGTGCTTTGATAACCATGATCGAGCTAAAAAACATCTACTCCCTCACCGACTTTAAGCGTAACGCCAAAGAATTTGTCGATCGAATCAAAGCAACGCATTCGCCAATTGTTTTAACAGTCAACGGCAAAGCTGAAGTCGTTGTCCAAGATGCTGAAGCTTTTCAAACACTTTGCGATCGAGTTCAACAAGCCGAAGAAGAACTTCGCACCCTAAAACTCACCGCACTAAAACAAGATCTGATCGTAGGAATTGAGCAACTCAAAAATGGCGACTATACAGAATACGATGCAGACACCTTACCCACACTGCTGGAAAACATTAAATCTCGCAGTCAGAAAATGGTTGGTATCGGAAAAAGATGAATCGCTTTAGGGTTTCTCGACAGGCAGAGCAAGACCTTGAGGATATATGGACATATCTTACTCAGATCGATCCTTTAGCAGCCGACCTCTCACTGGCAAAAGTATTCGATAAATTTCCTATGCTGGCACAGTTTCCAGAAATAGGCAAAAGCAGAAACGAACTTTCAAAAGAACTCCGTAGTTTTCCTGTTAAGCCGTATGTAATCTTTTATAAGTGGACTGAGGAATTTATTGAGATTGTTCGAGTCCTACATCAATCCAGAGATATCGAGAACCAGTTTTAATTGTCGATCGTGAACGTTATCTCAGTTGACATAATAAAAGTCCGAACCAATGCTTGGCATCAGTCCAGGCATTAATTTTGTGTAAGCCAATTTTTTCTAGATCTTTCGCGGTCTGATCGAGGTCAAACTTGCGCGATATTTCGGTTCGGATCGTTTCGTTCTCGGCAAAGTTGACGGATAGATCGATCGATCGAAACGTTACGGTCTGAGCTACTAAACTCCGCAAATGCATTTCAATCTGGTGGCGAGACTCGTTGTAAAAAGCATGATGCTTAAACTTAGTTAGGTCAAAATTGCCATCAAATTTACGGTTGAGATGTTGCAACATATTTAGGTTAAATTCAGCCGTCACACCCTGAGCATCATTGTAGGCAGGCTCGATCTGGTCTTTGGGCTTTTGCAAATCTATACCTAGCAAGAAATACTCACCTGCTTGCATTGCTGCCGAAATTTGTTGAAAGAAATTGTCGCACTCTTGCGGGTTGAGGTTGCCCAAAGTACTACCGAGAAAGCAGATCATCCGCGTTGGTAGATGTGGCAAAGTTAACTTCTGCAAAGCTAGTTCGTAAGTTCCAACTAAGCCATGGACTTCCAAAGTGGGATAGTCATTTAGTAAGTCAAACGCACTGCTTTCCAAGATGCCAGCACTGATATCGATCGGTAAATAGCGCAGTGGATAACTAAGTTTGTCATAAGCATCTAACAAAATTCGGGTTTTGACGGCACTGCCACTGCCTAACTCTACCAACTCGCAAGAGCCTGTAGTTTTGGCGATCTCTAAGGCACAGCTTTGCAAAATTGTGGTTTCAGTTCGGGTCAGGTAATATTCTGGCAACCCACAAATCTGCTCGAATAATTCGGAGCCGCGATCGTCATAGAAATATTTTGCTGGCAGTGTTTTCGGTGATTTACTCAAGCCTTCGATCGAATCGCTACCTATTTTAGAGCTAGGGTCTTCTGGGATCTCAGTATTAGCAATTAACTTTTCTAACTGCAATCGAGACTGGATATCAGAGGTCGATCGACCTCTGGTAAATTCGGATGTTGACATATAACTCCTCACAAAATTGCTTCACCTATTCTCCCAGCGATCGATCCTCAAGCTACTGCTTTAGCCAATCATAACAGGGTGAAAAATTCTCGATCGACTTCATAACCTAGCGCGATCGAAAATTGTTGTAACTTCTCCGTACTTGGGATACCGCGTTGTTTTAACCACTGCGAGATCGTAAATATCTTATGCATGACAAAGATCTGTTCGGCTTCGGGGTTGTACTCAATTCCTGCGGTACGGCTAAACTGGTGCGGCACTAGCATCGCTTTGTATCGATTGAGTTCCTCGCGCCAATCTAGCAGGTAAGGCAACCAAGGATAGACGGTATCCAACCGAATAAACCACAGGCGAATTTCGGGAATTTCTGGCAATTCACGCGGATCGCCTGGTTCGCGGGGGTAGAGGATTTCAAACTCAATTTGTGCGTCGATCGAAGGATCATGCTCCAGTCGATCGAGCAGTTTTGCAATCACCAATCGAGCAGGTGTTATATCGATTTTTTCAATACAAGCAAGGTTGACGTTGATTTTGGTAGACATAAAAGCAGAAAAAAGTATCCTAAATGGAGATTATTAATCGGGGTAGATCCTGATGCGCCGATTGGGTTCGGAGCCGAAGCTGTTGGACTTGAGATGGTAATGTTCCACTAGTTCGTGTTGCATCCGACGGATCACCGAAGAACGTGGTAGGAGTTCGACTGGTTGACCTTTAGGGATGACAATTTGCTCCACGGCTAAACGAGCTTCCTCCAATGCTTCCATTTCATCTTCCGAATCACCATAAGCGAAGTTACCGAGGTCATTCACCGCCGAGATGTCGGGTGGCTCATCGATTTGCAACATCCGCCGCAGAGCGCGAGTAATCTGTGGAATCGTACTGCTCTTGATCATGTGGATCGGTAAGGCACGAGTCTCGGCGAGATGGCGTAACTTGGAATGGCTGCGGATATGCGAGCGCAAGGTCAACACCATATCGGCACTGTCGATATCTTTAGTAATCACGACTGGCCAACGGAATGATTCGATCACCTGTTCAGTTTGGTGACGACTCACGGCATAGAGATAGACGTAAAAGATATCCGTGGTCTCGCGTACCGAATTAACGGCAGCATAATCAACTTCACCCGCTAAACTACCAGCAGGAAAATTAACGATCGAACTCTTAGCTAGTTTCTCCTGCGTTGGTTCGGCTTCCCATTCATTGCCGTTCAATCCCAGTTTGTCAGGCTCATTAAAGCTGCGTTCTCTACCGTTTTTTTCGAGATTGCGATCTGGGGTGCGATCTGGACTGAGCGGTAATGGTTCCATCCGCCCCGAAGACCGCCAACCTCTGACATTTGGGTTTTTGACAATCGTAGGGGCCGGGGCGGCTTGCTCGACAATTGAGACTTCTCCTTCACTATTGAGACTGCGAATCTCCAAACCAGGATCGCGTCCACGCAGCAAGGTGTCGATCGTTTCTGAGACATCTCTATGCACGATCCAACGATAGCGTTCCGTCATTTCTACGGCAATCTCAAATGTGGGAGGAGCCTTGCGTTCGAGGATGCTCTTTTGTGTACCACGTCGTCGGGCTTCTTCATCGCCCAGTGTAACTGATTGAATCCCACCAACTAGATCTGATAATGTCGGATTTTTGATCAGGTTGGCAAGCTGGTTACCATGTGCTGTACCCACAAGCTGCACACCACGTTCGGCGATCGTTCTAGCGGCGAGGGCTTCGAGTTCCGTGCCAATTTCATCAATTACGATCACTTCTGGCATATGGTTTTCCACAGCTTCGATCATTACCTGATGTTGCAACTCTGGCTGAGCGACTTGCATTCTTCTCGATCGACCGATCGCAGGATGAGGAATATCGCCATCACCCGCAATTTCGTTAGAAGAGTCGATAATCACGACGCGCTTTGACATCTCATCGGCTAAGACTCTGGCAATCTCGCGTAATGCTGTGGTCTTACCCATCCCAGGACGACCTAATAGCAAAATCGATTTGCCCGTTTCCACCAAATCGCGGATCAACTCACCTGTGCCAAACACGGCGCGACCAACCCGACAGGTCAGCCCAATGATCGTACCTTTACGGTTGCGGATCGCACTGATACGGTGCAATGTGCGTTCGATCCCTGCTCGATTATCGCCACCAAACTCGCCGACGCGCTGGATGCACAGATCGAGATCGGCTTGGGTTATAGGTGTCTCGGATAAATATCGGGTTTGCTCGAAGTATCTTGCCTCAGGCGATCGACCTAAATCCATCACAATTTCGACCAGATTATCCAGTTGTCCGTATGCTTCTACACTCTGCTTGATATCTGTTGGCAAGATTGCCAAAAGCTGCTCTAAGTTATCGGTAACTTGCCTGCGGATGGTGGTGTCCGACATAGGTTAGTTGTAAGGTTTAATTACTAAAAGGGTTGACGGGGAAGAAGAATAGAAAAGATGTTAGGTTCTAGATTTGATTTGTGCAACTAGCTCTTTTGCTTGGACCACTGCTTGCCATAGAAGTTCTGGATGTGCTTCCAATCGATCGCCTCCTCGATCGAGAAAATTTGCCACCAACTGACGGGCATAGCTGCCATAAGCTACTCCTGCTATATTAATCCCAGCCGCTCGGAGTTTGGTCACCGTACTGGCATTTGTGCCACCCGCAAGTTGAACAAAGCCTTTGGGCAAACCCAGCTCTAGAACTTTTTGCCCCAGTAATAATGCTGCTCTCGTCGTACCGTTGCCGATATCGCCACTCATTGGTCGTCCATCCGTCTGCCAAATTAGGCTAGCAGGCTGAGGTTGCATTAAATCTAGCAATGCGGTCAAATATTCCTTGAGGTTTTCACCATCAGGAAAACTTACTGCGATCAGCTTGAGCCGATCGACTACGGGGGCAAGTTGCTGCCAGAGCTGGGCAAATTCGGTAATACGTCCTGGCATTGTATGAATTTCGATCGCATTTATAGTTCCGTCTATGACCAGATCGTAAATTGCATCTGGTCGGTACACCTGCTCACGGGTATGAATAATCTGAACTGGACAAAGTGGTAAACAACGACCACAGCCATAACAGAGGAGATCGCTCACACCCGAAAACTGAATCGCATTAGTTGGGCAAGCTGTCTCACAAGGTCGATCGCACTCGCTTGGGCAAGCCATATGGTCAAACTCTGCCTTGCGAAAATGAGGATCTTCGCCAGCATTAAAACTCACCATAATCAAAGGAGTAGCTAACTTTTGATTATGGTACATTAATCTAGGATCGATAATCAATCGATCGTTAATCATTCTCTGAGCAGCATCAATTCCTGCACGCGCCGCTCGAACGATCGCTGGATCGGGAGCCATGTCAATGCAGTCAGCCCCAGCCAGAGTATATACGAGTGCTAGATTCCGTACAGATGGGATGTGTTGATAACTCGCGCCACAGATCAATTTAAACCACTGATGCGTATAGAGCGATCGAAGTGGTGATGGCGATTTTTCAGACTTAAGATCGGGATCGGAGTTTAACAATTTGTTCATTGCTTATCTATGCTAATACTCGATCCCTAGATATGCCAAGTTAACAACTAGTTAAATCAAAGTAAATCGGGGCGGCGATCGCGAGTGTTTTGTAACTGTTGCTCTTTCCGCCATCGATCGATCCGAGCATGATTGCCTGAAAGTAATACATCTGGGACTTGCCAACCGCGAAAATCTTGGGGGCGCGTGTATTGTGGATAATCTAATAAGCCATCTTCAAAGCTTTCAAGTTTGAGCGATTCGGTTTTACCAACTGTGCCTGGCAATAATCGCACCACGCCATTGATCAAAGCCAGCGCAGGAATTTCACCACAGGTCAACACAAAGTCGCCTAAAGAAATCTCTCGCGTCACAAGTCGATCGCAAACTCTCTGATCCACGCCTTCGTAGCTGCCACAGATCAAAACAAGTTGATCGAATGTGACTAATTCTTTCAAGATCGATTGTTTGAGCGGCTCTCCTTGCGGGGTGACGAAAATAATTTCACGCTTCGGCAAAACTGGTAAAGATTCCACCGCCGCAAAGATTGGCTCTGGCTTCATCAACATGCCCACACCGCCACCGTATGGTTCATCATCGACGCGATGATGCTTATCGGTGGTAAAGTCGCGCGGATTGGTCAGCACAACTGTGGCAATTTGATTGGCGATCGCCTTACCAAGCAAACTCGTAGTTAGGGGCGAGCTAAAAAAATCTGGAAATAAAGTTACAACATCAATCCGCATTAACCTTGGCTCTGGCGAATTTTTTCAAGTTCGGTTCTGAGGTCAGCTAGTTGTTGGGTGAGTTCTTGGAGGTCGGCTTGGACGTTGGAATCGACCACGGTTGTCGCCGTTGTATTTACGGTGTTTACGGACGTGAGATCGGCAGCCTGATCTGATGGACTAGGTGTAGTGGTTTTGATTTGCTGCGCGACAAAGTTATCGACCAAATTGCGGGCTTCAGATTCGGTCACCGCTCCTTTTTCGGCGAATTCTTCAGTGGCGCTATTTAAATCACGTCGGAGGGCATCAAACCGATCTTGAGCTTTACGAGGGTCTTGAATTACCTCTAGCAGGCTAGCAGTTGCCCCCAGAGTGACGTAAAAACCTTTCTGTAGCAGTTTTGCCAAATCAAAAGAATCCATAAAACCTCAACAGTGTGTAGTTTTGTATTCAATTCTAAACCTTATTTTTGCAATGTATCTTGGTTAGAGACATTCTTAAACAAAGTGAGTCAGGTATGGCGGTAATTGAGTGGCTAAGATTTGCGGTGCCAATCGAGCTGAGAGAAGCATTTATCCAAAAAGATGAAGAAGTTTGGACTACGAGACTACATGATTTCTCGGGATTTATCGGTAAGGAGGTTTGGCTCGATCCCAGTACCTCAGATGTAGTTTTAGTATTTCATTGGTCGAGCTTCGAGGCGTGGCATAGCATCCCAAAAAACGAGATCTTACGGCTCAAAACCCAGATGGGAGATTTAGATCTGCCAGTAGTCGAAAGCCGTGCCTACCAAGTACGCAAGTTTTTACACTAGTTTTGCTCAATCAAGTTGTCCCTTTAGTTGAAATGTGAGTGACTTTGCGGGGACAGGGGTTTCTCTGTTCAATCCTTTTGAGCCAGTTGATGATTGATTACTTCACCTTACCAAAGCGTCGATCGCGTTGTTGATAAGCAAGTAAGGCATGGTGAAATTCGGTTCGATCGAACTCTGGCCAGAGAATATCGGTGAAATAGATTTCGGTATAAGCAATCTGCCAAAGCAAAAAATTACTCAATCGCATTTCGCCACTGGTGCGGATCAAC
>Ga0209490_10001939_pt1 | contig 19825 bp, 10 predicted proteins | sample MAT06_FD_187209 | JGI IMG/M metagenome (GOLD analysis project Ga0209490, IMG submission 187209) | Freshwater microbial communities from Lake Fryxell liftoff mats and glacier meltwater in Antarctica - MAT-06 (SPAdes) (version 2) | ecosystem: Environmental > Aquatic > Freshwater > Ice > Liftoff... | reverse complement strand
TAATAGTAATGTCATCCGCAATATCTTCATACTCTTCGAGCGAGTCAACTTGTTCGACAAACTCATCTTCCAAGTCGGAATCCTCGTCATCGGCTTGTTCTGTTGCTATACGTATGGCTACAACGTCATCAAGAACCTCTTTCACTCGAATATCTACCGACGTAGTATCACGTACCTTATTCTTAGAGAGGTCTCTTAAAGTACGTAATTGTTTTACCAGGTCTAACACTATAACTTCGGTTTGTTGGAGCAGTTTCAGGGCTGCTGCATCTTGACCAAGTGTAGTCTCAACGTTATTGTCTGCGGGGTGCGAATCAAGTTCCTCAAATGCGTACTCTATCTTTTTAAGTAAACTTTCTAACTGTTCCGGAACAACTTCTTCTAATTCTGCTGACAGTTCGTCAATTTCTATTAGTGTTTTTTTAATTGAATCTCCTGTCTCAACCAGTTTAGTCTTTACGTCTATATCCTCTAATGCTTTATCCTCTGATGGTTTACCCTCGAGTATAGATTTCAGGTTAACGAGTTCTTGGTCTATCTGCTGATCTTTTTTCGCCTCTTCCTCGAGTAAAGACCTCAGGTTAACGAGTTCCTCGTCAATCGCCTGATCTTCTTTCTCCACCATACCCTCGAGTATAGATTTCAGGTTATTGAGTTCCTGGTCAATACCCTGATCTTTTTTCGCTTCTTCCTCAACTGCAGTGATTTCAGGAGGTGTATTATCGGCGGGTGGTGTATTATCTTTTGGGACTTTAGTATTAGCATCAGCAGGTGGTGTATTATCTTTTGGAACTTTAGTAGTGTCTGCCGCACGGGCAGTACCGGAATGATAAAACCGATCATAATCAGCAATCTGTTCCTTCTTAGTTGCTATATGAGTATCAAACTCTAAGGCAAAGACTTTTGAAGCCAATAGAGTTTTAATAGGGATATTAACATCAACATCATTTATTCCGGCAGTAGAGGTAGAATAGATAAATAACCTTGCTCTCGAGTAAGCAGTGTACATATCCTGATTATACTTAAACGCATTGGCTTGTTTTGGTAAGTCTATATAAACTTCATCAAAAGATTTACCAGCCACCTCCTGAGGAGTAGCAATAGTGACATCGGGAAAAGAAGCCGCATAACTAACTTTATTTTCGTTAGTCGTTATAATCACTCTTGTTCTTCCGGGGTTTAGTTTTTGCGATAGTCTCACCTTTTCTGAGATGGAAGTAACTGCGGAATTAGGAGATAATTTAGAAGTGAATACTCCTTCTATATCCTTTAAATCATCTATTGATTTAGATGTAGCAGACTTAACAAGAGTTACCTCAGAAGAAGATAAGAACTGGTTCATAGATGCCCCTATTTCGGCTACATTTGACCTGTAAGACACTGAAATCGGAGAGACTGATGTTAGGTTATGTATCAATGGAAGAACTCCTGTGGGGCCGGGTAACAAGCCTTTTTGATAAGTAAGTATAATCTTGATATCTGCGGGAGTACCAATACCTTTCTTTACTTTATCTAACGCAGCAACATAAATAGGATCTCTTATAGGAGTGAAGGCATCCTGATCTAAAGTAGAAGAGCCATAGGTAGTATTGCCAGATTGATTAGGATCATACACTAACCATAGTTTATAATTCTTATCCTGGTTCTTAGTTTGTAAATCAGCAAATGCTCCTAAGATGTTGTATAGTAGTTTGGTATTAACTGCTGCTGCTTCATCAAGAATAAATAAAGTTACATCGTCAGGAACACCTTTTTGAAGAGTCTCTAACAGATTCTCCGCAGTATGTACGGGGTAAGGAGACCCGGTTGCTTCTTTAATAGTCTCTGCTGCAAGAACCTTATTGCCTGCTGCTAAGATATTCTTAGGCTTTAATCCCAGTATTGCTAAAGCAGTGGGTACAATCACTGTGGATTTGCCTGCTCCTGCGGGGGATCTGATTCCAATTACATTTTGAAATATATCAGGATCTTTAAATGAATTGGTAGACGTTAAACTAACTAACTCCTGTACTAATCTTTGCTGTGATATAGTAGGAGGAAAGGGAGGTGTTTTGCCTGCGAGTTTATCTGCTTTTGATTGTTGTAGTAGTTCTAATGCACGAGTCAGTCCCAACCTCGCAGTTAAAGGAGAATTTTTATGGGCAACATATAAAGAAGCAGCGGCTACGTTTGCGTACATCTCAGCAATCTCTTTATTAGTAAACTCTTTAAAACTATCCGGAGCCTCTAACAGAGTAGAGACAGACAGAGTTTTAGCAAAATCATCAACTGCCTGGGGATTGGTTCTCGTCGTACGCTTATAACTATTAAGGAACTCATTTAAAATATATGGGAAGAACTTAACCGGGTTAGTACCTAAGGACTCGAAGTCTGCTCTTGTAAGAACGTTTTTAGTAATATTAGGGTACTTTCCATTCATCTTGGAGTACATAGCATATACTACATCTATATGCTTAGTTAACAGATCATCCTGTTCATTAGGCAGGTCTAATAAGACTGCTATCGCCGTAATAGGGTCTAAAGTAGCCAGGGCAGTTGTTTGTACGTCAGTAAGAGGTAAAACTCTTTGTAAAGCCATTGCTATCTGATCCGTATCTTTCACATCTCGTAATTCTTTATTAGTAAGATTCTCATATACTATTTCACGAAAGGCATTCAAATCTGCTAACATAGACTTCCCGTCAAACTTATCATCTAACCTGTCAAGTTGAGTTATATTATTAATCTCAAAATCAATCGAAGTGAGGTCATTAAAATTATCTAAGTTCTCATTTGAATTAAATGTGTCGACAAGTTTTTGAGCGCCTACAGTGAGATGATCAATTACGCTGAAATCATCGACTGCAGGTAGTTCTGCCTTAAGAGCATCCCATCTAAGATTTCCTTCGAGTAACTTTGAAGACTCTGCTTTAAGTTGCTTATAATACTCAACCTGTTTAAGTAAATCACCCAATTGTTTAAGTTCTGCATCTCCATAGTCATCATACTCAATAGTAGTTTCGTAGTTGTCAACTGTAATATCAGTATCACCAGTTTTAAATTTTTTAAACTCCTCGTTGATATACGCGGCAGTCTCATTTAGCGTAATCTCAACCTGGTAAATGTAAGTTTTAAGTAAATTTACTGTATCAGGAGTAAGTTTCAAACTATTTGAAAGTACCCTTTCAAGAAACTGAGTTAACTGAACTACAGTGGAGAGTATATCAAGCCCTCCCTTAGATATGAGTTCATTGATAAGATCTGAGGTTACACTTGCAAGTGCATTTTTTCTACGTGCAATTTGACCTAAATTTCTGGTAAGGAGTTCGCGATATGCTTTATAAACTTCCTTAGAAGTATCCGGGGTAAGAATCATTCTCGAAGGAATAAGGCTTCTGTCAACTGCTTTGGGGTCTCTGGCTTTCCATTCTTTCCTCTCAAGAATAGATGTAACCTCATCTGCTAACTTGGCACGCGAATCTATTAGAAAATCAAGGTCTAATTGAGCATTAGCATAAGGACGAAATTTATTATTCTTAACCTGATCATCCAGATCTTTAAAACTAAGTTCCCGATTAAGGTCTGCTTTAATATCTGCAATAACCTCATCACTAAGATTAGGGGCAGATAGTTCATTGAACAAAGCCGAGATTCTACGCTCTCTTTGATATGGGGCTAAGGGAGTGTCTAAAGCATCTTTAATAGTAGTTCTAATATCATTAACCTCTTCAGATTTACGCTGTATCAAATCGTCAGCAGTGAGAAGTTGATTAACTTTACTATAATAGGCTCTTCTACGTGCCTGGTTATCTTTAACGGCTTCGGCTGAGTTAGAAGATGGTACAAAATAGTTTTCACCTGTTTGATAGGCTGCTTCTAATCTTTTTACGAAGGAGTTCATGTACTCTATTTCTTTCGTTGCCTCTTCTCCACCTGCAAACGCTTCAGGAGTAGAAGTAAGTCTGCCTAACTGCTCAAAAAGAATATCAGTAGTGCCGGATTCAAAGGCGGTTACAGCCAATTTAGCAAGGAGACTATTGCGGTATAGAGTCAATTTAAGTTTGTCGGGATTCTCTTTAGATTGCTCCTGTTTAATAAGATCGGATAATTCTGACTGCATAGAAGCATCAATACCCAATTTAGAAAGTGCTATGGGGTCTATCATCAAATTCCCATCAGGATCGTATTTATAATCTCCTCCCTCTGTGTAATTTCCTCCAGTCTCGGGAAGATTGTGTTTATCAGTTAGTGACTTAAAATCTAATTGGCTAATCTCATCTTTGGTTGCTCCCTCTTTAAAAAACTTAGGGCTTTCGGGAGGACCTTCTACTGATAACTTAGTAGTTACTACAGGATTCTTCGCGGCTATACCATTATCTACTAAGTCAGTATACCGTTTATTATAAGTTTCAATTGCTTTTGACTGCTTGCTACGATACTCTCTTGCCTGCCCGACTGCTCCCATAACTCCTTCTTTAGAAGGGATAAGATTAGCAGCGCCTGAAGCAATACCTCCAATTAAAGCACCTAATCCAAAAGCCTTACCTCTCTCTTTATCCATAAGATTATAGATCTCCAGAGTAGTAATATCTTCTAATACTTTAGCACCGGAGTCTAAGAAGCCTCTGTGCTTTTCATCTATATAAGCCGCTTTCTGAATAGAGTACTGAATAGTCTCTTCTGTACCTTCTGCTAACACCTGCTCAAGTATAGATGTAGTTACTCTTCCTGCAGTGTTACCTTTATCGAAGAAGAAGCCTTCTATACCGGATAATGCTTTCTTCTGAATAGTGTTATCCGTAGCAAGTTGCAATGAGAACTGATTAGCACGAGTAGCCAATGGGGCTTTAAGCATAGGAGACAGTAATTTCATAAACACTCCGTTAGTAACAGATCCTGTAATCATGTTTAACCAGAATGTGTTATTAAAACCTGTCTTTGCCCTGTCTTCAATTTCCTGGTCAGACAGACTTATTAGTCCGGCATTTCTTTTTTCCTTTAGGGAAGATATAATAGTCTCCTTAGAATCTTTTGCTTCTAAGGCTGCTTCATTAGTAGTAAGTAATCCTAAGGAAGTATAGAAATCAATAGTGGCTGCTTTCGCAACATTATTCGCTTGAGACACCTCAGTTAAAGATCCGTAGATAGGACGTGCTTTAGCAAGACGTGCAGCCAGTTTGGTACCTATTCCTAATTGATTAACCAAACCTGCACCAACAAAGGATTGGGCTAAGAAGGCTAAAGAATCTATATTCTGAGATATTAACTCGCCGGGGCGGGCAAGTTGTTGTACGAAATTTAAATCATTAAAATCAGATCCTTGAAATCTGGGTGTCAGTTTATCGACAGCATGATCTATATATTCCGCAACTTGATTAATAGGGTTCTTTTCAAAAGCATCAGACATTGAGCCTCCTCCAAGAACAACAAAAGGAGAAGCGGCTAAAGATGTCAGGGACCCCACCAAAGAAGGTATCCCGACTGCAAAAGTTTTGGCTCCTAACGCTGCTGCGTTGTTTCCTACATAGGCTATCCAATTTTGATTTTCGTATCTTTGGTCATTTTGATTTCGATATGGGTTAAGGGATTTGTCATAGTAACTTCCTGTAAGTCTGTTAAGGATAGTATCCTTTGATCCGAGAGTATCTATACCAACATCTGAGAAGTTATAATCAGGAGTAGTATTTGGGGACGCTGAATGGATAGACTTGAACTTTGATGGGTCGACTTGTGGCATTATTCTATAGGTGTGTTTTCTTCTTTATCTCCTGATCTTTTATTTACAGGAACGTTCATTCGTGGACGAATTAAAGGCTCTATGTTAGCAGGACTCCATTCGTAGGGTTCACCAAACTCATTTAGAGATGTAAAGTAATCGATGTTATCTGTATCAATTGTTGTGGTGGTTAGATCTTTTCCTAAAGGATCTAAGTAAGGAGATCTTGGGGTAGTAGTTGTAGTTGCACCACCAAAAGGGCTTTTCATCGCTACCTTTGGGGTTCCGTCACTATTCTTGCCTCTGTATGGAGCATATCTAACCTTAGGTGTTAAGTTTCCTGTTTCAGGATTGATAATGTAATCTTTAATACCTATTACCTGTATTCTTGAATTCCCGTCAAATACTTCAAACGGTTCTGAATATTTCTCATCAGCGGCTATAAAACCAAACGCTTTCTTACGAGTACTGTTATTGTACTGGTTCATACGTTCATTATTATCTCCCATAATATAATAACCATTCTCACCTGGAATGGACATTACAGAACCTACTATAGTACTTCCTGTTTGAGAAGATGATTTTCCTAAAACTGATACGTTTGCTTTACGGGTTTTAGCATCATAATGAAGAGAGTACAACTCTCGTTGCTTTGCAGCAGATACATCACTAACCTGACCTGTGTTAGAATCTACAAACTGTACAGAGAGTTGTCCTGTGGCCATCTTAGGGAAGTTTACATCAGCATCCCTTTTCATTGCTTCAGGGGTCTCATAAGCATGATAATATATCCCTACTCCGTAATCATCTTTTTGAAGTCCGGTATTATACAGTTCCCATTTCTGAGAAGCAGTTTTGTCAGGGTAATTCTTTACTACTGCCTGAAGCAGGGTAGTATTAACTTTTCCTTTATACTTAGCAGGGGAACTAAGAATATCAGCAATATCTACTTTTCTGCTACCACTTACGTTACGTTGCATCAATGTAATATTCGCAGGTGCCCACGGCGAGTAGTCAAAGGTCTTACCAACGGGGAATTCGATCTCCTGACGAGTAGGGTCTACTAAAGGGTATTGACCAGTAGCATTTTGTCCTAAAGTAAGAAGACTTAGATTATCTGAATCTGTACCAGCGTCCTGGTTCTCTTTCTGTTTACCTCTTAACATTGCTTTGTGATCTTCCAATGCCATTCTTCCTTTCTGTTTCATAAGTTCCATTGAAACATCATTCTGAAATCCCTTATTAAAGGCATACATAGGATCCATCATCAATTTAATTTCATTAGTATCATTGAAGTTTCCAGAATAAGAAGGTACTAAGGCATCCACTTCTTTTTGTAAAGTAGTAGTAATGTAATCTAATCTATCCGCACCTTGCAGTCCCATTAATTCAGCATTCTGATTTAACAATGATAAATACTTAGGGTCTGAAACAAGCCTTGATGTAGCCGACTGGCGTAACTCAGCAGGGTCTACAATTTCAGTTTCTTTAGTAGTGTATATTAATCCTCCTTTACCATCAGAAGTAGGGATAATAGATTTGGTCTTTCTTCTCGGCATTCCCTGCGCAAGTTTTGTAAGTTCTATAGAAGGATCTACAAAGGATGCCAGATCAGGAACATTAATTAAATCATATTCACCTGTGTCGGAATCTACAGACCCTACTCCTTTGTAGTTAGTATTCACAAACTGATTCAACAAGCGCAATTGATTTTGAGTAATATCTCCTTTTGCTAATCTTTCCTTATTAACTTTAGCAGCCTCCCGATAGATATTATAATTCTGCCTGATAGCGTATCCTTTACCACCAGGGGAGAGTTCTTTCTTCATCTTTTGCGTAAGATCTAAAACACCTCTCGTGATAGTAGAGTAATCAGTACCACTGTTTGAAACGAGAGAATCTATTTCTGATTCCCATTGATTCTGAAGTTTATTTGCTTGTGCTCTGTCTTGTGGTAACGCATCTATATATTGGTTGCGAAGATTATTTACCATCAAGTGGTTTTCGTCAGAGTTCTGTTGGGCATTTGCTAACGAACGTTCAAAAGCCTGGAGGGGAGGCATTGAAAATTGAAATGTAGCCGGGGCTTGATTTCTGTAATATCTATTAACCATTCATAAGGGTTTTTAATACTCTGTTATAAACATCTTCATACTGCACCTGATACAACCGCATCATCTCAGCAGACTGTTGTTTTTGATTTAATCCTTTACCTACATTAGAAACGGAACTAAGAGTGTTCTGGAGTCTTGCATCTAAAGCCCCCCTATTCGCAGCATTAATGTTATCTGTGGATACCCGTTGTTGATTATTATACCTGGCCTGATCAGTTACTCTGCGTTCAAAACTAGTTTTGCTTTGATTATTCAAGCCTTGGTACTGAGTCATCACCTGATTGTCTTGTGCAAGTTTAGTAGCAAGCATACTATTAGATGCAGCACGGACTGCAGAGGCAGGACCACTTAAAGAATTACGAGCAGTACTTAGATTTCTGGCATTCGCTGTAAGAAGGGCAGAGGAATCAAAAGTTTCTCTACTAATATTAGTAGTGTCATATCGTGGGGTATCTACTTCAGCGCCTCCTCGAAGGGATGCAATTCCTCCTATTATAGGTGCCATCTGTAGGTAATCCCCCATACTAAATTTAGAATTAAAAGAATCCATAGGTGATGGCGGAGTGCTTCCCATAGTACTTCCCATAGTACTTCCCATAGTACCAACACTGGCAGGCACATCTCGAGGAAGTGCGTTATACGTGGCAAAAGGATTACCGGACCCATCCATATTAGTTATGGCGTCTACGTCTTGTAATTCAGACAGATCATCGGGGGCACCTTCGGAATCCCTCAAAAAATCCATTGAATCCTTCAAAGTTCCCACAGATTTCCTGCCTATCGAAGAAGCAAAAGCAGCCTTTGTCAAAGGCCCGTAAACATTGTCTTCTTCCAGTAGGGGAGTAGTTAACTGATTCTCATAGATATAATCATTGTACCTTTTTTGAAAATCATATATAGGGCCGCCGTTCGCATACGCCCCGACAGAGGGAGCAATGCCCACAGCCTTCTTAACTCCTTCCTGCATAGCCGCTAAATTAGCCAGAGAGGCATCCACTAAGGATACACTCTGCTGTGCAATTTTATCATTTACTTTTTTACTTAGTAATGTTTTGGTACGAGTTAATTTAGAGGCTTCTTTTGCAAAACTCTTGCCGGTAAGAGGATTCATTATATCATCAGAATATACGAAGTCCTTCTCGGTATCTACTACTTCGGAATCATCGAGACGTATGTTAGTGCCTTTATAGTTAACGTTATGAGCATCCGTAGAATTAGTATTATTGGGCATCTCGAAAGACGAATCATGATTAGTAACATTCTTAATCTTACCACCCATCTTATACTTCGGAGTCGAAGATAACGGGTTTGGGTTCTTAGTTACATCATTAGGGATAAAGTTAGAGAGTAATCCTATTCCGGTAGAGATCATAGCACCTCCCGGAACAAAAGAAGCACCCGCTTGTATTAGTTTTAATAAGTCCTTGTTTATCATCTTATTTTACTTGAAGTGTTTAGTGATATCATATCAGTCACTAATTGAATATTATTTATTGGGTTGTAATAGAGCCGTACTCCGGTATACAGATCTGAAAGTCTTTCTAACTCAAAAAGAGATTTAGTCAGATTAATTCTAAGTGGATTTAGAACCTTGTCCACAGAAGGTTCGGTACTGTTAATCCAGATAGGAGTAATGTAGTCTTTGGAGTAATCTCTTATATTTGATATTCGATATAGATTATCTACCTTAACTACTTCTACATTAGTATAGGAAGAGTCCCAATCTAACGGAGTTTTTGGACCTAAAGAAGCCAGAGGAGTTACCTGATGAGAGTTATATATAATCCATCGATCAAACGTAGAGTCTACTTCCAACTTGTTTTCATAGGCTTTACCACTTAGCATCAGGTAATTCATTTTCTCATTAGAAGTATTCGGAGATACTATATCCAATATATGGTCATACTTCTTATTAAAAAAGAATTGGTATTTCCCACGGGATGATAAGAATACTGCTGAGTTAAAAGCCATAAAATGATCCTGCCTCGAAGAGTATTGATAAAGAGGGATATAAGAATGAAATGAGATCCAGGCGTTTGTTAGAAAAGAGTATGAAATAGTAAAAGACTTATCTTGGAAATAAAGAGGATTATATGGAGATACTATTACTCCGTTTACTAAGAAGTTAGTACCATTGTAAGTAACCGCATTAGAATCGCGAGGGATAAAGTCCCGTTTAGTGAGGATTAATCTTTTGTATCTTGGATCGTAAGAAGTCATAAACCCTGCACCATTAGCCCCTACAAACTGGACAGACTTGTAAGTTGGGAAATACTTTAGACATTCTAACTTACCGTTATTTTGAAAGAAATTACGAAGATGGCTTTTAGAAAGGTCATTTAAAGCATTGGATATTAGGAATAAACGACTACTTACATCATCCATATAAACAGTGCCAAATTCAGTTTCACATAAAGAAGTGGGAGAAGTAGCACCTGAGAAAGATATAGAAGTAGGATTATACCTATAAGGCTGTCCTATAACATTTGCCCGTCCTAAGTATATTATTGAATCTGTAGACAAAAGGGTCTCCTGACGAGTAGGTAATTTCCATAAGGAGTTAGGAGTGATAGCATGAAGATCATTAGCGTTAACAAACAAGCGTGTTACATATTCATCAAGAGATACATAATTATTAGGTCTTATAACAAATAAACTATTGACAGAGTCTTCCCGGTTATTAAGTTCGGAGTAGTATACCCTGAATGCTTTGGTAGGATCACAGGTATCACAGTAATCAAAGTTATATGCTAATGGATAGAGAAACCCTAATCGGTTGATGAAAGAGTAACTCTTGTTATAGTCATAATACTCTGTGTACATAGAGTAATCTGTGCTGTTTAAAGCATACATTTTGTTTTGTAAATAGGAGGTAAAACTACTAAGATCATACGAGTAGTTATTGTTAAACACGCTATACTTTGGCTCAGCGCCTTTACTCCGTAGTGGATACCTGTTTATCATGTCAGGAATTTTGTACGATATAGTATACCCATTTATCTTAAAAGGTGACGAACTGAAATCAAATGAGTAATCAGTAATATTTACTAAGGAGATAAACACATCCCCACCATAGTAATTAAATAAGTCTGAGGCAGACGAACTTCTATCCACACAAGTATTAAGATTATAATAAGACAGGTTAGACAGATTAGAATACACTACACGGTCTAATTTCTTAGAGACTATAGGAAAGGTATCCAGAGTAGTATCCACGGTAAAGTCGCTTAGTAATGAACTTAACCGTAAAAGATTGTAAGTAGTATTAACAGATTTGTTTTCAAAGACAGACCCATTTAAAGTGACGCTTGATACATTCTGACTACCCAAATTAGATTTAGGGAGTATCAAACTTGTTTCAATATTATAATTAGTAGTTCCTACATTAAGTAAAGATGTTTTTTGATCCATCTTCAACATTCTAAGTTGGTAATCTACAGTAATACCTGCGTTTGTGCGTGAAGGGTTTGAAGCAGCGGGTGCTAAGTCTTTTACAAAGTAATCCAAATGGATATAGTCACCATCGATATATCTATCCTCGAGTAACATAGCCGAAGATAAGAATAAGTAATTAGGCTGTGAAAACGCGACAGGATACCCCCGTGGAGTAATATTAATCGCTGTAATCTCAGTGGGAGAACGAATTAATAATCCGCGATCTACTATGGTTCTATTACCATCTGAGTCCGCAATACATATATGATGTCCTACTACATCAGGAGGGTAAGTTATATTAGTAGCAGATATGCCTAACGGATTTAAATTAACCAATTGTAAATCAGGTAATCTATGATGCCTTATGGGGGTATTTTGAAGGAGAGTATTATTGATGTCTCTGCCCCAAAAACCATCGGGATTTCCTAAGCAGTCCGGAATAACAGGATAGGTCGTATTCGTTTCATAATACCCCATTACACCAGTATCAGTAGCCGTAGAGATCTGTCTCCACCTCTCGCTACCCCCTGAGAATAACCGTCCTAAACTAATAGGCGCAGTATCCCAAGGTGCCGGAGCGCCAACCCCGGCTGTACCTATACGTGGGTTAGAACCGGTAACAGTATTTATGCTTCTGCCAGGAATATGAAAGACAGGAGATGCAGACCCGTCAGTATGTATATACGATATCCCTAAAGCAATTACTTCATCAAAAGGTAAGGATGCTGTTTGATCGTGAATAGGATCCGCAGAATCAAGTATAGTAGTACTATTATTTTGAATCCATTTAATACCTATTTTAGAAGCATGTCTTTGGTAATTAGTATAATCTCTCTCTCGTTCCGAAGATGATACAAACAACCTGTTATTGTGTATAACATGAGAAGTATTTAAATAAGGTCGGTACTTACTACTTACTATCTCATCAATAGAAGTAGTTGATTCTACCTGATCCTTATTACCTGTAAAAGTATATTCTAAAGGAAGAGATTGTTGTATAGCAATAGGGTAAGTAATCGTTGCTTCTCCTAAAGAACCATTATCAGAAGTGCGTTCTATGAATGCTAATTGAATATCAGAATAGGTAACACCCAATAGTCCGGTAAATCGTACTTTGATTGATTTATCTCCAGCCCGGGGTAAGAGAGTAGTTGATCCTCCGTAACTCTCATGAGTAGCAAGGGTTTTGTAGCCGTTACCATTAACTCCCAGTACAACTGGTTTGGTGGTTAAGGACCATGCAGAATAATTACTGTGCTTATCTTTGTATCTGTATGCTACATAGTAGAGACCGTTCTTAAGTAACGAGGATTCATTTACGACGCTTAATTCAGGGCACGGAGGATAATCACTGGGGGAATATAAAGTCCTGTCACAGGTTCTTTTTATACCGAGAACAATTTCATTGTAATAAGCAGGATCATCTATATTTATTACTCGAAGAGGAGTTGATTTAGAAGAGAAGAATACCAGTCTGTCACATCCGGAGAGGGCAAATGAAGTTTGAATGTATTCATCTGTTTTAAAGTTAAAACAATTATCGGAAACTATCTCAGTCAGAGTGTTTAGGATAGAGTTATGTTTTAGGATTCTATTTTGATTAGTGAAAAGAATAATATCATTATCATCTAAAACTTTATGACCTAAGATTGTCTCATTAGGCAGTAAAATTAATACCCTTTGGTTACCCCGCTCATTACTAATTGCACCATGATCTCCTATATCAGACTCTACTACTGCATTTAAAGCGTAACGGTATGTATTAGGAGGCTGCATTCTCGGGGTATTATCCGAAGACATTCCTAAATTAAAAAGGCGATTAGTAATTGACATGAGTGGCTAAATGTAAGTTTGTGAACAGACTATTATAATGAGAGGGGGAAACTAAAGTGTTTTGAATATTCTTTAGATTCTCTAATTCATCTATTCCGGGATTATTGAGAGATAATGCTTTTAACTTATAGAGATTGTACATAGACAAAAAGAATTGCACTCTGGATTCAGCACCCTCTTCTTTCATGTTATATTTCATTAGCCAGTAATGATATAGAACATAGTATACAAGTGACTGAGTAAGAGGTTCGTAATCCGGTATTAGATTATCTCCTTCTGAATCTTTAGGATAAGTCTTATAAGCAATAAACAAATAACCGTCCTTAATAGAAGTCCTGACTGTGTGTCCTTTATCAATAGTGTAATAGTCTCTGCAAGAGGGGCAGGTATCCATACTTTGAGAACATACCCCAAAAGCCGTTGCTGCTCGTCTGATAGATTGTAAATTAGCAACATTCTTGTCTACCGAGTAGGCAATAGAATCTAAATACACTAAATCTTTTGGTAATCTGGTAATATGGGAATCAATCTTCAAACAAGAGATAGCAGATACTAATGTTTGAGTAGTGTTTGCATTCTTTAATCCTTTTAATAAGAGGTCTTCAAATAGTAAAGAATCAAAGTCCTCGTCTGGTATAACTAAGGATAGATCATAGAGCAGATCTTTTAATTTTCGAGAATTTGTAATCATCTAAATGGAAATAATTTTCTTGATTTAATTCTGTTTTAATTATAGACGCTAACTCTCGTTTTAAATCACGAGTGGGTCTAAATTTAGTACAGTAGGATATTAGGCGGCGCCCAAAGAATTTAGTAGGAGGGATTAAAGTAATGACTGATATGTATCCGTCTGTATGAAGGTTGGTAAATTTTTTCTTAATCCCAGTTTCATTGAAGTACTTAAAATCAATTTTCCCACCTCCATAAGTTTTCTTTTTAAAAACTCCAAGAGTACCCAAAAAAGGTAATTGAAATACCTCTCCTCGTAGCACCCTCTTAAATAAAAGTTTGAAAAACAAATGAGAGATAGCAACAAATGCGGCATATGGCATTCCTTCTTTTTCAGAGTAATTGTTATAAAAATATTTATGATTTAGTGCTACGGGCATCGTCTACAGAATTGTTGGTTGTATCTTGAGGTGCTTTGTATGATATGAATAATTTCTCTACTACGATATCATACATGGAATTTATTAAATCCTGTTCCATAGGAAACTCTATATTAAGAGGGTCGCATATATCTAAAGGACTAAGTCCGCAGGTATTGACTATCTCGTCAAATATACCGACTAACACCACAGATTTAAGATCGGGTGCAGCCACAATATTAATACGGTTGTTTAATAGATAATAGGACGGAGCGGACTCTTTTCGGTATCGGTTACGAGAGAAACTTGTTTTAGGGATCTCAGTCATAACTTCATCGAATACTCGTAAGGCAACCCCCCTTCTGGAATGAAGAAGGGAGGGTAATGTAGTGGTTGTTCTCACACATTGAAAAGGACTACAAACAGAGTCTGATACATCTAATTTTAAAGTCTGATACGAGAAGTCTGAGATATTCTTATACTTAGAGTGCCTTTGCTCCAGTAAAAAAGATCTTGCTACCTTAAGTAGATGTACTACAAAAGGAATAGAGATCTGTGAGTCATCACTAATACGAGGTTGTATTAGTTTTTTGACTGCGTAAGCATGTTCTTTAGTAGTCATATTATATCTATTACAATTTCATCTTTGCTCCTTCTTAGAACTGTGAGCAGGTTCGTCAGGGTACTTTTGGATGAGAACAAACGGTTATTTTTTATTTTGCCTACTAAAATACAACCGCTTGTATTTGCGGTTATATTCCCTGCGTGGATACGTATACCTATAAAATTAGGAACATTCAAGAGCAGAGGTAGTTTATATTTAAATCTGGGGGAGTAACTTACAACTACTTTATAAACGCCTTCGGGGATACAAGTCTCATGTTTAATCTTAACAGGTCTGCTAATATCTTCCAAAGTATCGCAAAAGTAAAGTCCGTCAACGTATAGTTTTCCGGCGGTGTAAGTATCAAAGTATTCTCTTTTTAATGTTAGTTTCATAATATGTCTACGACTAAAGGAACAGGTAATGTATTAGGTAAAGAAGGGATAGTTAGAATTGTTTGTTTGGTACAACCGTTTTGTAAAGTAACATCATAGTAATATATACCAGTTTGTTTTGCCTGAACGCAGTTGGATGCGGTTATAACAGTATCATAAGATCTTGTCCACTGCTGATATGCCACAGGACTAAAAGTTGTATTAATACCACAGAGTCTCCAATAACTACATGAAACAGGTGCTTTAGTGAAACTTAAAGCAGTAGTAGTTTTATTAGGAAGAGATATGAAGTTGAAATTTGATAATGTAGTATTAACGTCAGGAGTGATAGTTTGGTAGGGCACTAAAGGCCGTACTACGCCACAGGATATAGTATTTATAAATGGGTAACTATAAAACTTGATACTATTTACTACGTGTACTTTAATATCATCTGCCGGCCTGAAAATTATGGATTCTGAACCAGGTATAGAATACAGGTTAACATTTAAGTCAGGAGTACTAATACCTAATTTTAAATTACCTAAATGATGCGCTTTCTGTACAAACTTTAAATTAGGGGCTACAAAAGAGGCTGTAATATCATGGTGTGACAAAGTATCTCCGAATACTACACTCGTAATATTATTAAGCAGAGTAGTGAAGGCTGCACTAAAATTAGGAGATGTTATAAGAGCATTAGAAGGATTAACCGTAGTGCAAAGAGGGCACAGGACAGCATCGTTAGTATAGTAAGGAGAAATGCCTACACGCAGGTCGTAATCAGTATTCGATATAACGGCTCCCGAAGCATCTGTTCTGTACAACCTGATTGCAGATACATGGGAAGTACTATAAGGAAAGGGGTAAGTTGTGTCTGTTACATCAATAGTATGATCGATAGAATACGATCCTTTTAGACTGTCATTACATACAGTGGCATTACAGCCTCCTTCTACTAAGTAATCATCGGGAGGAGGAATACAGGAATTCGTAAACTTCATGAAAGTGAAGGCATTAATCTCCTTCCCATTAATGGTGTAAGTAGGATAGTTATCAATTAATTTCATACCTACATTACACTGTATAGGTACTTGGGTGATAACAGTTTTTATCTGTTTATCACAAGTCAAAGTGTCGTCCGTAGCACAATCAAGGAGAACCAATGTTTTAATTCTGCACTCTTCTTCTTCTGTCAAACAGTTATTAAGATAGGATGCGTACAAAAACAAAAAAGCCCGAATCTTATTCAGACCGGGCTTTAGTATTGTTTTCTTACAATTAAAATAGTCCAGTATGTCTACTACAATCCTACACTTGAGATTATTCACATCCGCAAGCGCAATCATGGCAAGTTGTTTTTTGGGTAAATGTATATAAGTCGCATAAATCAGCGCAACTACATACACTACAATTATTAGATAAGGTTAAAGCAACAAAGGCTAACGATCTCTCGACAGAGTCAGGATCGTCTTCTTTAAATACTAATTTACATTCTTGTGTACAGTTTACAAAAGAACATTCAGTTTCTGTTAAGACTACTGAAGTGTTCTTAGTAACTTCTAAGATTAGTCTGTAAACTCCGTCTTTAAATTTGGTGCCCATTCCGAGAAGAGTGGGAGTGATATTAAAAGAAGTTGCTACTAAAGGTATAGTAAGAATTACTTCATCTTTACATTGATATGCTACTTTAACACGTACTGCTAAGTTAGCAACCGAAAATTCAAGAGATTGTATAGTAATTACCGGAGTAACACAATTTATAGTAACGGTCATTTTCTTTTAATAAGGAGTTTAAAGATGTTGAAGACATTTGACCGTAAGAAAGATCTAAATTCACTTGAGACTAAGAGGTCCTTCCATATATCTGCAAGTTGTTTTTTATCAGGCTTGATATTGTCAGACAAAGCGGCTAAACTTAGAATAACCGGAACTGAGAAAGTTTGTGCTGCCTGTTGCAAGGTTTTATTTTCTATCTTTTCACTAACAACTTTTTCGATAGAAGCAATAGCAGCATTTACAATACGGATATCTGACAAAATAGTTTTCCAAAGATCTTGTATAACAGGATCCGTAATCTTAGTTCCTTCTGACAGAAGGGTTTCGGTTTTGGCAATCCGTACTATGACGGATTCTACTATTGCCTGGATAAGATCATTCTCCAGTGTAGGAAGTACCTGTCCTTGTATTTTATAGCGTACTATTGCTTTAGTAAGATCAATCTCTACGAGAGAAGTTATTTTATTTTTAGATGACATTTTATTATTAAGTTTTAAAATATAGTCCACTCATCCGCAGCAGTGGCAATTAATCTTCGTGCGTAAATTATACTCGCAGTAGTCGCAGCAGAATTACTACTACCGGAACCCCCATCCGTAATAAGTACATCAGCGCCGGAACGGTTAATAGTTACGATCACTGCTCTGTTTATTATTAAAAAGAGTTCATAACCAATACTTACCTGATTAGATCCGGGAACACCAGTCACAATTTCAGGGAGGGTTATAGTCGTGGTTGTAGCCGAAGTAGGTACTCTGACTACGGATACTCTGCCATCAAGTGTCAGAGTTGTAGCAGTACCATTAAATACCTCACGTGCAGTAGAGTTTTCAAATCGTGTTTCTTTAATTGCAGGTGTGATTGCGATATAAGTTTCAGAACCACCTCCTTCACCTACTTGCATTAGGAATTGATTGGTAACAGCACCCACCGGGTTAAGAGATGTAAGAGTAACATTATCATTTCCATTAATTGCTAAAGTAAATGCTACACCTACTCCATCCCCGTCTGTACCGTTATTCCGTACTCTGAGAGGTACAGTTACCACACTACTGGAGTTTTCAGTTACAAGTACTTTTTGTGCGGTAGTAGGCCCGCCTGTGCCGATGGACAGGTACCCGTTATCTGCCACTTCTAAAACAGTAGTAGCATTATCCTGAACCAGTAAATCACCTGTACCTGCTAAATCTATAATGATATTATTAGCACCTGTGGATTCAAACTCTAATCCACCTGTTTGACCTTCTGAGGCATTAACGTTAATCTTAGAAGGGGTGGGACCAAAAGCATCGTAGGATTGATCTAAATCCCCACCTGATCTAACTGCTACTACCCATTTATTACCTGAAATATTAAATACTTCAAATGTTCCCTGACGAACTACTCCGGTAGGGATACTGTAAGAAGCAGTAGCAGCGGTAGCATTTTGTACCCAAAATTCAGAGCCTGCAGCGGATGTATTTACAGTAGTAGCAGATCCACTTAGTGCAGTCATTGCCCATTCTATCACGGTACCTTCCGGTATTGTCCCTGGATCAGGAAGAGTGAAAGTACCTCCTCCCGTCGTAATGTTATAAGTACCTACTCTGTTGGTTAATGCGGCAGTAATATCATAGGAACCTGAAACATAAACTATGTCCTTAGAAGAAAAACCATTGTAGCGTGTAACACGGTTAAGACTGTGCATATCGATTCCTTTGTATGGACCCGATAGTATATCAAGAACAACGCCTCCACCGATAGAACCTCCTTCTATCGAAGAAATTATGCTACCCATAACTTGGGATGATATCCCTCTAAATTGTAGATGTGCTCCCTCATCGTCAATATCCGCTAAATTATTCTCTATAATTAACGGGATACTGATAGCATTGGCATGTTTACTAACAGTCTTAGTTCCGGTACCTAATGCCTGATCTGTAAGGGTAACAGCCCCGGGATGGGTCGCAGTAGCAGCATGTAACCGTACTGCATTTGAAGCAATAGAAAGTCCGTCTGCAGTGCCGGATGTTTGGAAGGCTCCTATGGCTAAGTCGTCACCTGAACTAACTTCTACTACCCATTTATTACCCGAGATGTTGATTACTTCAAATGTTCCTTTGCGAACTGCGCCCGTAGGAATACTGTAAGAAGGAGTTGCAGATAAAGAGTTCTGTACCCAAAATTCAGATCCGGAAGCAGCAGTATTGACAGTAGTGGCTGAACCGGTGAGTGCAGTCATTGCCCATGAAATCACTGTACCTTGCGGGAGTGTTGTGGGATCAGGGAGAGTCAAAGTACCGCCTCCTGTGTTAATGTTATAAATACCTACCCTGTTTGCTAATGCAGCAGTAACATCATAAGAACCACTGACAGTCACCATGTCTTTGCCACGGAAACCATTGTGGTCTGTAATACGAGTACCACTGTGCATATCCAATCCTTTGTACGGACCGGTCGCTAAAGAGAAAGAAACTCCTCCCGAAATAGAGCCTCCTTCTATTACAGCAGATATGGCACCCAGAACGGGGGGTGCTGATCCTTTAAATTCCATCGTTGTTCCCTCAGTATCAACATTCGCTAAATTATTCATCAGAATTAACGGAGTAGCAGCAGCATTGACGTTGTTACTAAAAGTCTTAATTCCGCTACCTAATTCCTGATCCCCAACAGAAACAATCCCGGGAGTGACCAAAGTAGCCTCGTGTAAGCGTAAATTATTTACAGAAATAGAAGCCCCGTTTGCGTTGCCGGATGATACAACGCCTGTTATTGTGGTAACTGCCCCACCACCTGCAACAATACTCGCACGAGAAGCCCATGTGACGGGGCCGTTAGAGCCGTTGGATATAAATACATCATTAACGTTCCCGGTGAAATTATTTACGTCACGAAGATCGCTCCTAAGCTGCACCCTTTGTTGA
>Ga0209490_10001938_pt1 | contig 19826 bp, 16 predicted proteins | sample MAT06_FD_187209 | JGI IMG/M metagenome (GOLD analysis project Ga0209490, IMG submission 187209) | Freshwater microbial communities from Lake Fryxell liftoff mats and glacier meltwater in Antarctica - MAT-06 (SPAdes) (version 2) | ecosystem: Environmental > Aquatic > Freshwater > Ice > Liftoff... | reverse complement strand
GCTGCGCTACGATATGCGCGGGTATGGCAAATCCGATCCCGTTAACGGGCCACGCACGCGACGCCATGATTTGTATGGTCTGCTGCAAGCGTTGGGGATTACGCACACTCATCTGCTCGGTTGCTCGATGGGCGGTGAGATCGTAGTTGATTTGGCCCTTGAACATCCCAAAGTGGCAAAATCGCTTGTGGTTGTTAACGGGACCCCGAGCGGATTTGAGCTGCAAGGTGAGCCGCCCCCATATCTGTTCGAAATGATAGCCGCGACTCAACAAGGTGACATTGAGCGCGCCTCGGAATTGCAACTACGTATTTGGGTCGACGGCCCTCACCGCACACCGGATCAAGTTGATCTGCAGGTGCGGGCGCGGGCTAGCGCCATGAATCGTATCTTCGTTGCCAATAGTACGTGGGCCATCGCCGATTTGCAGCCGCTTAATCCACTCGATCCCCCAGCCATACGCCGACTGGACGAGATTAGGATTCCCACCTTGATCGTCGCCGGTGCGCTTGATCATGCCGAAAACTTGCGCGCTGCGGATGTGCTGGCGGCTGGCATACAGGAGGCTAAACAAATCTTCATTCCAGACGCGGCGCATGTGCCCAATATGGAGCAGTCTGCATTGTTCAATCGAGCGGTGTTAGAATTTTTAGGCGCATACTCAAGCAAAGGTTAGAAAACCTCCTCTGATTTATTCATTTTGTTAGCCAGATCAACAGAGATGACCGCACTGAATCTCAGTGCGGTCATCTCTGTTGATCTGGCTAATTTTTTAGACTCTTTGGCGTATCAGCCGCGCGCATTTCATGCCGATCTTGTCATCACTTTGGCAATCAATTTGTTAACTTTATTAATTTGTTAGCTTGGTTAATATTTGTTTTTAAATCTCTTACATCCAGATTGATAATCGGTTCGTCAAGTGGCTATAGATGTACCGCTCGATTCGATGGACAACCAATCGGGCCATTGATAAGCGCAGATAGATTTTTCTAAGTCAAAACAAGGAGCTATATATGTCGATTTATGAGAAGGTCGTTGAACTGTTGGATTTTTCCCAATCACGTGTCAATATGGTGCAAGGCAGCACGGCTGGCAACCTGTCGATGACAAACGCGGCAGGCTTGGCCAAGGCGATGTTACAAGATTTAAGCGATGTGGACATCTTGCAATTTGCTCTCACGCTGGAGCATTTGGAAGCCCGTATGTACAAGGATATGCTGGCCACCAACATTCTGACCGGCAAAGAGAAGAGCTATTTTGAAACGTTCGGCAGCCAGGAAGCCACCCATGTCGACGCCCTGGTGAAGGGCTTAAGCGCTGTCGGTGCAACGCCGGTGGCAGCCCAAGCCAACTACAATTTCCCCGCCTTTACCAATCGCGGCGACATTCTAAATTTTGCCAAGCTGGCCGAAGATACCGGTGTCGGCGCCTATCAAGGTGCTGCTGCCCTGATCGACAACAAGGATTATGTAGCGGTTGCGGGCAGCATTGTCCAGGTGGAAGCACGCCATGCTGCCATTGTCAACATCCTGATGGGCAAGAAGCCCGTGCCAGATGCCTTCACTGCCAGCCTGACCGTGCCCCAAGTGCTAGAGCGCGTCAACCCAGTATTGGGCAGCTAAGGGTTTGATCTCAGTTTTGTTTGCAACACGACAACCATTTTATCTTTAACTTTACCATTTGCGTCCGGTGCCATAATAGAGTGGCCGACGACGCCTCATCATACAAGGAGAATTTGCTATGACTCACCCTGTCATGCACAATCAAGTAAGTCGCCGTAACTTTATCCGTAACAGTGCGCTTTTGGCCGTTACTTCGGCCCTGGCCGCTAATGCTCTCAATGCCAAGGTCACTTTTGCTAGCGCCGCAGCCAGCCGCCCTAGCGCCGTTCTTGCCCAGTCGGCCGCAGGCGATTTGGATATTTTGAATTACGCCCTGACGTTAGAACACTTGGAAGCCAAAGCCTATGCCGTCATCAATGCTAGTGGTCTACTGAGTGGCACCGCCGCCGAATACTTCAAGGATTTTGGGGCGCATGAAGCCACCCATGTCGATGTGTTAACCCAAACGATTAGTAGCCTGGGTGGGACACCGGTCAAGGCGCAGGCCAGCTATAACTTCCCTGCCTTCAAGAGCGCCCAAGAAGTCTTGCAATATTTCTATGATGTGGAAGAACTGGGCGCCGCGGCTTATCTGGCGCAAGCACCCCGGCTGCAAAATGGGGATCTGCTCACGGCGGCCGTCAGCATCCATAATGTGGAAGCCCAACATGCGGCCGCCCTCGCCGACTTGATTGGCGTTGCCCCTTCCCCCGCCTTTGGCACACCCAAGTCGATGGAAGAAGTATTGGCCGTCGTTACACCAATCCTGATGCCGCCGACCAGTATGCCTGCGCAAATGCCGGCCACCGGTGGTGGTGGATCACAGCGCCACGGCCGTGAGTTTCTTGCCCGGTAATCAATGGTAGTAAGGAGTAAATGGTAAGGAGTAATTGGTAATTCAGTGCTACAATTGCTACTTACTCCTTACCACTTACCACTTACTCCTTACCACTTACCACTTACTTCTTATCCCAACTCCACTCTCTGGTAACTGTCTCATGGTACACTTTTCTACACCCCGTAAACTCCTGCTCCGTTTTTGCCTGGTCGTGCTGATTGCTGCTTTGCAGCCTTGGCTATTGTCTGGCTCGCTGCCGGCGGTGCTGGCGCAGGAAGCTAATGCTGAACATATTCCTGTTCGGCTCCTTATTCCAAGCATCGGTGTGGATACTGTGATCGAGTCGGTGGGCAAAACGGAAGCCGGCGAGGTCGGTGTGCCGCAAGATTCAAAAAATGCCGCTTGGTATAATCTGGGCATTGCACCCGGCCAACCAGGCAACGCCGTGATTGCCGGTCATCTCGATAACAAAACTGGGCGCGCTGTCTTCTGGCGTCTGCGCGAATTGAAGGTTGATGACACAATTACGGTGATCGATGCCGGCGGCAGCGAGCGCACTTTTGCCGTGATCGAAGTGGCGGCCTATCCGTACAATCAGGCGCCCATCAATAAAATCTTTGGCTTCGACCTCGAACATGACCTCAATCTGATTACCTGCACGGGGCGTTGGAACAGTAAGACCCACACTTATAGCCAGCGTCTAGTCGTCTATACCCGTCTAATTGAGTAAGACCACTCTAGCGACCCGACACTTTGCCGCAGCAGGGTTGAAACCCGCGGCTGAAAGTAGCAAGTCGCCTCAGCGACTCGTTTTTAGGGCCTGCACCCCTGGATGCAGACCCTCAGTAATTTAGTCGCTGAGGCGACTTCCTGGCTTTCAGCCGCGGGTTTCAACCCTGTGGCAAAGTGTCGGGTCGCTAGAGATTGATCAGATTTTGACGCGGATAAACGCGGATGCACGCGGATTAAATACAAGCAAAATCCGCGTGCATCCGCGTACAAAAATTGGCTGTTCCGTTTACCGTCGGCTATTCTGTCGGCAGGCCATCGCGCTCGTTTGTGCTTTCGGCACCACTGGTGATTGTTGCTGCCAGGCCTGATAGCCGCCTTTGAGCACTTTGGCGCTAAAACCCATCGTCCGCAGTTGACGTGCCGCTCGTGCGCTGCTGGCATCAGCTGGACAAGCACAATAGGTGACGATTGACCGTTCGTTTGGCTGATCGGTTGCCCACTTGATAATTTGATCCGGCGGCACTCGAATGCTGCCGGGGATCTGCCCCTCCTCTGCTGCATAATGGGCCCGTGATCGGACATCTAATACAAGCGGTGGCTGTGGACTGGCCAACTGCGCGGCTAGTTCGGCTGGCGTCACGCGTGGGATATCGGTTGCTTCGGGTTCAAATAAGTCGGGAAAATCGCTGGCCCGCTCTTCGGGCAAAGTCTGTTGGGCACGTGCCACGCGCCGCGCATACCAGGCTGAGAGCGGTGTGGCCGACGTGCCATGCACCAGGACCGAGACGATAACTACCACACCGGTGACAGTGAGCAAATATTCGGCCCGCGGTACACCAGCCTGGACTGCCAACAGCGCCAACAGTAGGGAATTGAGCCCACGTGGGCCAAACCAACCAATATAGGCGCGCGCCAGTGGGCTCATCTTCGCCCGTAGCAGCACCAACCATAAACTAAGCGGTCGAATCACGAATAAGGTAATCAGCGCTAACACTAGGGGCGCCAACAGGGGAATCGTCCCTAAAAGCGTCGAGAGCACAACACCAAACAAGACGAAGGCCAGCAACATCATCATCTCGGCGGTAACTTCGCCATACTCCAGAAAACAGTCGCACAATGATACATTAAAGAGTGTAATTGCCAGACCGGCAAAGAAAGCGGCTAGGAAGCCATCGCCGTTGACCACTTGACCTGCGGCGAAGGCTGCCAACACCAGCCCAATGCCGTAGAGCGCTTGATATTCGCGGCGGATACCAAAGCGCGCATCAGTTTTGCCCATCAAGTAGGCCCCGCCACCACCCACGGCCAGCCCCACCAGTGGACTGAGCACGAGAATACGGAATAAAAACATACTCCAATCGATGATGGTGCCACCCTCGGCATTGAGGATCGCGATCAGAATAAGGACGATTGGCAGAACAACAATATCATTCATGCCGGCCTCGATGCTCAAGGCGCGGCGCACGGCGCGTGGAATGCGTTCGTCGCGGATGATATCGCGCAGAACCGCAGGATCGGTAGAGGCCAAGATTGCACCGAGCAGCAGTGATTGCACCGGTGTGGTGCCAATCAACGCAAAAGCAACCCCGGCTACGCCCAAAATTACGAGCAGTGTGCCTGGCCCTAAGGTCAAGACCGGCACATACCAGTCGGCCTTCAACTCATCGAGCTGCAAATTAACGGCATCCAGAAATAAGACCAGTGAGAGGCTGACGAGGGCGACGACTTCAAGGGCTGGATTATGCACGTCAAGTTCCAATAGGCCCAAACCGGCGTTGCCAAATAAAAAACCCAGCCCGAGAAAGATAATCGGAAAAGAAAGTGGCGCGCGCTCAACCAATCCAGACGCCAACGCCGCTACCAATAAGACAATGGCGACGATTCCCATCCCAAGAACCAATGAAGACATGTAGCGCTCCTTAAAAGTATGAGTCAAAAGCCAGCCATTAAGGTAAGACAACAACGGATGCAGACAGAAACGGATAAACCAGATGCAGGAGAAGATGTATTACCTGCTCCTGCCTGCATCCGTTGTTGTCACGAATATCGAGGTGTACCTGCATGCGGTAGTGCTGGATGTAGTATCTGCTCCTGTCTGCATCCGTTGTTGTCTTTGCTTAACTTACCGCCATTGCGACCTCCGTCGCCGTTGATGCCGCCGTGCGCCGCGCAATCTCCTGCCGGACCACAGGGGCAACCTGAGTGCCAAGCAGTTCAATTGCCCGCATCACTTTGGTATGGGCAATCGTGCCGACGCCGAGTTGCAGGAGGAGCCGTTGATGACCAAATAGTTCATGCTGAAATAGAATCTTTTCGATGATCTCGTTTGGGCTGCCCACGAAGTCGGCCCCGCGCAGCGTTCTTCCCGCTTCAAGCTGTTGGCGGCTGGCCGGCGACCAACCGCGCTCGCGTCCAATCTTGTTCATCAGCACCGTGGCAGTGGGATAATAATCATCCGCGGCCTGGCGGACACTGTCGGCAATAAAACCGTGCGAATTGATGCTGACCGGCAACTGGGCCGGATCGTGGCCGGCATCGCTCGCCGCTTGGCGGTACAGATCGACCATCGGCACAAAGCGCTCGGGCATGCCACCAATAATTGCCAGCGCCATCGGTAGCGCCAGCGTACCGGCGCGGATGACAGACTCCGGGGTTCCACCCACCGCAATCCAGATTGGGAGTGTGGGTTGCAGTGGTCGTGGATAGACCCCCAGGTTTTGTAGGGCTGGCCGGTGAACGCCAGACCAGGTAACCTTTTCCGATTCGCGTAGCTTCAAAAGCAAATCGAGTTTCTCGGCAAAAAGGGCATTGTAGTCATGTAGATCGTAGCCGAAAAGGGGGAATGATTCGATAAATGAACCGCGCCCAGCCATGATCTCGGCGCGTCCATTGGAAAGTAGATCCAAAGTGGCGAAGTCCTGAAAGACCCGCACCGGATCGTCCGAACTGAGCACGGTCACCGCTGTCGATAGGTGGATCCGCTTCGTACGCGCCGCCGCGGCGGCTAGGATGACAACCGGCGCAGAGGCTAGGAATTCGGGGCGGTGATGCTCGCCAATCCCAAAGACATCTAGGCCAACCTGGTCGGCTAACTCCATCGTTTCGATCAGATTGTGCAGCCGTTGGGCCGGGCTCACTGTCTCCCCAGTCACTAGATCGGGGGTTAGCTCGGCAAAAGAATAGACGCCCAGTTCGAAAGCAGCTTTGCTTGTAGACATATCGGCGTTGGGTAAGAAAGATTGGTTCGACATAATATTTTTCGCTTTCAATTTATGTTGCAAAACTTAACTAAGGATGAGGCAAGGATTGTGTGTTGTCCTTCCAAGCTTACGTTGACACTGCTGCTAGCGTGATGCCATCGCGTTTAATGGAATATGGCGGGTAAACCGGGTATTTTTACAACGCCAGGTCACACCGGAGGTGTAACCTACGAGAATAATATTCATAGCTGTACAGTGCATAAATGAACTATTTGCATAAAAAATCTAGACCTGTACAGTTTCAATGCCTGCCAGCCGCGTCAGCAGTTTATGCAGTAAGATCCGTTCTTCGGGTAGATAATCTTCCAGTAACTGTCGTTCGAAATTGCGTACAACTTTGAGGCCTGCTGTATAACAGAGCCGTCCCTCGGGCGTCAGCTCCGCCAGCACGCTGCGGCGGTCTTCAGCGTCCGGCACACGGCGCACCAGTTTTTCCGCTTCCAAACGATCGACCAGCTGCGTGGCATTCGACTTAACACAGGCGAGTTTTGCCGCGAGCTGACCGAGTGGCAATTGGCCACCAGTCTCGATCAGATGGCGCAGAACACCCCATTTTGCGGTCGACAAGCCGACCGGCGTCAACGCCGCATCCAACTGCGTCTCGGTAAACTTGCCGCTATGGATGAGCACCTCGATCAGGCGATAGGGGTCATTACGTTGCACATCGTAATTTTGTGCGTTATCAATCTCGTTCATAAGTAAATAGTACAGTAATGAACTTATTTTGTCGAATCTGAATTGCACCGCGCGCAATGTCAGTCTGTGGCACAAATAGAGATTGGGTTAAGATTTACGCTGGCTGAGCTTGTCGAAGCCGGCTTCGACAAGCTCAGCCAGCGTAAATCTTATGGGTATTAGATATTAGGTATTAGCGAGTAACATCTCACACCGATTACCCAATCTAACTAATACTCAATATCTCAAAAACGCAGCTTTCGCTTTCCTGATTAAGCGTCCGCCGCGCCACCCGCGGTGCTGACGGCAGGCATATTGCGGCGTACAAAATCCTCTACCCAAAGCAAGTTGCCACGGGCATACTTAATCGTCTGCAATAGCTTCGTCATCGTGTCGACTTCTTCGATCTGCTCGGTGACAAACCATTGCAGCATGGTGTTGGTTGTATGGTCACCTTCCTGGACGGCGATAGAGACCAACTGATTGATCTGCTCGGTGGTCTTTAACTCTTGATCCAATGCAAACTGGACCGCTTGCTCTGCGCTCTCAAAAACATTGCCCACTTCTGGAATGCCAGGGATGAGGGGCCGAACGCCCACGTTTAACAAGAAATTGATAAATTTCATGGCGTGCAAACGTTCGTCCTCCGCCTGCTGCGAGAAAAAGGCGGCCAGCGCGGGCAAACTCTCGTTGTCAAAATAGACGCTGATGGCTAAGTAGCCAAACATGTTGGTAAATTCATGGCGGATTTGGTGGTTGATCGGTTCGATCAACGCTGGTTTAATAATCATGTTCAGATTGTCCTTTACTAGGTTGCGTAACTGCTAACCCCACCCGAACCTTCTCCAAATGAAGACGGGGCTGATGAAGGACAGAAGGGGTTACTGGGTCTGTCCTGTGATGGCTCCCTCTCCAACTGGGGAAAGACTGGGATGGGGTGGATTCGTAGTTACTGATTGGCTTGGTTTTCCCAACTTTACTGGCTGAGAAATTGTCGTGTATAAAATGGATCGCCATTGATCTTTCTATTATCGCACTACTTGTCAAGCTTGCCCTATTTTACACCGCGGCCAGCGAAAGCGTTGATGAACGCGTCGCGGAAAAAAAGAGCATCAACGGGATGCGCATGCGCCGTTCGTAGTTGGCCTGATCATGGAAGTGCTCACGCTGAGGCCGCGATTCGCGCAGGCTAGTAACTGTAAACCCTGCCTTCTGCAAGCCGATAAAGTAGTCTTCCACTGTGCGGTGATATTTGATCACCTCGCCACCCATCCAGGTTGTGACGCGCGCACCGGTGGTGAAGTAATCATCCACAATCCAGTGCTGTCGTGGTCCGCCTGTACGCCAAGCGCTATCGCTTGAAGTAATGACAGGATGTTCAACCGAGAAAATGAAGCGCCCTGCATCAGCCAGGGCGTTGAATACATTGGTAAAGAGCGTGTCGATATCGGCCACATAATGCAGTGACAAGCGCGCGGTCACCAAATCGAATTGCTGTTTTGGGTAATCCCAGCCTTCGATTGTCGCCTGTACAACCTGCCCGGCGCTACCAGCCAGGGTTTGCTCGGCTAATCCAAACATATTGCGCGAGCCCTCGATGCCCAAGTAGGTGCGACAACCCTGTTGCAAGGCTTCCAAGCCATACTTGGCATTGCCACAGCCCAAATCGAGAATGCGCAAATTAGCCAGATTGCCCGTCAATTCGTCGAAGATGGGTTTTTCGAGTGCATCGTTGGGGCTATCGCGGCGGTTTTCACGCTGCATCTGATAGGTATTGAAGACAGCGTTGTCATCGTAGAATTCTGGGCCTTGCAGTCCCATCTTCGCTTGCTCCGTGTATAGATATAGGCTATTTCTCGGCAAACTCGCTCATATTCTTCAAATGCTCAAAGCGTTTTACCAATTCTTTACGCAGAATCTTGCCGATGAAGCTACGTGGAAAATCTTCGACAAAAATAATTAAGCGCGGCACCAATTCTGGTGGCAAACGGCGTCGACAATAGGCGAGCAGCGCATCGGGTGTTGGGCGATCTGTCTGCGCCGTGATAAAGGCAATGGGCTGGTTAGCAATCGCTACTACCGCCACTTCCTTAATTTGGGGAACTTCGTATAGCACTTCTTCGACATCGCGTGGGAAGGCGGGTTCACTGTTGGGTTGGCTGAGCCGGTTGGGATACCACATTTCGGCTTTACGGGCAATGATGCGGAAATAGCCCTCGGCATCGCGTTGAGCCACATCACCGGTCAAGAGCCAGCCGTCGGGGCGGAGCACTTGGGCGGTCTCTTCTGGCTGCTGCCAATAGCCAAGCATCACCTGCGGCCCGCGTACGCCCAATTCACCAATCTGGCCCGGCTCCAAAACAGGTTCACCGCTAGCCAGATCAAAGATCGCCGCTTCGGTAGAAGGGAGGGGGATGCCAATGCTGCCCACTTTGCGCCGTCCGTTGAGCGGATTGGCATGCGTCACCGGCGCGGCTTCGGTCAGACCGTACCCTTCGACCAGACGGCCCTTGGTCAATTTTTCAAAACCTTCTTGCACTTCGACCGGCAACGGGGCCGAGCCGCAGATGCAGGCTTTGATCGACTCGATGCCATAATTGCGAATGCCTGGATAATTGTTCAGTGCCACATACATGCCAGGGACGCCGGGGAAGACCGTGGGTTTGTAGCGCTTAACGGCCTCCAACACACGCGCCAGATCGAAATCCGGTTCTAAAATGAGCGTGGCACCCAGCGCAATTGGCAGATTAAGCGTCGTAGTAAGGCCATAAATGTGCGAAAAGGTGATCGCGCAGAGAAAGCGCTCTTTGCCTTCCTGGGCATTGGCGATCCACTGGCGGGTTTGCAGTGTATTCGCCAACAGGTTGCGGTGCGAAAGCATAACGCCTTTGGCGGCGCCGGTCGTGCCACTGGTATATTGGATCAGCGCCAGATCGCTGGCGGCGATCGTGACGGTCGGTTCGGCCGTATCGGCTTTGGCCAGCAAGGTCGAGAAATGATAAACGTTGGCAGTTGGCGTGCTGGGGCGCTCCGCTGCACCTTCCCGATTGGTCGCCAATTCATCTTTGCGCGTAAAGATCAGATGTTGCAGTGGTGTTTCTGCCTGCATACGCAGCGCAATTTCACTCATCTCGTACACGGTTATCAGCACTTTTGCCCCCGTGGCATTGATTTGGGCCGCGAGTTCACCGCGCTCAGTCTGGGGTGGGGTCAACACCACGACGGCGCCGGCTTTCAATGCCCCGTAAAAGGCAATGATGAATTGGGGCAAATCGGGCAGGAGTAGCAGCACGCGTTCGCCCGGCTGCACGCCCAACATGTGCAGGGCGTGGGCAAAGCGATTGCTCCATTCATTCAACTCCTGATAGGTAATCGCTGTACCGGCAAATTGTATGGCCGTCTGCTGAGCAAAGCGCCGCGCGGCCGAACGCAGCAGAAATGGCAGACCTGTGCGCGGCGCAGCGATTGTAAATGGGACGCCCTGTTCATAATTGGCCAGCCAGGGGCGTTCGCGTAGTAATAGGCTGCGCTCCGTGGCCTCATCGTTGCCCTTGGCATCGCGCCAAGAGCGCGTAGTGGCGCCTTCCAACACGCGTTCGAAGGCGCGGTTGACCGCGTCGCGGCGCTCTAACATGACCATATGGCCCGATGCGCCCACGTCGATATCCTCGGCGCCGACAATCGCCTTGGGCACCTCCTCAAAAAATGGCTTTTCAAAGAGAAAATCGCGATGGCCGCGGATCACCAGGGTGGGTACGGTCAGGCTGCGAAAGTGGGTCCAGCCGCTCCAGGGCGCCAGGATATTTTGATACCAGGGTTTTAAGACGTGGAAAGGCGCATGCAACCACTGGCGGGTGAAACGTTCGATCACGCGCAGAATCGGCAATGGCAGCTTAAAAAGCGTGCGCGAAAGCCAGTTGAGTTTGAATTCACCCGCCGTTGCAATCAGAATCAAGTGTTCCACTTGTTGCGGATGCGCCAGCGCATATTCGGTGACGACCGCCCCGCCAAAGGAGTGGCCCGCCAAGACAATCTGCCCAGCTACCTGTAAACGCTCTAGCGCCACTTCCAGATCGTGCAAGATGACCGGCATGGTGTAGGGCAGGCTGGGTTTGTCGGACCGTCCATGCCCACGCAGATCGAGGGCGATGACGCGATGGACCAGGCCAAAATGGCTCAATTGATGCTGCCACTGGATAGCCTGACCCCCAAAGCCATGAATCAAGACCAGCGTTTTTTGCGGCAATTCCGGGGCTATGTCAATTACTGATAGATGCACCCTGGGCTGGGTTGTCACATCTACCTCGCACCGGTAAAGTTCCAGATCGGTTTGCATAGCGGCTAGGCTCCAGGTGGAAGCGGGGATGGCACAGTCAGTTTTAGATCTATATGCCTATGTTACGTTGCTATGGGAGGAAAATCAAATTGGTCAACGGGGAAGAAGTGCGACAGTAGGTCCGTGAGTCAGCGGATCAGTTTTTACTGTCCCACTGTCCCACTGTCCCACTGTCCTACTGTCCTATCTTACCAATCCCTCTAACAGTGTACCCTAATCCGTCATCCAGGTTGACATTCCAGATAGGGCGCGCTACAATTCCTGCTATGACCAACGTTCCGCCATCTACTGCGCGTTCACCTGCAATCCGTACGAATGTCGCCTATCTGGTCGATGATCAGGCTGGGCGACCGACCGGTTTGCGCGTGGTCGAGCCACCCCCTGATACTCGCCAGGCGATGCGTGGCAACCTCTATGCGCTTGTTGACCTGATTGGCGATGACACCCAGCGCGCAGCCTACTCTGAACGGCTACTTAGCATTATCCAACGTACATATTATACGCTAAAAGGTAGCCAATCATTAGTCCTCACCGAAGCTTTGCGCGAGGCGCGACGCGCTTTGCAAGAGCTGAATCTCCACCATGAAGCTATCGCTGCCCAGACGGCCACATCTGCACCTCGGCCCAGTGACAACGCAGATACGTTGCCAAGTGATACCGCGGCGTCTTTGCAAAGTGGGGGCCCTGTGCCACTACAAGCCGGCATTTTGATCGCCGCCCTCCTGGGCGAACGTTTGCTCATTGTCGGCAGTGGACCGGCCCTGGCCTTGATCACGGCAGAACGTGGGGTGGATGTCTATCCATCCGGGGCGGCGAGCGCACTGCCAAACGAACCGGATGTGGAAGCAACGCCCGAAATCTATCGGCAGAGCCTGGCGATCGGCAGTGCTTTCTTTCTAGGCGGTCGCCGCTGGTTGCAACGGATCTCCATGCGCGAACTGGCGGGGACGGTTGCTTATTTGGATGAGGAAAATTGTAATGATGCTGTTAGCGGACTGCGCGAGCTGACCCAACGCAGTGAATTGCCTGGTCTCTTGGTGCTGCTCACCTCTGGCGATACTGCAGATGGACCTGTGCCGGCGCGCCCGCCGCTTTTACGGCGTCCCCGCAGCGGTGGCGGGCTGCCAACGGCGGTCAATGCCCAGCCGCCCATGCACCAGCCGTCCATTGATTCTTCTGCGTCGCGGGCTCTGCCGGCAATCACTACCTCCGCGCCGGATCGATCTCGGCTCGGCCAGGAGCCGCAAGCGATGCTGGTGCGTGCGACTGCACAAGCCGAACCAGGCGAACGATCCACTGCACGTGGGCCAGGGCTTTCCACAAGGGTGGCACAAACCACACGCCAGGGGTTACAGCGGGTACGCGAATTGCTAACCGGTATGTTACCGGATCGGATGCCACCAACATCTTCGACTTACGACGCGTTTGATCAAACTGTAACTGTGCCAGCGGTGCTGCGGGCCGCTGAACAACCGCTTCCCGCTGAATCCCAAGTAACCAACTTGCCCAATGCCCCACTCAGTAACCGAGCAAACCCACTTTTTGCCTTGCCCCGCCGTAGCGAAGGCAGCCGGGCTCGTCTTTTTATTTTGTTGGCGGTTCTGATCCTGGTCTTGGTGCCGGTGGTGGTTACTGCGGTCTATTGGCAACAAGGCGCCGATAATCGCGCCGAGGCGGCTGCTTTACTGGATTTGGCGGCGGCGCGTTTTAGCAGTGCCCGCCAAGCACTTGATGCCGGTGATAGTGTCAATGCCCGTGCCCAGTTAACCGAAGCCCAAGAACATATTGATCGGGCGATGCAGATCCAAGGGCGGACTACCCAGGGCGACGAGTTGTCGGTGCAAGTGCAGAGTGAACTGGCCAATGTGTTACAGATCCACAAATTGTATGGATTGGCCCAACCGTTGGTCAAGTTCCCAGCCGATGCGCAACCCCACCGTGTGATTGTGGTAGACCAAGATATTTATGTGCTGGATATCGGCCGTCAACAGATTCTGCGCTTCCGCTTTGATCCAGCCAACAACAGTGTGGCTGATCAAGCCGGTGAAGTTGTGTTGGAAACGGGTGCGCGCGTCGATGATATTACTGTCGGCCGTTTGGTCGATATTGCCTGGCAATTGCCAATTCCTGGCGTTGAGGATAAGGCTAATCTGCTTGTATTGGACCGCAATAATAACGTCTTCCGTTACAACCAGAAGGTGGAAGGGATTACACGCCTAACCTTTGCGGACCAGAGCGCCTGGCGTTTACCAAACCAAATCGAAACCTATTCTGGCCGTTTGTACATTACCGATGAGGGCGCCGCCCAAATCTTCCGCTATACTGGGGGCAACTACGAAGCGCCACCCGAAGCTTGGTTTGCGCCCGAAACGCAAGCCCGGCTTACAGGCTTGCAAGCTTTGGCTATTGATGGTGATATTTGGTTGCTCTTTACCGATGGCCTGCTTTTGCGCTATAGCGAAGGCAAACAGGTGGCGTTTTCTTTGGACAATAGTGTTGGTCGTCCGCAAGAACCCGTCGATATGGTGGTGGGGGATCAAGGTGATTCGTCCATTTATCTGGCCGATGGCGCCGGTGAGCGCATTTTGATCTTTAGTAAAGACGGCAAATATCAACGCCAGCTTCAGGCGGCAGAGGGCAATCCGTTGCGCGGTCTGCGTGGTATGTTTGTTGATGAGGTGACAAGCTCGATCTTTATTCTGACCCAATCTGCTTTGTATCAACACGTATTGCCCCAATGAATTAGCTGACGGGCGAAGGCTAATGGGTTCGCCGGTTAATTCGGTCCGTTTGTGTACGATTGATGGGCAGAAAGACAAAGCGAGAAAAAACCGGTCCAGCGACCGGTTTTTATTTGGTGAATTGTTGATCCTTTTGTCCGGTTTGATAGGATCTTAAGGAGACATATGGTATAATTGCCAACTTATGGAGCATGATTCATTCGAAGCGCGCCAAACCGACCGTTCATCACGACGGGGCGCTGCAATTATCGGAACAATTTTATACACCGTTATCGCGCTGAGTATCGCCTTGCTGGGTGGCATACGACTGTACGACTGGGCGCGTACGCGGATTTTAGACGCTTCTGCGCTTGCCGTGACAGACTTTTCTGCCAACGTGCCAAGTGCGCCTGCCAGCAACATAACCTTGGGTGATGCGGCGCCGGTCGCTGGCGGTGAGATGGCTGCCGAAGCTGTGGCGCTAGCCGCGCCCACCGTGCCGCCGATCAACGTGCTTTTGCTGGGCACCGATGCGCGTGCCGATGATAATTCGTCCCCGCGCACCGATACGATCATTTTGTTGACATTGGATCCCAACACCTTAACGGTGGGTATGCTCTCGTTGCCGCGCGATCTGTGGGTGCCTATTCCCACGATTGGCAATAATAAGATCAATACCGCGTATCAATGGGGTGAGGAAACTGGCTACGCTGGGGGCGGTGTGCAACTGATCAAAGACACCGTAAGCCAATTTATCGGCCAATCTGTGCCCTACCATATCCGCGTCAACTTTAACGGCTTTGTTGAATTGGTCGACATGATTGAGGGTGTGGATGTAGTCGTTCCTCAAACTATCCATGACGAAACTTATCCAACTGCCGATTATGGCGTGGAGACCTTTCATCTCGAAGCCGGTTCGCAACATTTAGATGGCGAAACGGCGCTAAAATATGCTCGGACTCGACATGTTGACAGCGACTACGGTCGCGCCCGCCGCCAACAGACCTTGATTCGCGCCGTGATGGATAAAGTCTTGCGCGCTGATATGATCCCAACCCTTTTGCCCAAAGCATTGCCTCTGCTCTCGACGATGCGTAACAGCATTGAAACCGATATTCCGCTCGCCACGCAAATTGAATTGGCCAATTATATGCGGCAGGCCAACCCGCGTGAACTCCAGATCCGCCAGTTGGTCATTGATGGTCAATTTGGTGATGAAGGGGAGATTGGACCCGAAGGCGCTTGGATTTTGAAACCAGATCGTGCCAAGGTGCGCGTCGCACTGGCAGAATTTTTTAACCCTGCCCCGCAAGACGTAACAGGCGGACTGGCCATGGCTAACCCGGATTGGGTGCGCATTGAAGTGCTCAATGGCACGAATCAACCCGGTGTGGCCGCACGGACACGCGATTTGTTGGTGGCACAGGGCTGGCATGTGGTGTCGATTGGTGATGCTGACCGCGATGATTACGGCCGGACGATTATCATAAATTATGGCGTGCCTGAACCACTGCTGGAAAAGGTGAGCGCCGATCTGGATCTGCAACCCAATTTATCCAGCCTCAATGGCCTTAACAGTACGTTGCCTGTGGATGTACGGATTGTCGTCGGTGAGGATATTTTGCCTAAAGTCAAATAGGGAGGGTCGGCCTAACAAGGCCGACGCTTTATTTCGCTTATCAACCCAGCGTATCGTACCCACGTATGAATGCTCAAGCCCCACAAAGTTATAGCGCCGCGGTTGAACGCTTGCACCAATGGCAAGCACAGGAAGCGGATGAGATCAACCCACTGTGTCGCACGCAATTGCTGGCCCACGGCCATAAAACCGACCGTGTCATTATTTTCCTCCACGGTTTTACCAATTGCCCGCACCAATTTTGTCAACTAGCCACCCTGTTTCACGCCCGCGGTTATACGGTGCTCAACGTGCGGCTGCCCCAACACGGCTTTGCCAATCGTCTGACGACTGCCCTCGCGCGGCTGACGGCACAGGCGATGATTGACCTGACTAACGATGCGATTGACATTGCGCATGGCTTCGGTGGGCATGTAACATTGTTCGGGTTTTCGCTCGGTGGCGTGCTTGTAGGGTGGGCGGCGCAACAACGCGCCGACTTGGATCGGGCCGTGCTTGTTTCACCAGCGATCGGGATTCTTGCAATTTCAGCCCGCCGCCGTCCATTGGCCGCTCGGCTTTTGATGACTTTGCCCAATTTTTTTCGCTGGTGGGATGATGTGGCCAAAGATGCGAGAATCGGGCCGGCACACGCCTATCCACGGTATGCCTCGCGTGGTCTGGGTGCATTATTGCGCTTGGGGGGTATGGTGCAGCAGGCGGCACAGCACTCCAAACCGCTGGCCGGCACGCTGCTCGTCATCACCAATCCGTGTGATGACGTCGTGGATAATACAACTGTTGCTGCTGTGGTCGAAACCTGGCGTAAACAGGGCGCCCGCGTCCAAACCCACGAATTTCCTGCCACTTGGCACTTGATCCATGACTTGATCGATCCATCCCAGCCAGATCAACAGGTGGCGCGTGTTTACCCTCAGTTGATCGAGTGGATAGATGAAAAGTAATTAGTAAGTGGTAAGTAAGCATGATCAATCACTTACCACTCACCAATTACCAATCTACATGTTGGACTGCTTCGCTCTCCTTCAACGGCACGTAGACGATGCCGCCGTAATAACCCTGTACTTTGTATCCTTTTACCTTAAACTCTTTGGTTACTGGCATACCCAGCTTATGCAGGCGCGCATAGGCCGCCAGGGGTGAATCCGGCTTAAATTTGATGCCAAGCCGCTTCCCGGCGGCCTTGCGCAACCGAGCTAACCCGGGTTGGTGCGTCGTCGCTTCATCTGGCGCGCTGACCTCTACTGGCGCAATCGCGTCTGCTTGTCCACGGGCAGTACTGCCCATCACAAAGGGTAGGAAGATCGTGTGATCAAGATCCTGGTCTGCATCACCTCCATCTGGCGCCAGGTCTGAGCGGTGCACCGCTTGCCAGACGGCAAAGATCGAGACATGTTGTTTGGCGGGCATACCGCCGCCACAGATCACTTCCGCCGCCCCAGTCGGTGCCCAGCACCAGGGACCGGACTCGCCACGCTCGGGGATGTAAGAACTGCCGGGTCCGCTGATAATGTTCGCCCAACCTGATTGTGATTTGGTGGTGCGCCGCACATAATCGACATAACTGGGATCGCCTAACTTGTCGAAGCCGTCTGACCAAAAAATAATCTCTTTTTCGCGCATCAATTGGCCATCCAGTCCAATCACAGCGGCAAAAAGATGGTGATCGGCGCCGGCGTCGTCAAAATAATCGGGCGCGCCAAAGGGTTTTAGATAGGTATCGCGCGCCCACTGGCTTACGAAGCCGGGTGTGGCCGACGGTTCCCAGGAACCATCACGCGTGGTGAAGATATCTTTGAGCAAGTAGACGACATCGCCCTCTGGGTTGTCCGGGCGTTCGTTGAGCGCTTTCGCGTGAATGTTGAAGGGTTGAATCCATTCGCCAACCCGCCGGACAAAGTCGGCGGGCAGGCCGGGTGTCGGTTCGTTACCTGGATCGCTATCACCTGGATCGCCATCACCCGGTTCTGGTTCTTCCTCACCCGGTTCGCCGCCAGGATCGGGTATGCTTGGATCTGGTTCCTCGGGCGTTGTCTCTTGTTGGACAGCCTGCCAGACGACAAAGGTCGAAATGGCCTCGTTGGCCGGCAACCCGCCACCACAAACCACCTCTGCTGCGCCCACTGGCGCCCAGCACCAGGGACCAGATTCGCCGCGCTCCGGCGCGTAAGCACTGCTTGCAAAGATCACCGTATTGGCCCAGCCCGAGCTTTCCTTTGTCTGTTCGCGGACATAGCCCGTATAGTCTGGATCGCCCAGCTTATCAAAGCCGTCCGACCAGTAACGGATTTCGTGGTTCTTGATCGGTTCTCCATCCAGACCCATGATGGCCGCAAATAGATGATGATTGGTGCCGGCTTCCAAGAAATTAGCGTTTAAGTACGCATCACGCGCCCATTGCGGAATTGACCCTGGTTCGCTGGCTGGTTCGAACGAACCATTGCGGGTGGTAAAAATATCTTTGACCAAGTACAGTACGTCACTAGTAGGGTGATCTGGCCGCTGATCTAATGTGCGAATGGTAATGTTGTAGGGGGCCACCCATTCACTCAAACGGCGTTCAATCTGGGAAAGCGTTGTCTGCTGTGGATTGGACATGAGCCATTCTCCGATGTAAGAGAGCCTAGAGGGCAACTTGCCGAGCACTTGCCACACCAAGCGAACGAAAATTCAGTATAATCGACCTACTGCAAGGTGAAGGATTTTCTCGCCGGGTATTTACTTTTCGTCCCAACGGAACCTATGACTATGCGGCCGCGCAGCGCGTACAGATCAACGCCGCACGGGGCAAGCTGGCGGTGGGAATCGTCGTATTTAAGTCGCGCTCAATCCAGACATTACTCTCTCCGCAAAAATCACACTTGCCGCGCGTCCGACTGATTGGCTTTGTGGCCAGTAATTGGTGCATATCCTCACGCGTCTGGCGCTCCGCTATGGTCTTACCAATCAGCGCCCAGGCAAATTTGCGCACTTTGGGATCAGTCTCTTGAGCATAAAGTTGCTCAAGCCGGGCTATTGCTTCCGGTTCACCCGGCAAGCCGCCATCTTCCAACGCATGCCAGGCTTGCTGGCGCACGCGGCGGTCTTCGTCGGCCATCATACGGAAAAAGGCTTCCCACACCGCCGGGATGCGCGCTTGGACGTGGCAGGGACAGAGGTATTGGGCCGCATGCAGCCGGTCGGCTGGATCGATGCTGCAAGCCATCGTCAGCAGATCAGCAATCTCTTCTTTGCTGACTTTTATTTCGCCTGGTTTGCGGGCGGCTTTTTGATATTTGTTCATCCCCAGCGTTTTGCGCATAGTGGGACCTCCTCTTGATAACAGTCGCTGATCGGCGGTTTTGCGTCATCACTTGCGCAATGATTATAACAATGTTGACCATCCTATGCAACCATTTCCGTGTCCTCTACTTTGGATCCAGCCAATTTTAAATCTTGGTAAAGATTTAGTCGTATCAACCCAACTTGCGGCAGCCGGGCGTTTGGTGTCACCAAAAAACGGTGTTGCTAAAAAAACGGCACATTATGATACAATGCGCCAGTTGACAATTCAATTGCCCAGGGTTGATAGCCCTGCTTAGCATACCTCAAAGGAGTAGATTTGTGTATAACACCATCTTAGTTCCACTCGACGGCTCGGACCGATCGGCGCAGATTCTGCCGCATGCCCAGGCGTTGGCGCAGAAATTTGGCTCTCGGCTCGTGTTGCTTCAGGTCGTAGAGCCGACAGCTGTTGCCATGATGCCAGCGGCCGACGCCGTTCCTTACTTCGATCCGGATCTGCTTGATCGGATTATGGAAGAAGCCAAAATATATTTGGCGGAACGGCAAGCTGAACTAAAAGCGCAAGGCATCGAGGCTGTTACTTATATCGAGACAGGGCCGGTGGTTTCCATAATTTTAGCGCTGGCCGAGCGTGAACACGCTGATTTGATTGCGATGGGCAGCCACGGCCGCACCGGGCTGGCCAGGGTTTTTTATGGTAGTGTCGCCACAGGAGTGCTGAATCAGGCTGACCGGCCGCT
>Ga0209490_10001937_pt1 | contig 19833 bp, 10 predicted proteins | sample MAT06_FD_187209 | JGI IMG/M metagenome (GOLD analysis project Ga0209490, IMG submission 187209) | Freshwater microbial communities from Lake Fryxell liftoff mats and glacier meltwater in Antarctica - MAT-06 (SPAdes) (version 2) | ecosystem: Environmental > Aquatic > Freshwater > Ice > Liftoff... | reverse complement strand
ATAATTATTCAGATTATCGACACCCACGACGATGTCGCCCCGCGCTAGCAGGCGAAGTGCTAAATAGTGACCGATGAAGCCGGCCGCGCCAGTGATAAGAATTTTCATTAGAGTGTAGGCGGCTATCTTAAAGGCGGAAACGGCTAATTGCGGCGGTGCGATGGCTGCGTAATGGCTTTGTAATTGCTTAGTAGTTGCTTAGTAGTTGCGTTGCAATTGCTATATGACAGCACTAATCAAGGGGCATGGTTGAATGGTACTTACTAAAGCCCGGAATGAGTTGAGCCTATTCCGGGGCAAACGGTTGTGCAACGAACACCCCGGGATGCGCTGCACTCCTTCCGGGCTACCACCCGTTTTAGACGCCGGCGGCGTCCGCGTCGTTTTAGGTAAGTGCCATTCGGGTATGATGATTATATTCGTCAGCACTTTAAAAATCATTTGAGATTACGTGTGTCGCGAAAAAACTGGCGCCGTCCGCAACAAATTGTGCCTTGACCGTAGCAGTTCGTCTTAACGAGAATACAGGTGGTTAAGTGCATCGACAAAACTTGTGGGTGCTCATTTAGAACTCAAATTCTAGAGGCCGTGCTGCGTTTGATTTACGTCGCCTCTCGCCCAAGAAGGTTCCGCATTATTAGTGCGCCGAGTAGCCAAGGGCTTTCGGCGCGAGACCATCTATGTTTACAGAACCCGCCGGCAAAAGCCATTCATCCACTCATCCATTCGCCATTAGGTGGTCTTCCGCCCATAAACATCGTCATAGCGTTTAATGTCATCCTCACCCAAATATTTCCCTACCTGTACTTCAATTAAGGTAACGAGATCCGCACCATGATTTTCTAGCCGATGTTTTTCTCCTGCTGGAATATAGATGCTTTCGTTCGCGCGCATGTCGATAATTCGCTCTCCACAGGTAATAGTTGCTGTTCCAGCAACGACAATCCAGTGCTCGCTGCGATGTTCATGGCTTTGCAGGCTGAGCCGCCCACCGATTTTTACTTCAATGCGTTTAATCTTGAAATTAGGGGCATCTTGTAGAACGGTATAGCTGCCCCAAGGGCGCTGTACCGTAAGGTGCTCGATATGCTCGGTACCGCCGCGCCTGCTGATTTGGTCAACTAATTGCCGTACTTGCTGTGATTCGCCACGCGCGGTAACTAAAAGCGCATCTGGCGTATCAATAATATTAAGGTTTTCAACGCCTATCGCCGTCACCAAGCGTTTGCCCGCGTAAATGAGCGAATTTTTGCTATTCAAGGCAATTGCATTCCCGGTAACCGCATTCCCATCCGCATCTTTCGCAGAAATGTCGTACACCGTATCCCAACATCCGACATCGCTCCAGCCGATATCGGCTGGTATCAACGCTAATGTAATTTCTGTGCTTCCAGCCGGAATTTTTTCCAATACGCCATGGTCAATGGAAATTGTTTTCGCATCTGCAAAATGCGAATTTACCGCCATTTCAAAGCTGATTCCGCATTTAATGTCGTGTTGTATTTTTGCCAATACAACATCCAACGTAGGTAAGTAGGATTTAATTGACGCTAACAGTGTTGAAGCACGCGCAATGAAAATTCCTGCATTCCAATAATAGTTGCCCTCCGCGATAAACATTTTTGCCGTTTCAGCATCTGGTTTTTCTTTAAAAGCGTTTACGCGAGAATAAGTTATATCTTGCCCGTTAGTTTGCCTGCGAGCCGGGGTGGCATCAGCTTTAATATAGCCATATCCAGTTTCAGGATGCGTCGGTGTTATGCCCAAGCACACAATAGTATTGGCATCTGGCTGGCTAGCGAGTGCGATGGCGCCACTTAATGTTGATTGAAAGCCTGCGACATTAATGACCAAGTGATCCGACGGCAATATTACGAGCACTGGGTCAGCGCCCGCAAGCGTTGCGTTGATAGCAGCAATACCGATTGCGGGTGCAGTGCCGCGAGCATCTGGCTCAATAATTGTTGCATATGGTGTAAGGTGCACCATGGCTTCCCCACTCGCACTAATTTGGCTGGTAACGACGGTGATGTCTTGCGGGCGAATCACGGGCATTAAGCGCGAAACAGTTGACTCCAGCAACGTTTCTTGGCTCAACGGGGAGATGAATTGCTTTGGTAGGGATTGTCTTGAAAGCGGCCAGAGTCTTGTGCCGGAGCCGCCCGCTAGGATGATTGCATGGGCGGTGCGCGTGTGGGTCATGTGTGGTTCTTGATCTGACATTTAACTGTAACGCAACGGTAATATTGAATGAAGTATCGGTGCTATCCTAGCGGCTGGGCATGGACTGCTCTCAAAAATGCAATTGATAAAAATAGCCTGAAGGAGTTAGTTACAAATTTGGCGTAATTGAGGTATGTGCGCGATTGTTTAAACGACGAAACAACCGTTGATTCATGGCGCAAAGTACGCAATAATACTAACTCTCAACGCAATAATACTAAGTCTCATTCATTCAGATGCCGTAGTGATAGTTTTGGTTCGGGCATTGGTAGCATAAACAAATTATAACTTTCAATTAGTTGCAAAAGACTCTTAATCGTGGGGTGCACATGAAATCCGCTTATCTTAGTTTAACCGTTCAACGTCGTGCTACATCGGCGCTGATCTTCGCTGGACTCGCTGCATTTGGCGTTCATTCTTCTGTATATGCCCAAACTGGTGCGGTACAGCCCGCATACAAAATACCCGACGGCAGTAAAGATGGCGCTAAAGACGGTCCGCGTGGGGTTGCAATTGCTGAAGGTGTAGCGCTATACCCTTATTTCAATTTTTCGTTAGGTCGCGACAGTAATTTATTTTTGTCCAACACAAACCGCCGTTCGTCAACGATTGCCGTTTACAACCCGGGCTTAAAATTACAGGTTGAAAGCCAAAGCACCAAATTTGGGTTCTTGTTTGATTCTAAGGTAGGTCGATACGCACAAAGCAGCGCAGACAACTATGCGGACTACCAGTTGCTCGGTACAGGCGAGTTTGTATTTAGTTCAAGCATCGGGCTGAAATTAGCGATTGATTACACAAAGGGGCATGATCCGCGCGGCTCTAACGACCGTGGTATTTCTGTTGAGCCCGATGAGTATCGAACAACCGGCCCGTCCGCACTTTTTGCTTACGGCGCAAATGATGCGATTGGTCGTGTTGAGGTCGAAGTTGGTTCGGTCGACAAGCGCTACCAAAATAATCGCGCGAACACCATTGGCAGCGATCGCAATACAGACAATTTTGCCGGGCGTTTCTTCATGCGTGTCGCACCCAAAACATCGTTCTTAGTTGAGGCGCGTGAAGACCGCCTAGATTACAAGCTGGCATCTTCGCGGCTAGATAGTAAAGAGCGTCGCTATTTAGTTGGTGTTACTTGGGATGCAACGGCCGCAACCAGCGGCACGGTAAAGGTAGGCCAAATTCGCAAGGATTTTTCGGTCAGCACACGTAAGGATTTCTCAAGTACAGGCTGGGAAGCAAATATTGCTTGGAAACCGCTAAGTTACTCCAAGGTCGATTTCTTTACCAATAAGTCATTTTCAGAGTCAACAGGTTTAGGTGATTTTACCCTCGTGAAAAAGTTTGGCTTCGCATGGCAGCATGGTTGGAGTTCACGCCTAACTAGCGTCGCCTCGTTTACCCGTAGCAACGACGAATATATCAATAACGTTCGTGCGGATAGAACTAATTCACTTGGTCTTAAGGTCAATTACAAGTTAATGCGTTGGTTGGACGTAGGTGGTGAGGTAACTAACACATCGCGTGACTCAAACGTTAATGGCCTTGACTACAAGAAAAACCTCTACATGTTGACATTTGGCGCGACGCTATAACGCGTAGTTGATAATCAAACAGACTCTAATTATGGCTAGGCTTTGACCGCGTCAACGGGTTAAAGCCTTTTCCGTTTTTAGACATCCTTAATTTGTAATGAGGTTAGACGTGAGTATTTCGATGTTCAGTTTTAAATGGCCACGTGTACAGTGCGCGTTAATGCTGTTCGCGTTAGCATTGTTTTGCTTTGTGCCGTCGGCTTCTAATGCACAAGCATCAGCTAACCCTCAATCGGGCGGCGTCTCATCTGCGGGTGGCATTGGTAGTTCATCCACACTTTCTAGTTATAGGCTGGGTGTTGGTGATGTCATCAGCGTACAAGTTGTTGGTGAGGAAGACCTTAAGCGTGAAAAAGTGCGCTTGTCAGACGCAGGCACATTGTCGTTTCCGTATTTAGGTGAAATCAGAGTGCGCGGCATGACGGTCGGTGAGCTTGAAGATTTCATCACCAAAGGGCTCAAAGGCCGGTATTTGCTCAACCCACAAGTTACAGTGACCATGCACGAATATCGAAATTTTTTCGTAAATGGCCAAGTCGATAAGCCGGGTGGATATCCGTTTACACCCGGCTTAACGGTTCGTAAGGCTATCTCGATTGCTGGCGGCTTTAAGGAGCGCGCTTCTAAAGAGCGCATCAATGTTATTCATGAGGATGATCTAAAAGGTAATGCAAAACGTATTGCCCTTGATGCCCCTGTGAAGCCAGGTGACATCATCACCGTAGAAGAAAGCTTTTTTTGAGAAAATTAACTCATGAATGATCGTACTTTTCCAGACAGATTCCCGATGCCCGTACCAAGTGTAGCGGGCGCAATGGGCATCGGGACAATCCAAAATCAACCTTCCGCTGAAGGTGAAACGCTAGATTTAGTAGAGTATTGGCGATCTATCTCCAAGCGCAAATGGAGTATCTTGGGCTTGGTGGCCTTGGTGGCCTTAATCTCGACGCTTGTGGTGTTTTCGTTGCAGCCGCAATTTCGATCCACCGCCACAATAATGATCGAGCAATCGAAAGCTAAGGTGGTATCTATTGAGGAGGTCTATAACTCAATGGGTGGTAACCGTGAGTATTATCAAACGCAAGTCGAAATTATTAAGTCGCGCGAACTCACGCGCAAGGTGGTGGAGCGCCTAAAATTGACTGAGCACCCTGACTATGATCCCCGTCAGCATAAAAATGACGGCATTAAAGCGTGGTTGCCGATGAATTGGTTCAAATCAAAGCAGCCAATGTCAGATGAGCAAGTATTAAGAAGCGTCATCAAAAGTTTTGCGGGAGGTTTGCAAGTTCAGCCTGTTCGTAATAGCCAATTGGTGCAGATTAGTTTTACCTCGCCTGATAAAGAACTTGCCGCAACGGTGCCAAATACGTTGGCCGACGTCTACATTGAAAATGACCTAGAAGCTAAAGTCAAAATGACGCAAAAAGCCAGCGCGTGGCTGACGTCGCAAATGGGTGAGTTGCGTACGAAATTGGAAGGTTCTGAGCGCTCCCTACAAGACTATCGTGAACGTGAGCGTATTGTTGATGCAAAAGGAGTAGCGTTATCCGGTGCTGCCAAGGCATTAGAAGAAGCTTCCTCAGGGTTGGTTTCGGCCCGCGCTAAACGTGCTGAAGCTGAGAGTCTTTATAACCAAGTGCAGTCAGCACGGCAGGGCAAGGCGGGCAGCTTAGATTCAATTCCAGCCGTGCTGCGTCATCCGACCGTGCAAAAGACAAAGGAAATCGAAGCGGAGGCGGAGAAAAAGCTAGCCGATGCTTCAAAGCGCTACGGGCCTGAGCATCCGCGGATGTTGCAGGCCAACGCGGAATTTGCCTCAGCGCGAGAGAATAGCAAGCGTCAAATCGAAATCGTCGCGTTAGGTGTTGCAAAAGAGTACGAAGTTGCCCGTTCTAATGAACAAGCGATAGCGGGCGCACTAGGGCAAAGTAAGGCGGAGATACAAGGCATCAACCGTAAAGAGTTTCAGCTTGGCGTACTCGAGCGTGAAGCACAGGCGAATCGTCAACTCTACGACATGTTTTTGAATCGTTTCAAAGAGACCAATATTTCGGCTGATTTGCAATCAACCGTTGCGCGCGTTATTGATCCAGCCGTCGCTGCCAGCGGCGCTTATGCCCCTAAGAAATCTCAAATCGTGTCAATTGCAGCAGCCGTCGCACTCATCATTGGTATGATGCTGTCTTTGCTCCTTGATCGCATTAATAACACTATCAATACTGCGGGTGAAGTCGAGGCACGTTTAGGCGTGCCCATGTTGGGCTACTTACAAAAAATGGAATCGTCGGGTAAAAAATCGCTCAAAACGGAGATGGCGTTTTTACTTGATTCGCAGTCATTGTTCTCAGAATCGATTCGCACCATACGTACCAGTATCTTGATGAGTGCGTTAGATGTCTCAAAGAAAGTTATTGTTATCACCTCCTCGGTGCCAGAAGAGGGCAAAACAACGGTATCGTTTAACTTGTCTTGCGCATTAGCGCAGGTTAAACGTGTTCTTTTAGTGGATGCCGATCTACGCCGCCCTAAAATAAGCCGCGTTATTGGCTTGGGTAAGGACGCTAAAGGGCTTTCGCACTTAGTTTCTGGTGTCGCCACTGTTTCCGAATGTATTGTTAAGCATGAACAGGGTGGATTTCATATCTTAACGGCGGGTTTTGTGCCGCCTAATCCGCTGGAAATGCTGTCATCGGTTAAGTTTCAAGAAGTCATAGAAAAGCTTAAAGAAGCGTTTGACATTATTCTGATTGACTCACCGCCAGTTCAGCTAGTGAGTGACGCATTGGTATTGTCGCAATTGGCCGATACGGTGCTCTATGTGGTAAAGGCAGATGCCACGCCTTATCCGCTCGCACGCAGTGGATTACGCCGACTGGCAATGGCCGACGCGCCGATATTGGGCGTGGTACTTAACCAACTTGATTTGGAAAAAGCGGAGAAGTATTACGGCGAATATTCAGGTTATGGTCGCTATCGCGGCTATAAAGGTTACTACGCTTATGGCTATGGCCCACAAGGTAAAAAGGAAGCGGCTTGAGTAGTGTGCGTACTGCAGTTCACTTTGCGCTAGCTGGCTTCATATCACTTGTTTATAGCCGTTTGTCACAGCATTAGCGGGTCTGAAACACAATCTGTAGATGACGCTTATGTTGAAGCATCGAAACGCGTTTTCATATTCGGTGACCCAATCCACAGTTCCGAAAAACCGGCGTGGTTAGCTAACTTGGATTTAGTCCAACAAATAATGCCGCGCAACGCCAATAAGTTTGAAGAAAGCGCCAGAATTCATGGTGCGTTTGTACGCGAAGTGGGTGTGTTATATGCAGATCACATCGCAGCGCGCGACGCCGTGCAACAGGCGCTGGCGCTGCGCCCCACATCAGGTTACGCTTGGGCCAATCTAGCCGCTGCTGAATACGCGCTTTTGCCACCCGCAACCTTAAGCTGACATTTTCAAAATGCCATGGCAAATGCCGCAACATTCGGTTCTCGGGAACACGAAGTGTCGATGGCCGTGGTTGATTACGGGCTAGCGGTTTGGGATGAGGCATTCGAGGCACTCAAAGCGACCATAAAACCTAGAAACGGCAGTTGACCGCTTTAGTTGCTTGAACGTGAGCATGAATAAACGAGTTTAGCGGTTTAGCACCTTCACCTATTTGGTGACGCACGCTACCGGTGCGATTGCACATTGTTCAAACTCCCTAGCCGCGTTGCTCCTCCTTGCAGGATACGGCCTGCTGCGACCGTGTTTGCCAAATGAGGCCTTGATAGGAAGTCTGAAAAATGCACACCTATGTGCCCAACGGGGACGGTATCCCTGTGGGACACACTCGTCCAACTGCCGTTTGTAGGTTAAAGACGCCGTGGGACGGCCTCATTGCGTTACCCGAATAATGCTGTACCAAGTGCAGTTAAGCGCGGCAAGCTTGGTATCGTGTGTGCTAACGTTAACTTGCGTCAGCAAAAAACATGTCGATCTGCTAACAGAGGATTTAGCTAATCCAATCCCACAAGTTCTGGCCGAATAGCAACTGCCGATGGCAGTAACGTAGATGAAGTCAACGTGGTGACGGCCAGCTAGAGTTTCACCTAAATCTCCCAATAAAATTAATCGGGTGTCATTAATCGGGCGTCATTAATCGGGCGTCATTAGTCGGGCGTCATTAATCGGGCGTCATATGACAGACCGATTTTTTATGTTCAACGATTGTGAGCTTCGCAATCCGCGAGGCGTCCCATCGCGTGCGAAAATACGTCTCTACTTCAATTGAAAAGACCGCTGCAAAGCGCTGCAAGCAGTCAATGCTGAAGGACTTTTTTACCAACTAAGGCGCGCTAATAACCGAATGCTTGTAGCAGTTGATCGGGATGTCGAGCACGGCTAAATTACCCTAGTAACGCCGGAATTTGGCCACCCCTTAGTTGCTCAGAGGTCTTTTGAATATGATCGAAACTGACACGCACCATCAACAATCTTTATTGCGCCAACCCATGCCCTTGCTCTCATCTTCTCGATCTTGCCGCCGAAAATTCACATTTTGCGCCTTACCGATTGAGTCCTTTTTGTTTTGGTCGTGGGCGCTGATGCCAATTATCGGGGTCATAATTCACGCGACAATTGAATTAAATTTTCAGATACCATCAAATTCGGGCTACTTTATGGCCATGCTGGCCTTGGCATTGATCGCCGCTCACAAGGATAGGCAACAGCAATAACAAATGGCGCAATCAGACCTCCCTAACATTTTTAGCCCGCAAGGCCCGCTTGCCAAACGCATTGCCAACTTTCGCCACCGTGATAGTCAAGTCGAGATGGCGGTAAAAATTGAAGCTGCTATTAACCGTGCAGGTGTACTCATTGCTGAGGCAGGAACCGGCACGGGTAAAACCTTTGCCTACTTAGTTCCGGCGTTACGCTCAGGTGGCAAAGTGGTGATTTCTACAGGCACCAAGACGTTGCAAGACCAGTTGTTTCATCGTGATATACCCACTGTCATTGAAGCGCTGGGTATCCCTGTGACCACTGCCCTCTTAAAAGGGCGTGCGAATTATGTTTGTTTGCACCATCTTGAGTCAGCCGCATCTGACGGACGATTTTTACAAAAAGATGATGTCAAGCATCTACAAACCATCAAACGCTTTGCCAATCGCTCCCTTGATGGCGGGGGTACGGGCGATAGGGCTGAGCTTCCCGACGTCCCAGAGCGCGCGACCGTATGGCAGCATGCGGTATCGACGCGTGAAAATTGCCTAGGCTCGCAATGCACGCGTTATGCCGAATGCTTTGTTATGAAGGCGCGCAAAAAGGCGATGGACGCTGAAGTCGTGGTGGTGAATCATCATTTATTTTTTGCCGATTTGGTTTTAAAGGACGATGGCGCGCAAGATTTACTGCCCGCTTGTAACACCGTCGTGTTTGATGAAGCGCATCAGCTCCCATCGACAGCCACTATGTTTTTCGGTGAGTCAGTTTCAACTTCACAATTAATCGAGCTCGCTCGCGATACCCGCTTAATGGGGATACAGCACGCGGCCGATTTTAAGGATTTACAAGAGGCCGCCGGTGCGCTCGATTTAGCCGCGCGTGATCTTCGTTTATCGGTTGCGGAAGATTTTGCCAAGCTACCGGGGCAAGCAATCGTCTCACGCGAAGGGTTTAGCGAAGCGTATGCACAGGCGCAAGAAAAATTAGCCGAGCTGCGCGAACTACTCGAAAGCCAAGCGGACAGAGCTCAAGAGATCGCCAATTGCATGGAGCGTGCGGATGAATACGCGCAGCGCTTAGCCAGTTGGCAAGATAAATCCATCGAAGGCTACGTGCGTTGGACCGAAGCATTTTCGCAAGCACTCGCGTTTCACTTAACGCCACTCTCGATTGCGAATATTTTCCGTGATCAAGTATTTGGTCAAAAACGCGCGTGGATATTTACCTCTGCCACCTTGGCGGTAAAGGGCGAATTCGGCCACTATCAAACGGAAATGGGGCTGATTGAAGATGACGCCAAAATCAATGATGACTTTGACAACCCATTCAATGAAAAGAAAATAGAGACCGCTTTTTGGGCCTCCCCCTTTGATTATCCCAATCAAGCGCTACTGTATTTACCCGAAAATCTACCTGCGCCGAATACGCCCAACCATACAGAGTCTATTATTGACGCCGCTCTCCCGCTGATTATGGCTGCAGGTGGCCGTACCTTCTTGTTGTTTACTTCATTAAAGGCGATGGATCGCGCCTACGAGATGCTGAAATCAAAATTTGCCCAACAGGAATGTGATTTTCCGCTCATGGTGCAAGGCGAGGGCACGCGCACCGAGTTGCTTGATCGCTTTCGCAAATTAGGTAATGCGGTCTTAGTCGCAAGTCACTCATTTTGGGAAGGCGTGGATGTTAAAGGCAACGCGTTATCTGTGGTTGTAATTGACAAATTACCCTTCGCCGCACCGGATGACCCGGTACTCGCCGCGCGCATTGCCGCGATTGACGCCGCAGGTGGCAACGCCTTCATGCAATATCAAATCCCTCACGCGGCAATCACCTTAAAACAAGGTGCGGGACGCTTAATCCGCGATGAACACGACCGTGGTGTGCTGATGATAGGCGACAACCGACTTGTCGATAAACCTTACGGCAAGCGTATCTGGCAAAGTCTACCACCGATGAAACGTACCCGCAGTGCCGAAGAGGCGCTAAATTTCTTCAAGTAGGGTGCGCCATGCGTACTGCATGTTAGATTTTTTAATCGCCGAGGCACGCAACGCGATGTCGATAAATCCAACACTGGTTATTCTAAAGAAAGCCGTTGGGCAAGCTTTATTGGCTCAGCAATTGGTTGCGTCATTGCGTTACGTTGGGCTTCGCTTCGCTCAACTCAACCTACGGCACTGTTTACCCAACAGTCGGTGGTGAACGAACGACTTATATTGGGCGGATGAAGCCTGCCCAACCTACGGCTTGGCTCTGTTGGAATAACGGATTGAGGTGATGTGCACCAATTTTTAACCCTGTCATTCCGAACGTTTTTGTGAGGAATCCTACCCACATTGTTCTGCTGACACTGAAGAGAGGATAGATCCAAGCATAATACAACTGTGCTCTGTCGGAATGACTGCCCACGTAGGTTGGGCAGGATTCATCTGCCCAACAATTGATCCGCGTCGAACAATGTTGGGCAAACAAACCTTGCCCAACTTAGATTTTTTAACCGCCGCCGCACTCAAATACAAGTCGATAAAACCAACACTTGTAATTCCGACGGAGAGCCGTAGGCAGGGCAAGATTCATCTGCCCAACAATTGATCCGCGTCGAACAATGTTGGGCAAACAAACCTTGCCTAACCTACAATTTCTAGATTTCTTCAATTAGGGTGCGAGGTGTGCACCGCATTGATTCAATGTACCGAGAAAAATCAAACGCTACTTCTCCCGCAACTGATTCGCAATATCCTCCGCCGCACGTTCCTCGCGTGACTTGCCATCTTTCTCCAAGGCGCGTTTATCTGATGTGCCGCCAAATGCGCTGGTCATGTCGTCATCAGACATTTCCATCTCAGGAATGATGATTTCATTGACGCCATTTTTAGGCTTGGTATTGCCATCTTTGTACACCATCACCATCTGCGGAAACGCGATGACGAGCGCCACCATGATGAGCTGGATCACTAAAAATGGAATGGCGCCCCAATAGATTTGTGCGGTGGTGACGGGGTCGATTTTTTGTTTCGTAACACGATCAAGATATTTACGAATTGGCGCCACGCTACGTAAATAGAAAAGCGCAAAGCCAAACGGCGGATGCATGAATGAGGTCTGCATATTGATGGCGAGTAGTACGCCAAACCAAACCAAGTCTATGCCGAGCTTGTCTGCGGCGGGGCCTAACAGCGGCACGATAATAAACGCCAGCTCAAAATAATCGAGAAAAAATGCCAAGAAAAATACCAGCACATTGACCGCGATTAAAAAACCAGTCTGTCCGCCGGGCAAATTGGTAAGTAATTCCTCCACCCATATATGGCCATTCACACCATAAAACGTTAAGCTAAAAATCCGTGCGCCGATGAGAATGAACATGACAAAAGTGGTGAGTTTTGCCGTGCTTTGCATTGCCTCATTAAGTTTTGCGAACGATAATCGTCGGCGTGCGATCGCCATGATGAGTGCGCCAGTCGCCCCCATTGCACCGCCCTCGGTCGGGGTGGCGACGCCTAAAAATATGGTGCCCAGCACTAAAAAGATGAGCGCTAATGGTGGCACTAAAACAAAGGTAACTCTTTCGGCAATAACGGAGAGTAGACCAAGCCTTAGGATGCGATTGATAAGTGCTAATACAAACGCGACCAGCACCCCGAAGCCCACCGCCATGACAATCATTTCATCAATGGCTTTCGCCACATAGACTTGCGTGAAGAGTATGGCCGCCACCGCCGTGATGATGAGAAGGGCGAATGCAGAGGCCAATCCTGAACTGCCGTCTGGCTCTACCAGTTGCCGTGCATGCAGAGGCAATGCGGGTGCCCACGTTGGTTTGATCAGCGTGACTAAAAATACATAGAGGGCATACATGCCAGTTAATACCAAGCCCGGAATGATCGCGCCCGCGTACATGTCACCGACCGATTGGTGTAATTGATCCGCCATGATGATGAGTACCAGCGATGGCGGAATGATCTGCGCGAGCGTGCCGGATGCGGCGATAACGCCCGCGGCAAGTCGTCTGTCGTAGCCATAGCGCAGCATGATGGGTAGCGAAATCAAGCCCATCGAGATGACCGAGGCGGCCACCACGCCCGTAGTGGCCGCCAGAACCGCACCAACTAATATCACCGCATACGCCAACCCGCCCCGCACGCTGCCAAACAGTTGGCCGATGGTGTCGAGCAAATCTTCGGCCATGCCGGAGCGCTCGAGCAGCAAGCCCATAAAGGTAAAAAACGGCACAGCCAATAACACTTCATTGGACATCACCCCCCAAATACGATCCGGCAGTGCCTGAAAAAGCGCTGGCGTGAGTAACCCAAGCTCGATGCCAATCAGCGCGAAAAAAAGTCCATTCGCAGCGAGTGCAAACGCAATCGGATAGCCCAACAACATAAAAATGAATAACCCCGCAAACATGATCGGGGCAATATTGTGGACAAGAAATTGCGTCATGCTGCCTGCGCGGTACTATCGGCTGAATCTGACGTATCTGGTATGAGCCCTCGTAAAATCGCCACACGTTTGATGATCTCAGATAGTCCTTGCAGAATCAAAAAAAAGAATCCTACTGGTACTAAAAGCCTAGCCCACCATAGCGTTAAGCCGCCTGTATTGGCCGAGACTTCCCCGCTCGACAATGCGGCTATGAAAACCGGCCACGATAGCCACATGATGATAAAAGCCATCGGCCATAAAAACAAAATCGTGCCCCAAATATCTACCCACAGCTGCGCGCGTCTGGGTAAGCGCGAATACAAAATATCTATCTTTACATGCTGCTGATTGAGTAATGTATAGCCAGCGCATAGTAAAAATACCGCCGCAATCAATACCCACTGTAGTTCAAGCCGCGCATTAGAGCTATCGCCTATCGTATAGCGCATCACCGCATTACCCGCACTGACTAACACAGCGATTAAGATCAGCCATGATGTTGCGCGACCAATGTGGCTATTGGTGTTATCAATAAAGGAGGCGAGCAAGAGGAAATGCTTCATTATTATTTGTCAGTTTAATTTCGGTAGCTTAGTTTACCAACCTAACAAATCTTACAAATAAAAAAGCCATCTGCCCCGTTCTGGGGCAGATGGCAAACACGCACAAAACAAATAATTGTTGCTATGGGTAGGTTCGTCCATTTACCGTCGCGCGAACCAGCTCAGTCACGGTTGTGGGAATGTTGGGAATCGGCACTCCTTGGGCGAAGGAGCCAGTACACGTGCCGGTCACGCCGTTGTATTTCACATTGCCGATAGCACTCACGAGACTTGTCGTGCTCGGTATGGTGCAGGTGTAGTCGAAGCCGCCGATACCTGGAATACCAGCGGGCAAACCGGTAATCGCAAAGCTGGAGCGGGTTGATACGTTGGTCGCCTCTGCCTTACAGGCATTGACGAAGGTACCCGCAGGTACCGTGACCGTCTCGGTGCCGGTAACGCGGCTGGTGTAGCTGTAAATAGTTTTGGCGAGTGTGCCAAAGCCGCTTTGCGTGCCGATGGTGTTAGCGGTGTAGGTTCCGGAAGCAGTTTGTCCCACGCTAACCACTTTCGGTTGATAGTCCACCGGGTCGTAAGTGGTGGTGACTTTACCGGTCGCTGAGAACGATTCTCCGGCAATTACACCGGCAGTTGAGCCTCTGTCTTCGTAGTGCAAATAGGCATAATTGACTGGGTCAGGCACGCCGTTTATGAGTCCGCGGGACTCCATGATCATCGTGGTTTTACCTTGGAATGTTCCCGCACCGATCATTTTTTCTTGGGTCTCGCTAGAAGCAATCCCAGGCGTGGTGGAGCGGAAAATTTTCGTATTACCCGCCGTCAAATCTAGGCTCACGCAGGACCCTGAAACCGGCGGGCCTGGTGGTGGAGGCGGTGGCGTGGTGGTCACGGTTGATGCTTGGTTCGTGCAGCTATTCACCGTTGTGCCAAAGACTTGGCGCACAATGTTTTTTGTTCCCGCCACGCCGTCTAAGGTGTAGGTCATCACCCCAGCTTCACCGTTGCTAAAGCGAAATGTAATGCTGCCGACATCAGGTGCGGTATTGAGTGATGGCGTGCCGTTAATTAGGTTAAAGGCGGTGCCGGTGGTGCGAAATAATCTACCGGTGTAACTGCCATCCGCTTGACGCGCAACGTTTGAGGCGACCAGCCACTGGCCAGTGCCGGCGGCGTTATAGGTAAACCAAGTGGCGAATAAAATATCGCCTTGGTGGGTCAAATTAACGCCCCAGCCGGACTCCGCCGGAATGTACCAAAGGTCTTGATAGTTTTGTGATGCTGCGCGCGAGCCGCTTGCAGCTTGTTGCGTGCAGGTGGTGGGCGTTTGTATCAGCGGCTGGCGCACGATATTTTTTGTTTGCGAAACGCCATTGACGGTATAGCTAAATGTGCCTGCCGATGCAGCGCTAAAGCGTAGCGTTGCGTTACCCACGTTATTGACCGAGCGGGTGGAGGTGGCACCGTTGATTTGATTAAACGGTACACCGGTCGTCTGAAAAATAGTGCCGGTAAAACTACCATCGGCTTGGCGACGCAAATCGCTCATCACGTACCAAGCATTGGCGTTATTCGCGCCATAGGTAAACCAAGTGGCGAAAATAATATCGTTTTGATGGTTTAAGTTAATGCCCCAACCAGACTCGGTAGGGTTCCACCATAAATCGGAATACACAATTGTTGCCTGTGCGTATGCCTGGGTTTGAAATACCGGCGTGATGGCGCTAAGTACCGAAACGCCAAGTGCGACAGCAACGGCTGTGGTGATCGTCATTCTTTTCATGATTTCCCTCTGGACTAGTTGATTGATATGTGCGGATTCAAAAGGATTGTTGTTATGGAATTAATACCCTTCATCAAGTAATGCAGGAAATGCGCCCAAAACAGCTCGTGTTTTTCCTACCGTTTTGAAACTCTAATGGGAGAAGGCGATTTGAGGTGGTTTTGCTTCAAATTGCTTTTCTATAAACGACTTTGTGTTTTTGTCATGGCGCGTTGCTCTGTTTGGAATAACAATCTCTGTGGGATTACGCTGCACTAAAGCAGGAATGTTGCGTTAATGTGACACCGTCATCATTGGTCACACGCGTTCATAAATAAGTCGCTATTCTGTCGACTGCACATAGTCGTTAGAAATTTTGCAGCAATGGATGAGTATTGACACACATCCACTTTTGTTTGCGATATTCAGAATAAGTTTGTCACCCGCAGTAGGGCGTCGCGCGGTGATAACAATCGAGCGACTTACTCACTTTATGCAACGTTTTTTCAAAAAAGGACGAATATGAAACGTAACAACCCAAAGCGTATCGCGCACGCAGTCGCACAGATTCTTGCCATGAGTGTTGGCAGCGCCTTTGCCGTGACCGCATTCGCGCAAACTAGCGCACCCGTGGTTACACCGAAGCCTGAAAGAATTGAAGTCACTGGCTCGCTTATCAAGCGTACAGACGCCGAAACACCGTCGCTGGTACAAGTCATTACGGCTGATGACATTAAAAACTCTGGCTACTCGACCGTGGAAGAATTAATTCGCTCCCTGAGCGCTGCTGATGCATCCTCAGTGCAAGACGGCGCGGCATCCGGTTTTATTGGCGGATTAGCCACTATTTCGTTGCGCGGTTTTGGTTCACAAGGCACGTTAATTTTGATCAACGGCCGACGCATCGCGCCCGTTGGTGCAGTCGATATCAATTTCGGGCGCGGCTCGCTCATTAGCGTGAACACCATCCCCCGCGAAGCCATCGAGCGTATTGAAATCTTAAAGGATGGCGCATCCGCACTTTATGGCTCGGATGCTATGGCAGGTGTGATTAACTATGTGTTGAAAAAAGAATATCGCGGGTTGGAAGCGAGTAGCTCCTACAGCACCAATGAAAATGGCGTCGGTACTAATAAGAGTGGCAGCATTACCTTTGGCTTTGGCGATATCGCCAGCCAGCGATTTAACGTATTTGGTGGCGTGCAGGTGAGCCGCCGCGATGCAGTGATGCATTCACAGTTAAAAGACCAAGGCAATCTTAATCAGTACAATGAATATCTAGGCGTAAACGGTAGCTTATTACGTTTCACGCCTGACTCAGTGGCCTCCCCGATTGCAAGTTTCTACCGTGTACCTGCAAGTCTTGTCGGCTCGACCGTAATTGATGGCCGCACGGTGGCCAACAACAGCGTATTCGGCACTAATTATTTGGGTACGTTTGCGGGCTGCCCGCAGGAACTTACTGTCGGTGGCGGTGTGCCGACGCGCTTGTCTAATTTTTTACCCACGACAGCGTCCTTACGCGCTGGGCAATGCCGTTTTAATCTTGACAATGCGGACGAAGCAATTGCGAAACAAGACCGTGTTAGCGGCTCAGTACGGGCCAGCTTTGCCGTCTCAAATGACATCACCGCCTATGCTGATTTAATGATTGCGCGTACCAAAACCACTGAAACTGCTGTCCCGCGCACATTGACTACGGGGCTGGTTTCATCGGCGAACCCGGTGGCGGTGACTTGGCCACTCTTAAACGGCTCATTTTTATCGCAAAACGCGTTGATCTTGCCAATTGGGCATCCCGATAACCCTACCAACGGCACGGTTACCGCACAGCCGGTGCAGTTGATTTATCGCTTCACCGATCTACCGTTGGGCGACATCAATGAATTAAAGTCGCTCCGCTTTACGACCGGCTTGCAAGGCGTTATTGGCGCATGGGATATTGATACCGCGATTTTGTATAACCGCCAAGAAAATTCGCGCGTGCAACAGGCAAGATTAAGAAGATCACTCCTAACAGCGTCGCTTGCCGCAGGCACCTATCGTTTTACCCAACCAAACAATGAAGCCGCACGTGCCAGCGTAGCATCTGACGCTATCAATACGGGTGAAACCACAGTCGCGGCATTTGACGCTCGCGCCACACGCGAGTTGTTCACGCTGCCCGGCGGTAAAGCCGCCATCGCGATCGGCGGCGAAGTCCGCCGTGAATCGTTAGAGTCCGTTCCAAGCGATATTTATAAGACGGGTGACTTTATCGGGCTGGTTGCCAATGGCGCGTCAGGCTCACGCAGCTCGCAAGCGCTATTTAGCGAGATGCGGTTGCCGGTACTAAAAACGCTCGAAATACAAGCCGCTATTCGGCACGAGCGCTACAGCGACTTTGGCACCTCCACCACGGGCAAATTGGGCTTTAAGTTTGACGTCATGCCGCAACAGTTGTCGCTGCGTGGCACCGCGGCCACCGGCTTTAGAGCGCCATCGATCTCGCAAATTGGCGATGCGTTTTTACTCTCATTTAATAGCTCGCAAGAGCGTCGCGTGTTCGATAGTTTGCGCTGTGACTCATCCAACCCTGCCGCACCGGTCAGCCGCGCGAATCCCTCAGTGCCGCGCGATTGTAACGTCACCGGGTTTACCGCCGTACCAGCGGGCACCGTTGCGGCAGGCAACCTAGCCACCATCATTAGCGCAAACCGAAATTTAAAGCCAGAGACATCGAAATCCTACACGTTTGGAATGATTATTTCGCCGACGAAAGACATTGATTTAGCGGTCGATATGTGGCGGTTTCGTCGCAACGCGGAAATCCGTGTCCAGCGCGGTATTGATGTTGTAGATGCCTACAACGCTAACCCAACCGCGAATGCTGGCTCGCTGATTCGTGATCCAAACCCGGCAACATGGATACCTGGCGTGCCCAATAGCGGACCAATCTTGGTAGTGCTGCGCGGCTACGGTAATTTTAATTACACCGAAACCAAAGGCTTTGATTACGACTTTAACTACCGCTTCCCAGCAACTGATTTTGGTAAGTTCACCCTGAATATTAACGGCACCTACACCGACTACTTTAATCAACAAATATTGTCGGGTGCAGCCGTGCAAAGACTTGTAGGCACGACCACCGCTGATGTGCCAAAGCACAAAGCGAGCGCGAGAATTAATTGGCGTCTCAATAACTTATCGGCCTGGATCCGCCACAATTACACCAGCGCGCTGGAAACCACCACCACCCAAACCTGCCAGCTCGGTGCCACGCCGGGCAACGCATTTTTACTCGCCAATGGCTATTGCCATATTGGCGCGGAGCGTAGCTTTGATGTTGGTGGTTCCTATCGCGGCATTAAGGGGCTAGTGATCTCGCTGAGCGGCTTAAACATGACCAATCACTATGGCCGCTCAAGTTTAGTGCCGAGCACATTTACCTATTGGGACAACGGCACAGCGGGCCAACTTGGCAGGCGTTACAACCTGAATTTGAGTTACCAATTTAAGTAATTTTCGATTCAGTAGTTAGCGGTACGTCGGAAAATAATTAACGGCATCTTGTTGATCACAAGATGCCGTTTTTTTTGAGCCATTACAAACATCGCTTGCTCGAATAAGTTCGTCCAGCATGCATCAAGCGGCGATAAGGTATTGCGGATACCGCATATCGCGTCCAGCATATGGTTGAACGTTAGAGAGTGCGGCTAGGCCGCGCCAGAAATACAGCGTAACGGCGTGATATTTGCCGCTTTCTTTACCCATCTCATCAACGAGCCGCCACCGTTTGGTATACAGCGAACGATTGCTAGCAAGTGCTCGTGGCATGGATCCAGCTGTGTGAACCGGTGCGTTCAACCGAGTTTTTTCATTAGGTGTCCCTTCGCAACTGTTTGAGTGCTAACGGACTATTTATGGCGTCTTTCCTGTTTCTTCCTCCTGAATAACGCGCTATTCAGGAGGAAGAAACAGGAAAGACACGCCAAAATAAGCTCGATATCATCTCAAACCCTTATGGAAAATCTCGGTTCAATTGTCTTTAATAACGCGACTAATTCGTCGATTAGCGATGGACTTCCGTCATGCACTAAGGGGCGAATAGTCCCCTTTAATGTAATACCCGTATTTCGCCGTTGGTGTGAATTGGCAGTGGCTACGCGCAGACACCGTCAGCAGGGGCTGGCAAATCGGCAAGCCCTCATCTTTATCCGAGAGCTTAACGGAAGCTGGCGCTACCAAAATTTGGCGTCAGTAATGTCCTACATCAATTTCTCAACCATGCGGCCATAGTTCTAGAGTGTATTGCAATCTATGTTTACGGTGATTAACCACGGTAGCCGTAATGCCTCTATTGCAAATTCAATACTCACAAACTACAGCGAGGATTAATTGAAGCAAGGTAGATTTAGACGATTAAAAGCGTTGGGTTGCTCGTTTAGGTCAAGTCTGACAGCGACCTTGTGTGTGTTCGTACTTGCCTCTTGCAGCACGCTGCCTACGTTAAGTGAGGCACAGCAGTCAGTTGCCGTTACATCCGCCGAGCCTAATCAGGCAAAGCAAGCA
>Ga0209490_10001935_pt1 | contig 19840 bp, 13 predicted proteins | sample MAT06_FD_187209 | JGI IMG/M metagenome (GOLD analysis project Ga0209490, IMG submission 187209) | Freshwater microbial communities from Lake Fryxell liftoff mats and glacier meltwater in Antarctica - MAT-06 (SPAdes) (version 2) | ecosystem: Environmental > Aquatic > Freshwater > Ice > Liftoff... | reverse complement strand
TTAGCATTGTCCCAACAAATGCTGCAAGGTTATTGAAAAAATGGATTAGAATACCCGGTATCACCGATTGAGTTTTCCAGTAAATCCAACCCATTAGTATTCCGCCCAGAAATGCGCCTATACCCTGAGCTAAATTTCCGTGGACGAGCGCGAACAGGAATGCACTAAAAAGAATGGCATGAACGGGTTGGTAATTTTTTAGTAGACCATCTAAAATGACTCCGCGAAATAGCAATTCCTCCAAAATGGGTGCAGCTATTACGATCATAAAAAAGAAGACGGCTGGTTGCCGGATGGTTTCCACGAGCATTTTCTTAAGTGTGTCTGAAAGCGGTATGAGGTTGGTTAAGGGATCAAGAAAGAGATGGATACTCAGCAGCGTAATTGATGCGATCAAAACGATAACAGGCGAAAAGCGATTCAACAGAAAAGAATAGTCCTTTCGAATCACTAATGCCGCTCCAATGGTTAAACTGGTGGACAGTACGTACATGATTGACATCGCTATGCCACTATCGAATGAAAAGAATGGAATTACGACTAACACACTTAGAATGCTGCAAAGAAAGAAGATCAACAGCAGACCAAACGATTGCAGATAGGTAGGATAGAATTTCATTGCGTTTATAAAGAACTAAAAGTATAAATAATACATTACTCTTTTTATCTTAGCTCGAGAACGATGTGCAGAACCGGTCGATTGGTAGGAAAGTAGTGGGAAGGCAACGAGGTTCTTTACAAATACGCGGAACAGGTTGGCGAATTTTTAGTTTGACTGACTTTCTAATTGTTTATAGTGATCAATTATTTTGAGAAGATGTTCAATATTAGAAATATCTAGTTTGCTTGTAACAATGTATTCTTTCACCTTTGGAAAATAACTATGCATAATTTTCGACAGTAATTTTTCGTCTAAGTCAATGTCTGGATTTTTAGTGTAATGGACTCCCCAGAAAAAGTAATACTTATTTTTAGCATTTTTAGTTGCTTTTTTTGTTTCAATTTTAGTAACTCTAATGGCGGGAAACATTTTTTCTTTCAAATCATAAAAAAATAATGTTACTTCTTGGCCTAATACATACTTCTTTTGATAAAGACTCCCATCATAAATTATTTCACGTTTCTTATTTTTTTCGATCATATGAAGGGCATCTGTTTTGCATAATAAGTCGAAGGCTTCTGTTTTTTTTACAACCTCAAAAAATTCAAGTATTGTTTTCTCTTCAGATATTGAGGAGTAGAATTTTATCTTATCTTCTTTGGTAAATGATTCTATTTTGGGATAATTCATAGAAACAAAACTTCGCATTAACTGATTTTCTGTATCGAAAAATTCGAAACCCTTGGCTTCGTTCGGCCTTAGATTTTCTGGCTCACCACCCTCTAGTTTGAATGCAAGCAATTGTGTTTTATCGTTAAACAGAAGTGATCCTGAGATTTTTGAGCTATCACCCCACAATTGGATACTGCCATCATTCCATTGCGCTTGTTCTTTTATTAGATCGGCTTCAACTTTAGCCAAGACCTTTTTCTTTTGTCCTTGCGCGTGGAAAATGGAAAGCAAACAAATAAGAATGAATGTGCAACGCATCGTTCAATAAATTAACTTTGTAAAATTAATGAACTTCTTCAATCATCAATCTATCTTCTTCACCGCTCTGGGCTACCCCATGAGTTATCTTGAATTTTTTGGGACATTATCGGGCGCGTTGGCTGTTTTTCTTTCCGCGAAAGCGAACGTGTGGAGTTGGCCACTGGGAATAATCAATGTAGTACTTTTCTTTTTTTTGTTTTATCAAGTCCAACTGTACCCAGACATGTTCCTACAGATTTTCTTTTTTATTACTAATCTGATGGGCTGGTGGCGTTGGACAAATCCAAAAAAAGAGGAGGAGAATAAAGAACATGGATTGAAAATTAGCAGGATTCCTGCAAAATCCTGGCTGATCTTTTTTCTAATCGGTTTAGCAGGAACAACAGTGGCTGGTCTGTTTGCCAAAAATCTCAGCCTATTTTTCCCAATTCTTTTCAGCAAGCCAAGCGCTTTCCCGTATGCCGATTCGTTTGTGACGGTAATGAGCATCATTGCTACATACCTCATGGTGCAGAAAAAAATGGAATGCTGGCTCGTGTGGATAGCCGTTGACGTGGTCGCTTCCTATTTATATTTCTCCAAAGACATAAAATTTGTGGGGGTCGAATACGTGTTGTTTTGCTTTATTGCGGCCTTTGGTTTTTGGAATTGGAGAAATGAATATAAATCATATTCTGTAGTATGACCAATGGTGTAGGGCTAATATGTTTCTACGGCCCCGAGAGCACGGGCAAATCAGTAATGGCGCAAAAAATGGCAGCCTATTATCAAACGGAGTTTGTTCCCGAAGTAGCCCGTGAAATAGTTTCTTCAAATGACTTTTCAGTAGAAGAAATTATAGAAATAGGTAAAGCTCAAAATGCTCGTGTGCTTGAAAAGTCCAAAATAGCCAATCAACTTTTGTTTTGTGATACAGATTTGATCACTACTCAAATTTATTGTCGGCACTATTTAAAGCAAGTTCCACCGATTTTGTTTGATTTGGAACGCGAAGTAACATTTGACCATTATTTTTTGTTTAACACGGATGTACCGTGGGTAGCGGATGGCATGCGTGATTTGGGAAGTGCTCGAAAGGAGATGTTTCAAACGTTTAAGTTCGAACTCGACACACGCCTTATACCTTACCACCTTGTTCAGGGAGATTGGAATACAAGGGAGAAATTTATTGTTTCGAAAATTGATCAAAGGCTATTAAATTCTTTTAAGCGGTAAATTTAGTACGGCAATTATTTCCTACTTTTGGCCGCGTTATGAAAAAAGCAATCACTTCCGTACGAAAAGGGCTAACCTCTATTGCCTATGGTTTCATTTTTTCTCAAACGATTTTCTTTGCTATTATAGTGACCCACATCGACAACCACTCTTTTTTGTTAGTCAATTGTATGGAGACAATGTTGCAAGATGAAGATGGCGCTCCGTTAAAGTCAAATGAGCTTCGGTTAAGGAGTTCATCTTCTAAAAAAACAACAAATCCCCATCGGTGGGTTCAATTTTTTGCGAAAGCGAACAACACCTCAAATTTGGAACAAATACCTCAATTAAGATCGTTTTTGTTCTCTCATCTTTTTGCCGATCATGCCTATTCGGTGCTGTATTGTAGTTTTCGCATTTGAGAGGCTGGTAGCCAGACCAGTATTTTAATTTTCTTTAGGAATAATTAGAAATGGCTGGCAAGCCAGTGAACTACTTTTAAAAATAATAAATAATTAAATTTTGTGATAGACAAACTGATCGTATTCAGCGTACGCAATAAACTTTTTATCGGCCTTATAATATTGGCCCTGATGGCCGGGGGAGGTTATTCCATTTCTAAACTTCCCATCGATGCCGTCCCAGATGTTACTGGTAATCAAGTAGACGTGATTACCAACAGCCCCAGTTTGGCAGCCTTAGAAATTGAGCGATTCATTACCGCTCCCTTAGAAATGGCCATGTCCAATATCCCTGGCCTTGTGGAAATGCGTTCCGTTTCAAAATTTGGATTGTCGGTGGTAAAATTGGTTTTTGATGATGACACCGATGTGTATTGGGCACGCCAGCAAGTGTTTGAGCGTTTGGAAATGGTAAAGGCAGAGATTCCCCAAGAGCTCGGCAAGACATACATGGGACCTGCATCAACCGGGCTGGGTGAAGTATTTCAGTACGTCATTCGTCCGAAAAATCCCAAGGATAAATCATTTTCACTAATGGAGATTCGCACCCTGCAGGATTGGACGATCCGGAGACAACTGCTCGGACTAAAGGGAATTGCAGAGGTAAGTGGTTTTGGTGGTTACAAGAAAGAATATCAGACAACGCTTAACCCGGATCGGATGCGCGCGCTGGGGGTTACTATTGATGAACTTTTTGAAGCCCTCAGCACAGGAAATAGCAACACCGGGGGAGCGTACATCGAAAAAGACAACAAGGCCTTCACTATCCGTGGTATCGGCCTTGCATCCTCATTAGAAGAGATTGGCAATACCGTTATCAAAGTAAAAAACCGCATTCCCATTTTAGTCAAAGATGTGGCGGATGTAAACTTCGGACACGGTATTCGGTATGGCGCTATCACCGTAGACGGAGAAGGTGAGGCCGTGGGTGGCATCATCATGATGGTGAAGGGTGAAAACGGAAGCGCGGTGATCAAACGTATTAAAGACCGCATGAAAATCATTCAAGCGCGATTGCCCGAAGGATTGGTAATTGAGCCGTTTATTGATCGCTCTAAAATAGTCTCGAAAGCAATGACTACCGTTGGCACCAACTTAGTGGAGGGCGCATTGATTGTTGTGCTGGTGATTTTGATTTTTTTAGGGAACTGGCGAGCAAGTTTGTTAGCGGCTTCCGTCATTCCGCTTTCCATGCTTTTTGCATTTATTCTCATGCGCCAATTTGGGGTCGTAGGCAATTTGATGAGCTTGGGTGCCATCGATTTCGGGTTGCTAGTGGATCCCTCAATTATTGTGGTGGAGTCGGTTGTTTTTTACCTCGCCTACAATATAGGTAAGCACCCAGCAGGAGAGGCCATGTCTCAATTGGAGAAGGAGGAGATTGTAATAAAGGGCGCGCAAGCTTCAAAAAAGCCCGTAGTTTTTGGTGGGCTAATTATTCTGATTGTTTATTTCCCTATCCTAACACTGACGGGCATCGAAGGAAAAATGTTTGGGCCCATGGCGAAGACGGTGAGCTTCGCCATTCTCGGTGCGATTATTTTAGCATTGACCTATGTGCCTATGATGGCCACGATTATTTTGCAGCCACCAAAGTCGGCTGATCACCACGGTCCTTCCGAAGTAATTGTACAGTTTCTGTATAATCTTTACGAACCGATCATTCGGTGGGGCCTAAGAGCACGTCAGGTAATTGTGTTCATTGCTGTCGGCATTCTAATTTCAGGCTATATAGCATTTAAATTTATCGGAGGAGAGTTTATTCCTAAACTGGCAGAGGGAGATTTGGTGATAGAAACAAACCTACCCGTGGGCACTTCGATGACCGAGTCCATCAACCTGAGCGGGAAAATTCAAAGAATGTTGTTGGCCGCCTACCCGGATGAGATTGAACGAGTAGTTTCGAAAATAGGAACCTCCGAAGTGCCTGTCGATCCCATGCCAATGGAGGCGCAAGAAATTGTGGTAGTGCTTACCGATAAAAAGCAATGGAAGAAAGCCAACGACCAGGAAGAACTGGTGGTGCAGATTGCTGAATTATTAAAACAATATCCGGGTATTGTAAACTCTATCCAACAACCTATTGAAAACCGGGTGAACGAGTTGATGAGTGGCGCACGCACCGATGTGGTGGTGAAACTCTTCGGCTCAAGCCTCGACACGATGGTGGTAAAGGGAAATCAAATCATCAAATTGATTAAAGGTGTGGAGGGGGCTGCCGATGTGCAAGAGAATAAAATCTTTGGATTGCCTCAGATAAATATTAAATATGACAGGAGAGCAATGGCCACGTATGGGGTTACGGTCACTCAAATCAATCGAGCCATTCAAACTGCTTTTGCTGGAGCGAATGCGGGCATCGTGTATGAAAATGATAAACGTTTTGACTTGGCTCTACGATTGGGCGGGGACGATCGCGCTAAAGCCGAGAACATCGGAAACCTGCTCATCAGCGATAAAGATGAGAATCCGATTCCGCTAAAAGAGTTGGCAGACATTAGCGAGGAGATCGGTCCGTCTGAAATAGGGCACGAAAATTTGCAACGCAGAATGAATATCGGATTTAACGTGCGTGGCCGCGATTTGGAATCGGTGGTGAATGATGCCATGAAGGTCATCAACGAGAAAGTTATTTTGCCCGCGGGCTATACGGTTGATTTTGGCGGGGAATTTGAAAACTTTCGAAGAGCCAAAGCAAGGCTTGCCATAGTTGTGCCACTGTCGTTGCTCATCATTTTCGGATTGTTGTTTGCTACTTTCGGAAACGTGAAAGACAGCTTGTTAATTTATTCAGTGGTTCCGCTTTCTGCGGTAGGTGGTGTATTTTCACTCTTGTTGCGCGGGATGAATTTTAGTATCTCTGCGGGGGTCGGATTCATTGCACTGTTTGGTATTGCGGTGTTAAATGGTATTCTTATCATCAGCCGATTTAATGAACTTGAGAAGGAAGGAGTGACCGATGTCCATCAACGGGTGTTACAAGGATTACGGGAAAGATTCAGACCTGTATTAATGACATCAGCAGTAGCTGCCCTTGGCTTTTTGCCAATGGCGCTTTCCACCAGTGCCGGAGCGGAAGTTCAGAAGCCGCTGGCTACCGTAGTGATTGGCGGCCTCTTTACCGCAACGGTTTTAACGCTTGTGATTTTGCCGGTCATCTACACCTATTTTGTAAATAGGCCCAAAGAGAGTTCGGGCAAGTGGACTACTATCGCTCCGTTGATTGTGTTGTTTCTTTTAATTTCACAATTGGCATCGGGGCAACAGCAGCCAACGCTAATTTCGTTGGATAGTTCCGTATCGATGGCTAAAAAGCAAAATCCGGAAATGTTGCTTTCGCAACAACGGATCGATCAGCAAGTTTCCCTTAAGCCCGCCAGCTTTAGTTTGAAAACGCCCGATTTGGTATTCGAGGCGCCAACGGGCAATGACCTTCGGCCAGGCTTACTTCAGACAATCGACTATCCGGGAGTTTACACGGCACAAGGAAAGGCGCAGCGAAGTAAAATTGCGATGACCGAAGTAGAGCGTTCTATTTCAACAAATAATTTAGTGTATCGCGTTCGCCTTGCCTACAACCAATTACAGTTCTTACTTTCGCGAACACGGTTGTTACAAAGCCAGGATTCTGTATTTGATGATTTGCTAAAAGTAAATGAAATCCGGTATCGCGTTGGCCAAATTTCTTCTCTTGAAAAACTCAATGGTATTTCCCAGTACAGGCGAATTCAATATGCTTTAAAAGTTTCACGCTCAGAGTTGCGCAATGCCAAGTATCAATTCAATCTGTTGTTGGGTAGGCCAAACGATACCACCTACATACCGAGCACCGCCTTGCGCAAAAGCGATTATTTTTTTGAGGCAATCACAGTTGACACCGCCTACACTGCCAAAAATCCCTTACTGAACTTTAGTTTTCAGCAAGAAGGTTATAATCGAAACTTGCTGAAGGTGGAACGAAGGAAAAGAATTCCGGGTGCCGTGGTTGGATTTTTAAATCAGGGATCTCCTGAAACGCCCATTTTTCCGAGATTGAGATTGGGCATTACGCTGCCTATTTGGCAATGGACGTACCAAGCCAATATCAATGCGGCAAAAAAAGGAATTGAGATTGCTCAAACTCAGAAAAAAATAACAGCTTATCAACTCAGCACTGAGTACGCGAAAGCCCAAGCAGATTATCGGCAATTCAGAGACAACGTTTCGTACTTTGAAACAACCGGACTACTTGAAGCATCAGAAATTTTGCGAAATGCCCGCGAGAGTTTTCGATTGGGCAGTATTAACTACTACCAGTATTTGCAAAACCTTGAGCTATCTTATACGCTGCGCCAAAATTATTTAGAGACTTTACGAAACTATAATCAATCCACCATCAACTTAATTTATCTCAAAGGAGATTATTGATGACTTATTCAAACTGAAATTATGATACCGACCAATCAATCTATTTTGACAATTGCATTATTTAGTTTGCTGGCATCTTGTTCTGGAAAAAAACCAGCGGAGGCAACAAAACCAGTAGATGAGAATTCCACCTTTGTAACCATTAGTGACAGTTCCCTTTCATTGATGGATGTCACGTTGGTAAACCCTGAACAAAAAGTAGTTGAATCTAATATTTACCTAGCCGGAAAGGTAATGTCCATGCCAAATTTTAGAGCTTCTGTAAGCACCGACATTGCAGGTAAAATTGAGCGCATCTTTATTCGCGAAGGTTCGTATGTGAAGAAAGGAACGCCTCTGATGTCGCTGCGCAGCATGGACGTCATCGAATTGCAAAATCAGTATTTTGAGGCCAAGGCGCAAATGGACTTTCTGGCGTTAGAGTACAAAAGACAGGAGGAACTAAACAGAAATAATATTGGCGCATTGGTAGATTTTCAAACAACCGATGCACGCTATAAAGCCAGCAGCAGCAAAGTGAATGCGCTAATGGCGAAGTTGCGATTGTTAGGATTTTCAAAAGAGTTTATTAACAGTACAGAGGTAGCCACCACCGTAACGATCAACGCACCTATTGACGGATACGTTTTTAAACTGCCCGTGCAGGTGGGTATGTTGGCCAATACTGATGTAGTGATGGCAGAGATTGTGGACAACAAAGAATTAATGGCCGATGTATTTGTGTACGATAAGGACCTCGACAATATTTCTGAGGGGCAGGATGTAGAGATCGATTTTGTTACGCATTCGTATCCCTCCATTATCGGAACCATCGCACACATTTCGCGGGCGATAGACCCACAGACAAAAGCTGTTACGGTCCATGTCAAATTTTCGGCACCTGCAGGTAAAATGATCCTGCCCGAAATGAGCGTGCGCTGCGTGGTAGTAAAACGTGAAAGTTTAATACCGCAGTTAACGGTTCCTCATTCGGCCATATTAAACGAAGAAGATCACTCTTTTATTTATTTGACATTTGACAGCGAAAAGAAGGGTGACGTTAATACGCTACACAAATACAGAGTAACGGTGGGTAACCAAAATGAAAAAGTCGCTCAAGTTAAATTTTCAAATCAGCCAGCGGGCGATTTTAAACTGGTTTCTAAAAACGTAGCGATTATCGAAAACGAGCGTAAGAAAAGATCAGGAGCTGTTCTTGAGTAGCGATTTTCCTATCGCGTGTCCTCTCACGGCATAGAACAAGATATAAGCATAACAAGGGGCAACAATCCAAAAGAATGCGCTCGGAGGATCCAGCGCGGGAACAATACGAGCATACACTTGAGGCAGAATCGCACCGCCAGCTATGCCCATTATCAATAGCGCTGAACCAAACTTCGTGAATTTACCGAGCCCTTCGATGGCAAGAGGAAAAATGGCCGGCCACATTAGTGCGTTGGCGAAGCCAAGTAGTGCAATAAAAACAATGGAAGTATAGCCCGTGCTGAAGTAGACACCTACACTTAACAGAATTCCGGCTACAGCCGATAGCGCTAATGCATTTTGTTGTTTAATGTATTTGGGAATTGCAATAATTCCTAAAATGTAACCTACCACCATCGACCATAGTGTATAGGAAGTAAAAATCTTGGTTTCATCTAAGCCAATGCCAATTGCTTTCCCGTACGTGCCAATGACATCACCCGCCATTACTTCTACGCCCACATACAAAAACAAACAAAGCATGCCCAGCATCAGATAGGGAAATTGAAATACGCTTGTTCGTGTAGATTCATTTTCTTTTCCGCTGACACCATCCGTTTCAATTTCCGGCAAGGGTGAAAAACGGATCATCATCGCAAGAACGATCAACACTGCGGTCATAATTCCGTAGGGCATGATCACGCGATGAGAGAGTTCTTGCAGCAGAATTGCTTTGGTCTCGGCATCGCTGGTAGCACTCACCTGCATTTCAATTTGCTCTGCACCCTTTAGCACAATCGCGCCTAGCACTAATGGACTCAAAGCCCCCGCAATTTTATTACAAATGCCCATGATGCTGATTCGCTGCGCAGCACTTTCTATCGGACCGATGACAGAGATGTACGGATTAGCTGCAGTTTGTAAAAGGGCTAGTCCCATTCCTTGTATGAATAATCCCGTAAGGAAAAGCGGAAAGCTTCTTTGCAATGCCGCAGGGATAAACAGCAACGCACCCAGCGCCATCACGGCTAGCCCCCACGACATTCCATTTTTAAAACCCGTTTTATTTAAGATGAAAGAAGAAGGGATCGCCAAGAAGAAATAGGCCATGTAAAAGGCAAATGTTACCAATAGCGCTTCGGCATCAGTCTTTAGATCACATGCCAATTTCAAAAAAGGGATGAGCGTGCCGTTGAGCCACGTAACAAAGCCAAAAATAAAATACAAAACACCGATGATGGCGATGGATAAAACGTAATTCTTATTTGAGCTCATGGTCTGAAAGTGTGGTGGTAAAGCTTTATTTTTGAAGTTAAGATGGCAATTTATTTTTAGTTTCGATGTGTTAAAGTAGTGTTTATGGCAGCAAAAGGAAAAAAGAGTTTACTGGTAATGGCCGCGGGCATGGGCAGCCGCTATGGCGGGATCAAACAGATTGACGGTTTTGGCCCCAATGGCGAAACCATCATGGACTACTCTTTATTTGACGCCATCCGTGCCGGATTTGATAAGGTGGTTTTTATCGTTCGCGATGAAATCAAAGAAACCGTTCAAGAAATTTTTCTCCCTAAGCTAAAGGGTAAGGCCGAAGTATATTTTGAAGTACAGTCCCTAGATCGGTTTGTCCCTGCCAATTATGGAACAGTAGATCGCAAAAAGCCTTGGGGGACCACACATGCCATGCTGTGTGGAAAGGATGTGATCAACGAGCCCTTTGCGGTTATAAATGCCGATGATTTTTATGGCAAAGAAGCCTTCGAATCGTTGGCTACTTTTTTTGACACGGCCGCGCCCGATCACCATGCGATGGTGGGTTATACCTTGAAAAACGTATTATCCGATCATGGAAGTGTATCGCGCGGAGTAGCCGAGGAGAGAGATGCACAAGGGTTTTTAAAGAGTTTGAGTGAGTTAACGAAAATCGTAAAGGAACACGGAAAGATCATTTCAAAAGAAGAGACCGGAGATCGCGAACTAAATCCTCTTTTACCCGTCTCTATGAATTGTTGGGGCTTTCAGCCGGGTGCATTTGCTGTGGCCGAAAAAATGTTCCACGAGTTTGCTTTAAAGAATAAGCAAAACACTTCGGCAGAATTTTACATCGCATTACTTACCAACGAAATCATCAAACAAAACCTGGGGAAAGTTCATATTTTAGGTGGCGGCAAAACTTGGTTTGGCGTTACTTACAAAGAAGATAAAGAAGAAGTTTCCGGTAAAATCAAAGAGCTGGTGAACCAAGGAATTTACCCTTCCGAGTTGTGGTAAGTGGTGATCGGTAATTGGTATTCAGAATTGGTAAGCAACTTTTAATTATTCTGTATTCTAACTTTGGTAAAAGGTATTCGGTGTACGGCATTGGGTTGCCAACTTCTATATTCTGTATTTTAAATTCTAACTTCTATTTATTGCATGGAAAAAACAGAAATGATCTTTGGCACGCGTGCCGTGATGGAAGCCATTAAAGCAGGGCGCGAGATTGAAAAAATTTATATTCAAGCTGGGCTGGCCAATGATCTGATAAAAGAATTGATTAATACCGCCAACACATATAAAGCCCCTTACTCTTTTATTCCGCAACAAAAGCTGAATAAGCTTTCTAATAAAAATCACCAAGGGGTAATTTGCATAATTTCGGCTGTTCAGTACGCTTCGCTAGAGAACATCATCGACAAATGTTACAGCGAAGGGCGCGAGCCATTTTTCCTTTTGTTGGATCGCGTAACAGACGTGCGGAATTTTGGTGCCATGGCACGCACAGCTGAATGCGCCAAGGTAGATGCCATTATCATTGCCGACAAAGGCAATGCGCCTATCACAGGCGATGCTATGAAAACTTCTGCGGGAGCGCTAAGCATTCTGCCCGTATGCCGAGTGAAGGACATGAAAAAGACTTTTCAACTTTTAAAAGACAACGGAATTCATATTGTAGCCTGCACTGAAAAGGCGAAAGAGACGTTGTATCAAATTGATCTAAATCGACCCATTGCAATTATTCTTGGCTCAGAGGAAGATGGCATCTCGCCCCCGATGCTTAAGGATGCTGATCACTTAGCGAAAATTCCCTTGATGGGCAGTATTGAATCGCTCAACGTGTCGGTAGCGGCTGGGATTGCTATTTACGAAACCATCCGCCAGCGAAATTATAAATAATCGTTGCCGTTCGGTTTGCTCTTCAAGTCGTTTATAAATCTTCGGAACAGGTCTTCTTTATCTTTTTCACAAACAATCACCACATTGCCAAAGGCGCCTATCAAGTAACCGTTTAGTCCTTGAGCAACTACTAATTTGTCTTTGTCGCCTTTGATGATGGAATTGCGTGTGTCGTAGGTGAGCGCCTCTACGCCAATTACGTTGTTATTGGCGTCTTTTGGTGAATACTCATAAAGCGATCCCCACGATCCAAGATCCGACCACGCAAACGTGCTCAGCCAAACATATACGTTGTCGGCTTTTTCCATGATCGCGTAGTCAATGGAAATATTCTTGGTTTGCGCGTACGCTTCTTGGATGGCTATTTTTTCCTCGTCCGTTGAAATTCTGGGGGAAGCTTCTTCAAATATCTCAGACATCTCTGGCAGATATTTAGCAAAGGAGTGAAGAATTGCTTGCACACCCCAAATGAAAATACCCGCATTCCATACAAAATCACCGCTTTCTAGAAATTTATTGGCTAGCGCCAACTCTGGCTTCTCGGTAAATGTCTTTACTTTTTTAAGTACACTCTTGTTTTCGATATATTGAATGTATCCATACCCAGTTTCTGGTCTTGTCGGCTTTATTCCAAGGGTAATCAACTTATCCTGGTTTTTGGCCTGATCGGCAGACTTGACAATCGTATCCTGGAAATCACTTTCGTTCAAAATCAGGTGATCAGTCGGGCTTACTACGATCACCGCTGCAGGGTTGATCTTGGCTATTTTATGACTGGCATAAAGAATACAAGGCGCGGTGTTTTTGCGCATTGGCTCCGCTAATATTTGGGAATCTGACAGCGCAGGCAATTGTTCTTTTGTCAGGCTTTTGTGTTCCTCGTGTGTCACGACAAAGATGTTTTCGGGAGGGCAAAGGGGCAAAAACCGCTCGTAGGTCGATTGGATCATCGTTTTGCCGGTTCCAATTACATCCAGAAACTGCTTTGGCTTGCCATTCCGGCTATACGGCCAAAAACGAGTGCCCACGCCACCGGCCATCAACACAACAAAGAGATTTTTATTCATTCCAACAGATTGTTACAGACATTCTAAACCGCTAAAATAGCGAACTGGTTTATAAAGTGTGATTTTTTTAATTGTTGCAATCGTTGCCATTGGCAATATGCCACTCAAGCTAAAATTATGGGTTACTGGGGCAGAAACTAAATTCGGAATTGTTCGTTCACAACTAATTCCGCAATAATCATTTATATCCTACATCCTTTGCTTCTTGTCGGATTTTTTTTATTATCTTCAATTCCTTAAAAAAACGAATCAGAATTTTATTAATAGTACTATGGTAGTGGCAGAAGAGAAAGACGAGCTGAAGGCAAAACTCAAGGAAATATTTGGTTACTCTAGTTTCAGGGGAAACCAAGAGGTAGTAATTCGCAACATCCTTACGGGAAAAAATACATTTGTGATCATGCCCACCGGAGCGGGTAAGTCGTTGTGCTATCAGCTTCCTGCGATGATGTATGACGGGCTGGCAATAGTGATCTCGCCATTGATTGCGCTGATGAAAAATCAGGTGGATCAGATGAATGCGTATGGCGTCAATGCGCGGTTTCTAAACTCTACTTTAAGCAAAGGCGAAATTACCAAGTTGAAAAAGGATTGTGTGGCTGGATTAGTAAAGTTACTTTATGTCGCTCCGGAGTCGCTGAATAAAGATGAGAATATTGAATTCTTAAAGAAAGTGCAGGTTTCATTTGTCGCTATTGATGAAGCCCATTGTATCTCAGAATGGGGACATGATTTCCGGCCTGAATACAGAAGGATCAAAACGATGATTGGTCAGTTGGGTCAAAAATCTGTAATTGCACTGACAGCAACTGCTACTCCCAAAGTTCAATTGGATATCCAAAAGAATTTGCAGATGGAAGAGGCAGATGTCTTTCTATCATCCTTTAATCGCAAAAATCTTTATTACGAGGTACGTCCGAAGAAAGAAACAAAAAAGCAACTCATTCGATTCTTAAAAGAACACAAAGGCAAATCGGGTATCATCTATTGCTTGAGCCGGAAAAAAGTAGAGGAGATCGCTCAGTTATTGAATGTAAACGGTTTTAAAGCGGCACCTTATCACGCAGGCTTGGATCCAGATGTGCGGATGAAAAACCAAGACGACTTTTTGAATGAAGAAGTTGACATTATCACCGCAACCATTGCATTTGGTATGGGCATCGATAAGCCAGACGTTCGTTTTGTGGTGCATTATGATGTTCCTAAATCATTAGAAGGATACTACCAAGAAACAGGGCGCGGTGGGCGTGATGGATTGGAAGGTGTTTGTTTGATGTTCTATAGTCACAACGACTTAAACAAGCTAGAGAAATTCAACAAAGATAAGTCAGTACAAGAACGAGAGAACGCACGAATTCTTTTGCAGGAAATGGAGTTCTATGCCGAATCTCCAGTATGTAGGCGCAAGCAGTTGCTACATTACTTTGGAGAAGAATATAAGGAAGCTAATTGTGGTTCGTGTGATAATTGCATGAACCCCCGCGAACGTTTTGAAGGTTCAGCATTTGTAAAGATTGTCATCGAAGCGGTGAAGCAAACCAATGAACGGTTCGGATTGGCTCATTTGGTAAATGTGATTCGTGGAGTAGAAGATGAGTACGTAAAAAGCTACGGGCATTTCGACCTTGCTGTTTATGGCAAAGGCGATACCGAAGATGCTGATTTTTGGAAAGCAGTAATTCGTCAGACACTCATCTATCAATACTTAGAAAAAGACATTGAGAACATTGGCGTATTTAAGATTTCTGAGAAAGGGCACAACTTCTTAAAAAAGCCGCATAACATAGAATTGGCGCGTGATCACGACTACAGCACCGAGGGTGGAGATGAGGAAGGATCAGAGCGTGTGATTATCAATTCAAAATCGTACGATATAAAATTGTTTGACTTGTTGAAGGCCCTTCGGAAGAAGATGGCGAAAGAGAAGGACTTACCTCCGTATGTGATTTTCCAAGATCCCTCATTAGAAGAAATGGCGACCACCTACCCGACCAACAAAGAAGAGTTGGCTTCTGTTAACGGGGTTGGAATGGGCAAAGTGAATAAGTTCGGAAACGAGTTTATTGAGTTAATCGAAAAGTATGTAGATGAAAATGACATTGAAACCGCGTCAGAAGTAGTGGTAAAGTCTTCGATCAATAAATCCAAGATCAAGATTTATATTATTCAACAAATTGACCGTAAGGTAGACTTAGAGGAAATTGCGGAGTCCAAAGGATTGGCGTTTGACGAGTTGCTGACGGAAATGGAAAACATTTGCTACTCGGGTACCAAACTCACTGTAGACTATTATATTGATGAGGTGTTGGATGACAACAAGCAAGAGGAAATATTCGATTACTTTTTGAATTCTGAAACCGACAGCATGGACGAAGCCATGGCGGAATTGTCAGAATTTTCAGAAGATGATGTACGCTTGATGCGGGTAAAATTTTTGAGCGAATACGCAAATTAATTTTCCCTAGCGTATTGAAAGCCCCTGTCGGTAATGGCGGGGGCTTTTTTATGCTAACTGGTTGTTACCCGATTCTGCCTTATATTTGAAATTTTGTGATCGATTATGAATGTCTTATTGATTGGCAATGGAGGCCGTGAGCATGCGCTGGCATGGAAGATAAAGCAAAGTTCTTTGTGTAGTAGGCTTTTGGTGGCTCCCGGCAATGCGGGTACATCGTTGGTAGCAGAAAATGTTTCCATTGCTGTAGATGATTTTGAAAAGTTGGGTGCCTGCTGCATCGAAAATAAAATTGAATTGGTGGTGGTAGGGCCAGAAGTTCCATTGGTAAAAGGTATCCGCGATTACTTTGAGGCAACTCCAAAATTGAGTTCAATTTTAATGGTTGGCCCCGGCAAGGCCGGTGCACAGCTTGAAGGCAGCAAAGATTTTTCAAAACAATTTATGATCCGTCATGGCGTGCCTACTGCGAAGGCTCGAACTTTTCATGCCCATCAATCTGAGGAGGCTGCTGCGTATTTGGAAACGTGTAAGCCTCCACTCGTATTGAAGGCTGACGGACTAGCAGCGGGCAAAGGCGTTATCATCACAAATAATTTGCAAGAAGCTAAGAGTACCGTCAGAGAAATGTTGGAGGAGAAAAAATTTGGTGACGCAAGTTCAAAAGTTTTAATAGAAGAATTTTTAGATGGTATAGAGTTATCTGTATTTGTTTTGACCGATGGAGAGAGTTACGTAATTCTTCCGGAAGCAAAAGATTACAAACGGATTGGTGATGGCGACACAGGGCCTAACACCGGGGGAATGGGTTCTGTGTCTCCTGTTTCATTTGCAGACGCAACGTTCATGGGGAAAGTGGAGCATCAAATTGTTACGCCAACCATTGAAGGTTTAAAGAAAGACGGCATTCCCTTCAAAGGATTTATTTTTGTGGGCTTGATGAATGTGAAAGGAGAACCTTTTGTAATTGAATACAATACGCGAATGGGCGACCCCGAAACACAGTCAGTTATGGCGAGGATTCAAAGCGATTTCTTGGAATTGTTGTTGGCTGCAGCAAAAGGGAATTTGCGCGATAGGAAAATCCAAATTGATCCAGATTTTGCCTTGACGATAGTGATGGCTGCTGGGGGATATCCTGAAAAATATGACAAGGGTCGGGTCATTTCCGGGCTAGCTAAAGCCAGTTCGGCATTTATTTTTCACGCAGGCACGAAGACGCAAAATGGCGAAGTGGTTACTGATGGCGGCCGTGTGCTTGGCGTGACAGGAAGGGGCAAAAAGCTACAGGATGCCCAGAAAAACGCCTATTCTACTGCAAACGACATTCAATGGGAGGGCGTTTATTTTAGACGGGATATTGGCAATGATGTGTTAAATTTGATGAAATAATCAGGACGTTTTGACAGATGCCAGTTGGCAATTTTTTTAATTATTTAGATACTTGAAATATGGGCTGCGCTTGCGGAACGAAAAAAGACGGAAAAGTTTCCGGTTGCAATAATAACGGTGCTTGTGGCACGGGTGGTTGTAATAAAATGAATGTGTTTGATTGGCTATCCAATATGGATATGCCGGTAGAAGACAGATTTAACGTGGTGGAAGTCCGGTTTAAGAATGGACGCAAGGATTTTTACCGTAATACCGATAAGATAAATCTCACAACCGGAGATGCTATTATAATTGAAATGCAAACGGGGCATCATTTGGGCCACGTTTCTATGCAGGGCGAACTGGTGCGCTTGCAAATGCAAAAGAAAAAAGTGGGCAATGATGATGAGATCAGGAAGATCTATCGCATCGCTCACCAACGCGATTTAGAAAAATACGAAGAGACAAAGAAACGAGCCAGCCCTACGTTGTATCGCTCACGAGAAATTGTGAAGCAATACAAACTGGCCATGAAGCTTTCGGATGTTGAATACCAAGCTGACAATACTAAGGCGACATTCTTTTATTCAGCAGAGGATCGTGTGGACTTTCGGGAGTTGATAAAACAATTGGCCGGTGAATTTAAAGTGCGCGTTGAGATGCGTCAAATCAGTTTGCGCCAAGAGGCGGGACGGATCGGGGGCATCGGTGTTTGTGGTCGTGAGTTATGCTGTTCAACTTGGCTAAGTGATTTCAAAAATGTGGCTACTAGTGCCGCACGTTATCAAAACCTTTCTTTGAACCCAAGTAAATTATCAGGCCAGTGCGGAAGATTGAAGTGTTGTTTGAATTATGAATTGGAAACCTATATGGACGCGCTCAAATATATTCCGGAGGTAGAAAAGCCTTTGTTGACAGAACAAGGCGAAGCGCGCTTGCAGAAGACCGACATCTTTCGCAAGATCATGTGGTTTGGATACAAAGAGGACAACAACTGGTATCCGTTGAATGTAGATCGCGTAAACGAAATTTTGGCCTTGAATAAGGAAGGCAAAAAACCCGCCACGCTTCAGATCAATGAAGAGGAAGCGCGTATACCCATTGGCGTGCTAAACAGTGATCTGAAGAGCATGGACAAGAAATTCAGAGACAAGGCAAACAAAGGCAAAGACAAGAGAAATCGAGGACGTGACGATCGGGGCAACCGAGGTGGCAATCCGCAGCAAAATGGTGGCAATCAAAATCAACCCAATCGGAATGTCAACGGACCGGGTCAACCTAACCAGAATCCTAATCAGAATCCTACTAATCAAAATAGACCTAGGCCAAACCCCAACCAACAAGGGAGTAATCAAAATCCGAACAGGAATCAAAACCCCAATCGCAATAATCCGAACCGTGGGCAGAATCCCGATCGCAACGTTACTAATCCAAACCCAGAACCTGATAAACCAATAGACCCTAAATAAGAATTTAAGTTATTGGCTGAATGTGTAATTATTTTAGATTCCCCTTTTCGGCTTTTGCAAAATGTTGCTTTTTCACCGGTGTGATAGCGCTTGCACTCGTCTCTTGTGATTCTAATCGGGTGTATGAAGACAATGTAGAGTTTGAAGACCGAGCTTGGAAACTAGGTGCACCAGTCCAATTAGAATTTTCTATTCAAGATACCTCCATTCGATACAATCTTTACTTAGACGTAAGAAATACCATTGACTATCCTTACGCTCGTTTATTTGTCAATTATTCATTGAATGATGAAGCAGGCAAAGAGTTATCGAAACAATTACTTTCGGAATATCTCTTTGACCAAAAGACTGGAGAGCCTTTTGGCAGCAGTGGGTTAGGTGACATTTATGATCACCAGTTTATCATTTCCAAAAACCGCTCCTTTTCAAAGCCCGGAAAATACAAAGCAAAGTTTGAGCAGTTCATGCGGCAAGAAAGCCTCTCTGGGATTTTGGCCGTGGGATTGAGGGTAGAGAAAGCAGAAAAATAAAGCTCAATTACTTTATCACCGTCTTTCTCATCTTTTGCGCCATTTTTACGGCTTCATAAGCATTGATCAATCCTCCACTATTGCTCAGTTCGCTAAAAGGTACCAGTTCTTTTGTCCCGGGCTTCTGCACTTTTAAATTATCAAAATGGCGTGTTGATTTTAGTAAGATATCTTTTACCTGCAATGTATTTAGCTCTGGAAAATAAGACATCAATAATGCCGCAACGCCCGCTGTAGATGGGCTTGCCATGCTTGTTCCATCTAAATTCTTGTACGTATTGCCAGGAGTGGTTGAGTAAATTTGGACGCCAGGTGCAAACAACGAAACCGAGTTTTTTCCATAATTCGAAAAACTGCCTACAAAATCTTCATTGCTCCCCCAAGCCGATGCGCCCACCTCAATCCAATTCTTCGCTTCCTTTCCATTCAAGTATTTTTTAGTGGGAAAGTTTTTTTCGATATCGGTATTGTCGCTTTCATTGCCTGCAGCGTGAATCAATAAGACACCTTTTTGTTCTGCGTATTTTACGGCTCGGTCTACTACTTCTTTTTCAGGTGAAAAAGATTTCCCGAAGCTCATATTAATGATTCGCGCCCCATTATCTACCGCGTAAATAATTGCGTTCGCAACATCTTTGTCGCGCTCATCGCCATTAGGCACCGCTCGCACAACCATGATTTTTACATTATCTGCAATTCCTTTTATTCCGATGTTATTTTTCCGGTCGGCACCGATGATGCCCGCCACATGCGTACCGTGATTCGGGTCAGGTCCTTTTACATCATTGTTGCCATAGCCTCGTTCATAAAAATTGGAATAGTTGTCTCCAATTATTTTGCGCGAATCGAAATCTACATTGTAGCCGTACTTGACAATCACCTCAAAGTAATCGACTCCCTCTTTCAGTTGCGCTAAGGTTTCGTTGAGATCTGCATCGTCTCCGGTATTATTGTAGA
>Ga0209490_10001932_pt1 | contig 19853 bp, 12 predicted proteins | sample MAT06_FD_187209 | JGI IMG/M metagenome (GOLD analysis project Ga0209490, IMG submission 187209) | Freshwater microbial communities from Lake Fryxell liftoff mats and glacier meltwater in Antarctica - MAT-06 (SPAdes) (version 2) | ecosystem: Environmental > Aquatic > Freshwater > Ice > Liftoff... | reverse complement strand
GCCTGCACGGCGCGCAGTGCGGCAGGCACCAACACGGCGTTGACGCTGTACGAATAGACGCCGCCGCCCAGGCCGTCAGCACTGTCGCGCCAGTCGCCGACGATCTCGTTCGCGCCCAGGCGCACCAGGTTCGTCGCGCGCGGGGAATCGGTGAACGGCTGGCTCTTGCGCAGCACCAGCGCGGCGTTGTCCATCAGCCGTTCGCCGACGAAGCGGCCATCGGCCCCGCGCTGCGCCAGGAACGCTGCGGCGCGGGCACGCCCTTCGGGCATGTCGATCAGGTAGGCCGCCGCCACCGGCAGCAACATGAAGTCGTCATCGACCATTTTGTAGTCGAAGACGGGCTGCGCGAGCGCCGTCGCCGTCGCCGTCGCCGTCGCCGTCTTGTCCGCATCGCCGGCGGTCAAGCGTGCAAGGACCGGGAACTCGCCGATGTCCTCCTCATGCGCCACGCGACCGTCGGCACTCAGGCGTGCGATCACCGCCGACAGGGCCGCTTCGATGGCGACGGGTTGCAGCACCGGCAAAAGCATGCGCAACGACATCAGCGTGTCACGACCGAAGTAGGTGTGAAAGCGCCAAGAACCGGCCAGCCACTTTTCCTCGAATGCCAGGAACTCCAGCGTCACCCGGGCATTGGGCAGATCGGCCGCCTGCGCGTTCAACAAGCGATCGGAGCTCAAGGGTTTCAGGGGTTCATCCCCCGTGAAGGCGCGCACGTGCAGGCGCAACGGCTGGCCCGGCGACGCCGCCTCGAGCCGCAGCCGATTGCTGTCCAACACTTGCACACGCCCGCCATGCAAACGCAACTCAAGCCGATAACCGGGCGCACCGTCGAGACGGTCGCGCGCCCAGACAACCGTGGCTGCGGCAGGCAGCACTGCGGGCGTGATACCGCCAAGTGCGGGCAAGCGGCCGTCGAACTGGTGGTCACGCAGCACGCGCACGCTGCCCAGCAGCGCACATTCGACCACCAGTTGATCGGCATCGGCTTCGAGCTCGACCTGCAGGCCCTGCAGCGGACGCCCCAGGCCATCGCTGACGCTGACCGCCTCGGGCGCTGCGAGCACGCGCCAGGTGATCTCACGCGTTTCAGGGGCAAACCACAGGCCGGCACCGCTGTTGCCGGCGGCAAACGCGATCACGATGCGCGGCGCGTGGCCACGCGTCAGCAGCAGTTGCGCAGCGAGCATGCCCTGGCGCAGGAACACGCTGGTGGCGGGCCCTTCAACGACGGTGTGGCGCAGAACGTCCGGCAGCGCTGCCGCCCCAAGGCTTGTGATCATGAGGAGGCAACCTGTTCAGACAGAAACCTGCGACACGGGCGATCATCGCCTGAGCGCAAGCTCGGGGCGCGCCCAAGAGATTGACAGGCGCGCCGTGGCGCTCTTGAGGCCACGGCGCGAGGCCCTGCAGGCGGGGCTACAGCGCGAAGGTCAGGCTGACCACCGCGTTGCGGCCCAGGATCGGGCGCGCAAAGAAGAAGCTCGATCCGGTGGCCTCCTGGAACGCAGTGGCCCCACCGCGCGGATTGCCTTCCGTCAGCCCGATGGTGTTGGTCAGGTTCTGGATGCTGGCGTTGAACGTCATCCTGGGCGTGATCTCGTAGCGCAACGAGGCATCGAGCTTGTTATATGCCGGCAGCGCCACGCTGTTGGCAAGGTCGGCGAATCGCTGCCCCACCCGCTGGATCGACAGCGACACATCGCCCTTGTTGCCGGGCAGGTTGTAGGTCGGTGTCAGCGTGAAGTTGATCTTCGGTGTGCGTTCGGGCTGGTTGCCCGAGAACGACGCCAATTCAGCGGCGTAGGCACCCGCACTTGGCCCGCTGACGCCGGTGATCTTCAGGTCGTGCTTCTGGTAGACCCCGCTCAATGCGACGCTGAAGCTCCTGTTGATTCTCCACTGGCCCTCCAATTCGAGGCCGTTGACGACGATGTCACTCGAAGCCACAGTGGCAACCGTGTCGTTGCCTACCACCCGCGAGAAGCCGCGATAGTCTTTGTAGTTGGTCTGGAAGACGGTCAAGATGCCCGAAAACCCGCGCTGCTGGTAGCGCAGACCAACTTCGCCGAAGTTGATGTTGGTGACCGGGTTCGCGCCGTTGGCCTGGTAGCTTGACGAGTAGCGCACATAGGCGGCGGTGTTGTCATTGAGCAGGTAGTTGCCACCTGCCGTGTAGGACGGCTCGCTGAACGACTTGCTGGTGGTGTTGTAGTTGCCGCTGAAGGCACCGCCGAAGTTGTTGTTGCCCATGATGTTGTCGACATCGTTGCCATTCGCATCGCGCGAACCGGGGATCACGGTGGAGGCCGCACCGATGCTGTTCCGCGCGGTGATCTTGTAGCGCTCCCAACGCACGCCGCCGTCCAGACGCAACGCGTCGTTCACCTTCCACTCATTGTTCAAGTACAAGGAATTCGATGTCGAGCTCGCGTCGTTCATACCCTCGCCCCAGGTGTTGTACTGCAACACGCCTTTGTCGGTCAGGTAGCCCTTGATCTGCCCAGTGGCGTCGAGCGCCACGATGTCCATGCGGTTGGCGTTGTTGCGCACGTCGCTCAGGAACGACGTGGCGCCGACGTTCTGGTCCTTGTTCAGATCGGTCTTGAAGGCCAACCATCCTACGGTCAGGCTGTTGTTGCCGGTGGTCCATGTCGCGGAAGCATCGTTGACCGTCTCTTTCACGTAGCGCTTGTTGCGCGCCGAGACGTTCTCGGCCACCAGGCCGTTGCCGTTGATCGCGTTGAGCGCGGTCGTGCCGCTGATGATCGTGCCGGTCGACACCTGTTGCAGCGCCGGTCGGCAAACACCGCCGCAAGCCGCGGCAAAGCGCGCCAGCATGTCTCTCACGTCGCCGCGTTGTGCGGCGACCGGCACCAGCGGGTTGAGGTTCAGGCGCGTTGTCGCCGGCACCAGGCCATCGTTGCTGAAGCTGAATACGGCGTTGAAGTCGTTCTCGAAGTCGGTGTAGCGGCCTTTGGAACGGACTGAAAACCCGCTCGTAAGCTTCTGCTCGAAGTTGTAGCCGATGGACGTGGACCTGGTGGCGATGCCGTCGTTGATGGCGTCGTTGACCTGCGATGTAGCGCCAGTGGTGGCCGAGGTCTTGACGGTCATGATGCCGTTGTCGCGCCCCAGCAGCGTGCCGTAGTTCGCGTTCAGGCCCGGGATGCCCTGGGGGTCGCTGAGGTTGGTGAGCGGAATCGGCAGCAGGAAGGTGTTGTGGTCGTCGACGACCTTGAGGTTGACGCTGAATTCGCCGTCGCCCAGCTTGCGGCCCAGGTACGCGCGCAGCAGGCCGCCATGCTCGGCGGTGAACTGCGTGTCGCGCACCGAGTCGGAGCTGCGGTAGAAACCGCCGACACCGCCGAACCAGCCGCCGCCGAGGTCGCCGCCATACCGCAGTTCGGCACGGCGGGTCTTGTAGTCGGACACGATGATGCGCACTGCGCCTTCGGGTTCCGACTTGTTCTTGAAGGTCAGGAAGTTGATCAAGGCTCCAGCGCCGTTCACGGTCAGGATGCCCGAGGTGCCGCCGCGAATCGCCTCCAGGCGGTCGATCATCAGCTCTTGCTTGAGTACGGTATCGGACAGCGCCGGGGTGTAGAACACCGGCAGGCCGTCTTCGAGGATTTGAATGAACTGCTGACCGCCGCCCGGCAAACCGCGAACGGAGAAGTTGTTTGACGATTCGCCGCCCGAATCCTCGACCATGACGCCGGGGATCATTTCGAGTGCGCTGGCAGTGCTGCGCGGCGACTTGCGGTCAAGCTGGTCGCGGTCGGCCACGGTCACGGCCACCGAGCTCTCACGCACCGTGCGTTTGAGAGAGCTGCTGCCGGTGATGACTATGCGCTCGAGCTGTTCTTCGGCCTTGTCTTCTTTCGCTTGCGCGACGGGCGTGCTGGCAGGCGCTGTGGGCGGCACAGCGGTCTGACCCTGCGCCGCGAGTGATATCAGCGCCAGCGAAGTGGCAAGGACCGAGCGCTTGAGCTCGAAGCGGCCTTGACCGAGGCTGTGGCGCCCAATGGCTCCGATCGGGTCTTCTAGCCCCCGCACCGTCACACCAAGACTGCTGTGTTTCCTCATTGTGTCTCCTTTGATGGACCGAAAGGCATCCCGGGTGTGAAAGGCGAACGCGTTGACACTCGGCAGACTCAGTGTGTTCCTGATGCAATCGATTGTTACTCGGGGTAAACGCGAGGAAATGACCCCACGTATCGATCCCTCATGGATTAAAGCAACGCGTTGGCAGTTGGTCTGCTTGCGCGATTGCAATCGAATGCATTCTTTGCAGAGAGCGGGCCCGTTCAGGCGCGCAACGGCACGCCTGCTGGCGCTGCGCAATGGCGTGCAACGAATGCCTCGTGGCTGGGCATCGTCTGCACGGCACGGGCGATGCCGTCGTGCACCGCATGCAGGAACTGCCGGCAATCGCTGTCGTCGAGCAGGTGCGTCAAGGCATGGGTGCCGCCGGGCAGAACGCCCTGCCCGACCAGCACCTGCAGCCAGCTCGACTCGGCAAAGATGTCGTCTGGCCAGCGCTGCAAACGCCCGTTGGCGCGGAACAGCGCCAGTCGTGCGGCCAGGCTTTCCGGCTCTGGCAAGGCGCGGCAATGGCGCCAGAACGGGCTGTCGTCGCGCGTCGTCGCCTTGTAGTGCAAGACCAGAAAGTCGCGCACCAGCTCGAACTCGCGGGCGCTTTGGCGATTGAACTCGTCGCGGTCGGGATCGGACCAGTCGGCACCCGGAAAGAAGTTCATCAGCCGTGCGATGCCGGTTTGCACCAGGTGGATGCTGGTCGACTCCAGCGGCTCCATGAACCCGCTGGCCAGGCCGAGCGCGACCACGTTGTGGTTCCAGAACTTCTTGCGCCGACCGGTCGTGAACTTCAGCAGACGCGGCTCGGCGATCACGGGCCCGTCGAGCCGCGCCAGAACAATGTCAAGCGCTTCTTGCTCGCTCATGAAGCGGCTGCAGAAGACATGGCCGTTGCCGGTGCGGTGCTGCAAGGGAATGCGCCATTGCCAGCCCGCCGCATGGGCTGTTGAGCGGGTGTAGGGCGTGAACTCGCCGGCCTTGGCGCAGGGCACGGCCCAGGCGCGATCGCAGGGCAACCAATCGGTCCAGTCCTCATAGCCGGTGTGCAACGTCTTCTCGATCAGCAGCCCGGTGAAACCCGAGCAGTCGATGAACAGGTCGCCCTCGATGCGCTCGCCGCTGTGCATCACCACAGCGCTGACCCATCCTTCACGGCGCCCGCCGCTTGCATGCTGCAGGACCTGCACGACCTTGCCCTCGGTGCGGCGCACACCGCGCGTCTCGGCGAAGCCGCGCAGGAAGCGCGCGTAAAGCCCGGCGTCAAAATGGAAGGCGTAGGCGATGGCCGACAGCGGTGTGTTGGGCGCGTTGACCGGGCGCATGAACTTGTTGTTCCAGGCCGCCACGGTGTCGACCGAGTACTCGCCGAGCGGCCGCGCCTCCCCCTTCAAGAACTGGCGGTACCAGTAGTGGTGGAAGGGCACCAGCCCCAGGTCTTGCCCGACCGCGCCGAAGGTGTGGAGGTAACGGCTGCCCAGGCCGGCCCAGTCGACGAATTCGATGCCGAGCTTGAAGCTGGCCTGCGTGGCGCGCATGAATTCGTTCTCGTCCAGGCCGAGCGAGGCGTTGTACTGCTTGATGGCGGGGATGGTGGCCTCGCCGACACCCACGGTCGAGATCTCGTCGGATTCAACGAGACGGATCTCGTAGCGGCCGTGCAGCAGCTTGGAGAAGGCCGCAGCCGCCATCCAGCCCGCTGTGCCGCCGCCCACGATGACGATGCGCTGAAGGGTCGGTTGTTGATCCATCGACAGTCTCCTGGAATGGCGCACTGCGGCGCACTGGGGCTGATTGCGACGCACTCTCTCGAACTATGGCGCACTATGGCGCAAGGCCTGGACGGCCGACTAGCCGTCAACCAGCATGGATGCCAGTGGCGGGCCAATCTGCCAGTGTTGCGGGCCGGCTTGCGAACTCCACGCCAGCGAGGCGCTGCGGGTGGCGAAATCGACTTGCAACTGCGCCCAGTCCGGGCCTGCGGCCCAGCGCAGATGGATGCACGCGGTCGACGCCGAGGCCGACGTCGGCTCGACGCTGAACACGCCGTCGAAAGCCGGGTGCTCGTTGCGCAGGCCGATCAGCCGCAGCAACTGCCGGACAACCGGGCGGGCGAGCGATTGCGCGATCTCGGCGGCGTCGAAACGGTGTCGGTTGATGTCGCGGCCCACGCCCGTCTGGCGCAGCAGTTCGATGTCGTTGTGGCCGGCGAGCAGCCCGACGTAGTAGACCTGGGGCACGCCAGGCACGAAGAACTGCACCGCGCGCGCGATCAGGTATGCCTCTTCGTCGCCGCCCAGGGCGTCGAAGTAGGTGCAGTTGACCTGGTAGAGGTCGAGGTTGCACGCCGCTTCGCCAGTGGCAGCGCGGCTTGCCCCTCGCGACAGCTTGTGGATGGTCTCGACCAACTGGTCAAGCTCTTCCGGTGGCACCAGGCCGGGGCTGCCTTGCGGGTCGGCGCCGTCGGCCCCGATGTCGATGATGCCGATGCCATCATGGGTGTCGAGCACGGTGACGGCATTGCGCGGCCGCTGCGCGATCCACCCCGCCAACGGCACCGCCGTCTTGAAGGCCAGCGCGTGCAGCAGCAGCGGCGGCAGGGCGAAGTCGTAAACCCAGTCAACGCGGCGGGCGATCTCGATCTGGCGCTGGTGGTGGGCGTGGACTTCGACCAGCACCTCGACCCCGAGTGTCTTGGCGTGGGCGGCAAAGTCGCTGATGAAGTCGAGGGTTTCGGGCAGCAGGAAGCAACTGGTGCCCGGTTTCTTGATCGCGTAGCCGACGGCATCCAGGCGCGCCATGCGGATGCCGTTGGTGGCAAACGCAGCCAGGATGCCGTCAAGGTAGGCGCGCCCCTCCGCATGCGCCACGTCAATATCGACTTGCTGCGGCGTGAAAGTCGTCCACAGGATCTTCCTGTCGCCGTTGGCCAGGCGGGTGACGCTGAACGGCAGCCCCGCGCGCGGCCGGTAGACCGACAGCAGGTCATGCTCGCGGGCACCTTGCGGGTACACCGTGTCGAGCGTGAGGAACATGCCGGCATAGCGCGACCGGTCGCCATGCGTGGAGAAGTCGAGGAATTGCGGCGAGTGCGACGACATGTGGTTGACGATCACGTCGCCCATGACGTCGAGGTGCCGCGCCAGCGCAGCCAGGTCGTGCCAGGTGCCCAGTCGCGGGTCGACCCGCGTGTGGTCGATCGGGTCGAAGCCGGCGTCAGCCCCGTCGATGGGGTGGAAGAACGGCAGCAGGTGCACGCCGCCGAAAACACCCGCCAGGGCACCGCCCGGCCCGAGCAATGCAGCAAGCTCACGCAGGCCTCCGCCGCCCAGGCGGTCGACATAGGTGATCAGTTGGACGGAGTTCTTCAAGGTGCTGGATCTGCTGCGATTCAGGCTGCAATCGCGCCCGCCGCCGTAGCGGTTCGGCACGGTGCTGGCGCGAATGAAATCGATTGCATTGAATCGATTGCAGTATTGCACAACACGCTGTACCGGCAGCAGACGAGGCTGCGGCGGAGCAGCGCAGTAGCGGACTAGCGGATGCAGCTACGCTGAGGAACTGCGGCGCACGACCAACTCGACATCGAGCATCCTGGGCGGCACGGCCTCACCCCGCAGCAGTGCCAGCAAGGCGTCGACGAGTTGCACGCCCGCCTCGCTGACCGGCTGGTGCACGGAGGACAGCGGCGGATCGCAGTACTGCGCCAGCGGCATGTCGTCGTAGCCGACCACGGCCACCTCGCGCGGGACTTCGGTGCCGCGTTCGCGCAACTCGCGTATCGCCGTGATGGCCAGCAAATCGCTGCAGCCGAGCACGGCATCGAAGGCGACGCCGCTGGCCATCAGTTGGCCGATGGTGCTCCGCGCCGCGTCGGCCTCGAACGGCACCGCCAGCAGCAGCTCATTGTGTACCGCGACCCCTGCAGCGGCATGCGCAGCGCGGTAGCCCTCCAGGCGCCGTTCAACCTCCGGCAGTTGCGGGTCGCCGAGGAAAACGATGCGTCGACGCCCCTGGGCCAGCAGGTGCGCCGTCGCAACCCGACCGCCGAGCAGGTTGTCGCCACCGACGGTGCAATACAGCTGCTGCGGCAGCTGGGCGCCCCAGACGACGATCGGCAGCTTGCGTGCCGCCAGCATGTTGAGCTGGTCATGGTGGCGCCATTGCCCGATCAACACCACGCCGACGGCGAGGCCGGAATCGACCAGGCGCGCGGCAGCGTCCAGGTTCTCCGCGTCCACGCGCGAGAGCAGCATGTCGTAGCCGCGGTCGGTGATGGCGTCGGCCAGCCCTCCGAGCATCGACAGAAAGAAGGGGTCGGTGATGTGCTGGCGCGAGGCCGCGTCGTAGGGAATCACGACCCCGATGATGTGGCTGCGCTGCAAGCGCAGGTTCTTGGCGCCGAGGTTGATGCTGTAGTTCAGCTCGCGCGCCAGGGCAGCGATGCGCTCGCGCGTTTCGGGATTGACCAGTTCGCTGCCACTGAGTGCGCGCGACACGGTCGACACCGACACGCCGGCCAAGCGCGCGACATCGGCCATCTGCAGGCGCCGCCGCGCTGCGCCGCCTTGCCGCGCGGGGCCTTTGTTGTCCTCTGCGGTCATAACGTCACGGCAGGCATTCGGAATCGCAATCGATGAGGGGGGAGGAATCGTGCATGCGTTGAAGTCACCGTTTCGCGTCTCTCCGCGACCACACGGCAGGCCACAAGCTTAAGGTGGAAGTGAGCCCCGATCTGCGGCGGTGCTCCACATCATGAGACTTGGCGACTTTCGTCACCGACGCGGACGCTGCCGATCAACAGATCGCTGGAAGGCCGAGTAGGCGGCGTTGGTCCAGCGGAAACTATTTCGGGGTCTCGCACTCCCCGACGCCGCCTGCGCGGTCTTCCATCAAGTCGTACTTCTGAAGACAGGAACGTTGCAACCCCACGTGTTTTGATCTTTACTTCGAAGCGATGTCACAGCGCTGAAGCTGAATCCGGCGGTGCTCCCAATGCCCGACCGATGCCGTTCTGTACGGCGCGCTTCAGACCGCCGCATCGCGGTCTTCAGCCCCAAGCTTGGCCGTTGGCTGAACACTGATAAGACGGATAGGTGATGACCGTTCCGTCGACTTGCGCAAATGGCGTCAGCTTGTGCATTTGCAGGCGGGTCGGACTGACGATCTCTTCGGCGTCCACGCCATGCACGAAGAGCGCGTCGGCAATCAGCAAGCGGTGGCAGCGCCACGGCACCGCTTCGGCGCACATCAACGCAATTCGTTGCTGATCAGCAAGCGCCATGACCCAAAACAAGTTTTCGGCAAACTCTGGCGTCTGCATGTAGTCGGCATAGCCGCGAAACGACTTGTTGCGCCATCCAGTGTTCGGCGAATCGGGCCCGCTCGGTCGAAAGCCGCCGAGCCCTTCGGCGTGCGCGTAGCCGATGCCGAACGGCGCCAGCGTTTCGGGCATCGTCTCGCGGTTGTACTGCGGGTTGTGGCGCGAGCGCGGCACGGTGCGCACATCGACCAGCGTCGTGATCCCGTGTCCTGTCAGCATGTCGATGAACTCCGCCATCGGCCTCGTCGAGTGGCCGATGGTGAAAGCAACGCGCCGGGAGTTGGTGGTGGCTTTCGTCTCGACTGCCTGCGTCGGCGCCTCAGCGGGTCGCCGAGCGCCGGTCGCAGGCGTGGCCTGTAGCGGCACCAGGCGCTCAGGCCGCGAGAATCTGCTGAACTCGGCGCCGCAACATCGGCACGAGCTCTTGCTCGAACCACGGATGGCGCTGAAACCAGGGCGTGTTACGCGGAGACGGGTGTGGCAAGGAGATGTCATCGGGCCCATAGTCCTTCCACCTCCGCAACGTTTCGGTCAAGGTCGACTCGTGCCGCACGCCCAGGAAATGGCGCTGCGCATGCAGGCCGATCAGCAAAGTCAGCTCGACATGCGGCAGCTTCTTCAACAACTGGTCGAGCCACAGCACGGCGCACTCTCGCCGCGGCGGCAGATCGCCGCCGTTGCCGCGCCCTGGGTAGCAGTAGCCCATCGGAATGATGGCAATTTGCGAGTCGTCGTAAAAGGTTGCGGCGTCTACGCCCATCCACGTGCGCAGCCGCTCGCCGCTGGCGTCATCCCACGGAACCCCGCTGGCATGAACTCTTGCGCCAGGCGCCTGGCCGAAGACGAGGACGCGCGCGCCACCACCGACCTGCAGCACCGGGCGGGCGCCCAGCGGCAAACAGTCTTCGCAAACGCGACAGGCGCGCACGGCCTTCAGCAACGTCGGCAGCGTGCGATAGGTCTTGATGGGCGCCGGCTCGCATGCCGTTACGGCAACCTTGCGATTCATGCGATGCTCCGTTGGTTCACACTGCCAATGTACCCCCGCCCTGCTCCGGTCACGATGACATGGACATCGACGCGGGCGACCTGCCGCAGCGTGAATTGCAGCGCTCGGGCTCTACCTGTGGCGCTTCGTGCCCCCGCTCATCCGGCCGGAAGGTCTTCTGTAATGCCGACATTGCTCGACCGATCTGTCTCGAAGAGTGCACTGAAGGCGGTGCTGCTCGAAGGCATCCACGCCTCGGCCGCCGATGCGCTCAAGAACGCTGGCTACACGCGGATCGAGACGCACGCCAAGGCGCTCGCCGGCGCCGAGCTCGCGGCGGCAGTCTCCGGTGCGCACTTCCTCGGTATTCGCTCGCGCACCCGCCTCACGGCCGAGGTGCTTGAACACGCCCCGGCATTGGCTGCCATCGGCTGCTTTTGCATCGGCACCAACCAGGTCGATCTGAAGGCGGCGCTGCGGCTTGGCATTCCGGTCTTCAACGCGCCGTTCTCCAACACTCGCAGCGTCGCTGAACTGGTGCTCGCCGAGATCGTGATGCTGTTGCGCGGCATTCCCGAGAAAAATGCCATCCTGCACCGCGGCGGCTGGACCAAGAGCGCGGCGCGTTCCTACGAAGTGCGCGGCAAGACCCTCGGCATCGTCGGTTACGGCCACATCGGCACGCAGATCGGCGTGCTCGCCGAGCAGCTGGGCATGCAGGTCGTGTTCTCCGACATCAAAGCCAAGTTGCCTCTCGGCAACGCGCGCGAGACGGCGAGCCTCGATGAACTGTTGCGATGTGCCGACGTCGTCAGCCTGCATGTGCCGCAGACGCCGGCGACTGTGAACATGATCGGGCTTCAGCAGCTGGCCGCCATGAAGCCGGGCAGCCAGCTGATCAACGCCTCGCGCGGCGACGTGGTCGACATCGATGCGCTCGCCGCAGCGCTCGCAAGCGGCCATCTGCACGGCGCGGCGATCGACGTCTTCCCCAGCGAGCCCGAGGGCAACGACGCCGCGTTTGTCTCGCCGCTGACGCGCTTCGACAACGTCCTGCTGACGCCGCACATCGGCGGCTCGACCTCGGAGGCGCAGGTCAACATCGGGAAGGAAGTCGCGGCCAAGCTGATCCGCTACAGCGACAACGGCTCGACCACGTCGTCGGTCAACTTCCCCGAAGTGGCACTCCCCGAGCGCGCCGGCAAGAGCCGCCTCTTGCACATCCACCGCAACGTGCCAGGCGTTCTGGCCCATCTCAACGAGCGCCTGGCCGCCGCCGGAATCAACATCGCAGCGCAGTACCTCGCAACCAACGAGGATGTCGGTTATGTCGTGATCGATGTCGACCCGGCCGGCGTTACGGTGGCGCTTGCCGATCTGTGCGCGGTGCCGTCGACAATCCGCTGCCGCCTCCTGTATTGAGCCGATGAGCCGATGAGCCGATGAGCCGATGAGCCGCTGGGTCGGGTTCCGGCGCTCGAACGTCGCCCCGGTGACGGTTGTCGGGTCACCCGATCGGTTGCGTCGGCGGCGGGTTTGGGCATTTCGCATCAGCGCCTGGACCAATTTGAAGGACCGATCCCGGTGGACGGCACCCTCGATCACCCTGCTCGTCCCTTTCAGACATTGCTCACGGCCGACCTGCTGATCAAGTTCGATACGCCCGGTCCTCCGCGCGCCGTCTGGCGAGCCATCAGCCGGCCAGCAAAGCGCCCTCGCTGTCCACGACGCGCACGGCAACGGGAATTGAAGCACGCACGCTTTGCGTCACGACGCAGAAATCCTCGAACTGCGCGAGCGCCCGATCGAGTTGCTTCACCTCTCCGGCCGGAAATTCGAGCCGGATCTCCACCTGGATATTGCCCACGCGCAACCGCCCCTGTTCGTTGCGCCGAAGCTGGGCGCTGGCCGTTGTGCGCAGCGCCATCGGATCGTTCTTGAACTTTCTCAGTGAAAACAGCAAGCTTGACGACAAGCAGTTTGCTACCGCCGAGATCAGCAGCTTCTCCGCGTCCGGGCCGGCACCCTGACCCAGCGGTGCCGGCGAGTCGGTCACCAGCCTGGGCACGCCAGGCAAAGCGAAATCGATCTCGAACCGGTAGCCCGATTGCAGGACGAGTTCGATGGCGCTGGATTCTTCTGTCATGCCGTCGTTCTCAGCCACACTGACCGACGTCGCCGCAAGCCGTGCAGAACTCGCAGCCGTCCTTGTGAATCACGGTGGCATTGCCGCATTCGGCGCAGACCTTCCCGGCCATGACCGTGCTCCGTGGATCGTCGCCATTTGACGAAGCGAGCACGCCCATGTCACGCACCGGGTACCCGTCCTCGTTGAGCACGCCGAGCATCGCGTAGCGGTGAATGATGAGTCGGGCCATGTAGGCCACGGTTGACGGCCAGGTCTGCTGCCGGCGTTCGCCGTCCGGCAATCCGGGCACAAAGGCCATGAAATGACCGAGCGGCTCGGCGTAGTTCAACAGCTTGCGCAGCTTCATGCCGATCCAGGCCGGGTCGATGACGCGCATGTCCAGCGACAACAGCCTCGCCAGGCCATCCAGCGCGCGCGGATAGTTGCCTGAAAAGCCCACCGCGCAGGGCCGCGTCTCGGTGGTGCGCTCGGCGCCACCGCCGTGCACGGGCAGCGTCACTTCCTTCAGCGTCAAGGTGAATTTCTCCCGCGTGGCCGGGTTGTCGATGTCCACCGCCCAGGCCAGCGTGCCCGACGGGCCGGTGTGCGGCTCCGTGATGCTGAACATGGCGTCCATCACCGGCGTGGGGCCGCTGTAACCCGCGCCAGGCAAGGCCTTCAGCTGCTCGCAGCGCCAGCGGATCACGGCCGCCGTCGCTGCCACCACGCCGGGGAACACGCGGCGCTCGCCGTGCGGCGGGAACGGCATCTCGAAGGCGCGTTCCTCGGCCACCGTGGCCAGGGCATCGAGCTTGAGCTGCAGCCAGGCCGGATCGTTGGCGCGCAAGTCCATCGACAAGGTCTTGGCCAGCGCGCCGAGGCCGCGCGGTTGTTCGGCGCCATTAACCCAGACCTCGAACGGTCGAGCCGGCCCTCCATCGGCAGCCGCCAGTTCACCGACGAAGAGCGCAAAGTCACCGAAGGGGTGATGCACCATGAAGGTCCAGGCCGGGTTGCCCGAAGGCAGCTCCGGCCGCCCCGGCCAACGCAGCGACGACAGCACCGGTGCGGGCAGACGGTCGAGTGCCAGGCGACGGTTGGCACCGTCCACGCGCAGCGGCATGGCAGGGTCGCCGACGGCCGGCGCAGAAACACTCAGCACCGAGCCCAGCACGCTGTTGGGCCGGTAGGTGGCCAGGCCCTTCAGGCCGGATCGCCAGGCGTCAAGGTACAGGTCCTGGAACTGCGCGTACGGGTAGTCCGCCGGCACATTGACGGTCTTCGAGATCGCGGTGTCGATGCAGGGCGCCACGGCGGCAACCATCGCCTCGTGCGCCTGCGCACTCATCTCCAGCGCCGTGACGAAGGCCGGCGTCAGCGGTGCGGTCTCGCCTTTGAGGTGGCGGTACAGGCGCCATGCGTGATCTTCGACTTCATAGGCCTTGGTGCTGCCGTCGGGCATGCGCTTCTTGCGCGTGTAAGTCCAGCTGAAGGCGGGTTCGATGCCGTTGCTGGCGTTGTCGGCAAAGGCCAGGCTGATGGTGCCGGTGGGTGCGATCGACAACAGGTGTGAATTGCGCAGGCCGTGCGCGCGTATGCGGTCCCGCAGCGGCTGCGGCAGCCGCGACGCGAACGTGGTGCCGGCGAGGTACAGGTCGGCGTTGAAGAGCGGGAACGCGCCACGCTCGCGGGCCAGTTCGACGGAAGCCTCGTAGGCCGCGTCGCGCAGCTGTTCGGCGATGTGTCGCGCCATCGCACGGGCCAGTTCGGTGTCGTAGCGCAAGTTGAGCATCACCAGTGCATCACCCAGGCCGGTAAAGCCCAGGCCGATGCGGCGCTTGCTGCGCGCTTCTTCCTGCTGTTGCGGCAGCGGCCAGACCGTCACGTCGAGCACGTTGTCCAAAATGCGAGTGGCCACGCGTGCCACCTCTGCGAAGGCACTGGCGTCGAAGTGTGCGCTGTCCTCGAACGGTTCGCGAACGAATTGCGTCAGGTCGATCGAGCCGAGGCAACAACAACCGTAGGGCGGCAGCGGCTGCTCTGCACAGGGGTTGGTGGCGGCAATGTTTTCGCAGTACGACAGGTTGTTGTCACGGTTGATGTGGTCGAGGAACAGCACACCCGGCTCGGCATGGTCGTAGGTGGACCGCATGATCTCGTCCCACAGCTCCCGCGCCGGCTGCTGTCGATAGACCCACAGGCCACCGTTGACCAGCTTGTCTTGGTAGGCGCCTGTTTCTTTTTGGGCGATGCCCGGTTCCGCACGGTGAACGAGCTTGACCTCGGTGCCGTCCTGAACTGCCTGCATGAACGCATCCGTCACGCCAACCGACAGGTTGAAGTTCTTCAGGTCACCACTGTCCTTGGCGCGGATGAACTCCTGGATGTCCGGGTGGTCGCAACGCAGCACGCCCATCTGGGCACCGCGGCGTGCGCCCGCCGATTCGACGGTCTCGCACGAGCGGTCGAAGACGCGCATGTAGCTCACCGGCCCCGAGGCGCTGCTCCGCGTGCTGCCGACCCAGGCGCCGCGCGGTCGGATGCGCGAGAAGTCGTAGCCCACGCCGCCGCCTCGCCGCATCGTCTCTGCTGCTTCGGTGAGCGCGGTGTAGATGCCGGGGTGCCCGTCCTCAACCTGCGAGATCGAGTCGCCGACGGGCTGCACAAAGCAGTTGATCAGCGTCGCCGACAGTCCGGTGCCCGCCGCCGACTGGATCCGGCCGGCGGGTATGAAGCCCGCGTGCAGCGCCTGGGCAAAACGCAGCTCCCAGTGCGCTCGCTGGTCCGGGTGTTCGGCCTGCGCCAGCGCGCGGGCGACGCGCCGGTTCACGGCGTCGATCGATGACTCTTGCCCCTTGGCGTACTTCTCCAGCAGGACCTCCGTGCTGATGTCCTGCGCAGGCAGGTTGTGCAATGTCGGCGGGACGGATTGTTCGGTGGCTTGCATGGCAGGGATGATCAAAGGGTTCGGTTCAGGTGAAGGCGGGCACTTCGTCGCGCGTCATCAGCCGCGTCATGAGTTCCCGCCCGCTGCGGATGTCCTGACCGAAAGGCAACTCGCCGACGCCGCGAAAGAACAGTCCTTTCTTGACGTCGCCACGCAGCGCGGCGGCCAGTTGTCTGTAGATGCAGAACTGTCCCCAAGTTGCCAGGCCATCGCGCAAGCCGCATTGCGCCAGACAGTCGAAAGCGAGCGTGCAGCGCGGTTTCACGCGGGCCACGCTCTTCAGCCTGGCCTCGGCCGCAAGGTAGTTCTGTAGCCAGGGCGTCAACACGGCGCGCGCGGGCAGGCCGGCCACGCTGGTGAACTCGACCATGTCCGCGTCGCGGGCCTGGGCGAGCACACGCTTGAAATCGGCGTGTGCGTCGCACTCCAGCGTGACAGCGAACGGCGTTCCGAGTTGCACCGCAGCTGCGCCCAGGGCCTGCAAGCGGGCGATGTCGTCGAAGCGGCGGATGCCGCCCGCTGCGATAAGCGGCACCTGGCCTTCGAGGCCGGCTGCGCGCAGGAATTCGATGGCCTGCGGGATCACGTTCTCGAACTCGAAGCGCAGGTCGTTCAGGTCGGCGACCTTGGCCGCGCCCAGGTGGCCACCAGCCAGGCGCGGGTGCTCGATGACGATCGCATCGGGCATGCGCCTCTTGCGCTCCCACTTGCGCACCACCAGTTGCACACCACGCGCGTCCGACAAGATCGGGATCAGCAGGGCTGCCGGATGGTCCTGGGCCAGGTCTGGCAGGTCCAGCGGCAACCCGGCGCCGACAACCACCGCGTCGATGCCGCATTCGAGCGCCCGCGTCACCGATGGGCCGTACTCGCTGACAGCGCGCCTCACGTTGATCGCGAGCAGCCCGCGCCCTGCAGACAGGACCCGCGCCGCGCGGATCTCGCGGGCCAGTGCCTCGAGGTTGGCATCGTTGATGGTCAGCTTGGCGGCCGCTGTCGCAGTTGCCCCGGGGGCCAGCCCTTGGGTACGCTCCATCAGGTTGGGATGGTGTCGCCCCAGATCGACCGACGATATCGTTCCCATCGCGCCCAGAGCGGCGACGCTGCCCGCAAGGCGATGTGCCGACACGCCGACGCCCATGCCGCCCTGAACGACAGGCAGCAAACTCTTGCCGCCCAAGCGCAGTGGCGCAAGGCCGCTCGCCCGCAGTTGATCCAGCAGATCAAACAGGTGACCAGCGCCATCGGTCACCACCAGAGCCGTCGAGCCCTGAGCAAGACGGGTATCTTGGTAAATGAGTCGCGCTTCATGCATCGATCCTAGGCCGGATGTGCAGCCTGCGATTGATTCAAGTCAAACGCCCGGCCCGTCGAGCCCAAGCTCAGCGTGGAACTAAATAGGCCGACTCCTCGCGCCGGGTGCTGGCTTGACCGTCCTGCAATGTGGTGATGTCGAAGACGATGGCGTTGGCTCGTCCGCGGTACGCCTCTGCAGCCTCGGGCGCCAGCGCCACGGTCAAGGGAAGCGACTGGATGCGGGTGCCTTCGACCACCACTTCTGCAGAAGTCACGATGCGCAGGCCCGGCAGGTCCACGCCGACGTGGTGACGCCGGGTTTGTTCGGCGCCATCGGCAATCTGCAGCCGATACCTGTTGTCGACGACGCCGTCCTCGTCGATGCGTGCCAGGGTGCCACGGTCCTTGATCACATCGACCGAGAAGCCGGTGCGGAGCAACAGGCTGGCGACGAACGCACCCGCCACGGCGAGCAATATCACGCTGCAGAACAGAACCCGCGGCCGCAGCGCACGCCGCAGCATGCGGGCGCGCGAACACCCGTTGACCACTGCGTTTTCGGTTGACTAGCGGATCAGTCCAGGCGCATAGCCCATCTTGCCCATCACGTCGTCACAAACGTCGTCGCAAACGTCGTCGCAAACGTCGATGCAGGCCCCACAGCCGATGCATTCGTTCTGCAAGTCGTTGCGGATGTCGATGCCGGTCGGGCAGACCTGCACGCACAAGGTGCAGTCGATGCAGTCAACCAGGCCCAGCGCCTTCGGGTCTGCCTTGCGCGGGCGTGATCCGCGGGCCTCGCCACGACCGGTGTCGTAGGCGATGACGAGTGAGTCCTCATCGATCAAGGCGCTCTGGAATCTGGCACAGGGGCACATGTACTTGCACACCCGCTCGCGCACGGAGCCCGCATTGCCGTAGGTCGCTAAGCCGTAGAACAGGACCCAGACCCATTCCCACGGCAAGAAAGCCAGCGTGGCCGCCTCGAGCGCCAGCGTTCGGATCGGTGTGAAGCAGCCGACGAAGGTAAAGCCGGTAAGCAGGCCGATGGCCAGCCAGGCCGCTTGTTTGCCGCCTTTGCGAACCAGCTTGTCGGCGCTCCACGGCGCCGCGTCGAGCCGCATGCGGACCAAGCGGTCGCCTTCGAAGCGCCTTTCGACCCACTGAAACATTTCGGTGTAGACGGTCTGCGGGCAGGCATAACCGCACCACAGGCGGCCTGCCACTGCGGTGAACAGGAACAACGCCAGCGCCGCGATGATGAGCGCGCAGTTGCTGCCGCTGTATGCGGCGCACCGGCTCTTAGTGCTTGGCAGCCAGGTGGTGCACGCCGACGAGACACCCATCGGGATGCTCGATCCCGGTGGGGGCAAGCCCAAGAAGGCCCACATGTAAGCCTACCCGAGTGCACCTTAGAGGCTGGACTCGCAGGCGCTGGTCGTCTTGCATGCAGGCAGTGAAGCATCGGCCTGCATCGGCGGGCAACCCTGGTGCATCACTTTATTGACGTCAGCGCGCACCCTGGCGTCTGTGCTGGCCGCGCACGGCTTGAGCCGGCCGCCGCGGCTGCTCTGGTAGCGCTGGGCACTGCGGCGACGGTGCTCGTGGCGGCCGGCGGACGAGCACGATGGGCTGCAATACACCTGGCCGTGATCGCAGTGGGAACACAGCATGACCTGCTGGCGGCAACGCACGCAAAGGAACAGGCGAGCGGATCGTTCCAATGCCGTCCCTGGGGCAGACAGCCAAAGGTGCTGGACGGGCTCGCCCCGACGGTGCAACCCTGCGGCTGCAACACCTTCATCGGCACGGTGTAGGGCATGGCGCGGACGCCGCTGCTACGCGAATTGAGACAGTCGCCGTACCCCCCTACTTCGGCTTGCTGCCGTTGTACAGCGCATCTCCCACGCGCATCGCACATCCGTGAGGCTGCGACGGGACATGCACTCACTGCGCCTCGGCACGATCGCAGGATGCAACGCGCCGCCGCCTTCCTGGCCGCCCTTGAGCAGCCAAGAAGGCGAACCTTACCCATCTTCATCAGCCATCGACTGCGCAACGGACAAATACGTCAAACCAAGAAATCAACATCACCGGCATCTGAACGCGGGTCCCGACCGTGGTTCACACCGGTGGCGCCGTTGGCGAAAAAGGCCGATGCAACGCCGGCCGATGGCGTTGGCTCGCCCATGATGACCGCCAGCAGAACGGTGGCTGACGTAGCCAGCAGGACCCCGGAGTTCGACACCAAAGTGACCTAAGTGCCTGATTCCGTTCACTACTTTCCGCTTAAACGTTGAACACAATCAACTGCTTGGCGTTGTCTGATTGTTCTGTTTTTGACTCATCGCATGGGAAAACGCATAAAAGCTGGGTTTTCTCGAAAACCGACACCGACAAGATCTGTCGACATGTTTACATGGAGGCGTCGATTTGAAGTTCCTTCCTAACGACAGTAATGAGCACGTAAGTGGCCACGGCGCACCACACCTGCGTCCTCACGGCGTTCTCGCTGTTGGCCAAGAAATGCTTGATCCGCAGGTGCTGCTTGATCCATTTGAAGAACAGTTCGACCTGCCAGCGGATCTAAAGGGGAAACCCAGCTGATCGGGTGCCATCACATGGTGGGTGCGGGCCAGGTCTGCCGCACAACGCCCAATCACCGCGGGCATTGCCGGCCTGGCGCCGACCACAAGCCGGATATTCAGCTGCACTCGTCTTTCCGAGCGCCAGCGCGTTCGGCTCGACAAACCCGGGTGAGCCAAGGGTGTGGGCGCTTTCCCGGAAATGCCCGCGCCCGGTGTTCGACCGCGATGAATGACGCGTCAACTCAGGCGCAGCCTTCGAAGAGGCTTGGTGTACTGGTGAACCCGCTCCCGGTCATGCTTGTCAGTCGGGATGGGCACTTCGTTTCTAGGGGGTATGGTGACTTCCAATGCGCGGGGATAGTGTTTACATTTGATAACGGGCAAAATCGGATTGTTCAAGGGAGGCTGTATGCGCCAAGTAATTCGTAAAAATTTCAGAAGTGCAGCCTTCAAGTCGCTGCTTGCGGCGATCGCTGTGACCG
>Ga0209490_10001928_pt1 | contig 19870 bp, 15 predicted proteins | sample MAT06_FD_187209 | JGI IMG/M metagenome (GOLD analysis project Ga0209490, IMG submission 187209) | Freshwater microbial communities from Lake Fryxell liftoff mats and glacier meltwater in Antarctica - MAT-06 (SPAdes) (version 2) | ecosystem: Environmental > Aquatic > Freshwater > Ice > Liftoff... | reverse complement strand
AAACTGCCAGATTCGGCGGCAAGGGCAGATGGCCGGCCCAGGACTGCAAGGGCACGTCCTTGGCGGTCGGTTGGATGCGATGCGGACCGGCGGAAATAATGACCATAACGGTGAGCGCGGTGGCAATGATCCACGGCCGCCATTGCCGCCAGCCACGCCGACTGCGATGACCGGCCGGCAGGCGTAAGGTTGCGGTCAGACGCACCACCAGAAAGAGCGGCACCACCAAGAGAAACCATAAACGGCTGGGCTGCCACCAGTCGTAGGGAATCATGCGGCCGACCGGTGCGACCGGGCGCAGACGATCCCAATCTTCCGGCAAACGCTCGCTCCCAATCACGTGTCCCGCCATGGACGGGACCGCTGGCGCCTGGGTTTGCGAGGCAGGGAGTGGTGTTATTTCCGGGGCTGCGCTCTCAATCCGCTCCAAGCCTGTTAGCCCTTCGCCCCCCACCAGCCTGTGGCTGCTCACGCCCCACTGGGTCAAAACCGTCTCGGTCAAGCCGCGTCCGATCGCGGCCCAACGCGCTGGCCAAGCCACCCCCGGTAACGGCTTGCTGCGATGCTCCAGGCGCAGGGTGATATCCTGCACCAGTGGTGCCTCCATCAGACCGGCCGCGGGATGCGTCGGTGGCAGGCGCACTTCCTGCTGATGGACCTGGACGATGCCGTTCAATTCACCATGTTCGGTCGGCGTACCACCCTCCACGGTGGTAATTCGAAAAATCCGATCAGGAGGAGTCGGCAAGGCCGGGGCCTCGTGCAGATCAAAAACCGCGACGCCGCCCAATTCGGTGATGCGTTCACCCAGACCCAGGGCAATGGCACGGGTCAGTGGCTTATTATCGTCCAAAGCGATGCCCACCACCCGCCAGCGCCCGCCTTCGATGCCGGGGAGGGACTGCCCCGAAGATTCAGAGAGAATGAAGTTCTCCATGTCTACGTTCGCCGAAGTGATCAGCTTCTTCTTATCCTTGGGCAGACGCAGAATGCCGGACTGGACTTGAGGACCTTCAGCCCCGTCGCCTGTTCCATCGGGGATCAACCACAGGCACGCCAGACCGATCGCGAGCATGCCGAGAATAGGAAGGACACTGTTGCGCATGGACGGCAGCTTGGTCTAGGCGCTGCGCCTGCAATCCGATCCCGCCCCACGGTCATACGCATGCCCTGCGTGCATACAGATGTGACTGGTACCGACACTCCCATGCCCACACTCGCACGATGGGGGTTGCCATGCATTACGTCCTTCTGCTCGCGCCATTTCTGACCGTGCCCCTGACCCTAAGCGCTGCCACAGATGTCAGCATCAGCCGCCACCGCGATATGCTGTTGATCACGGCCCCGGCAACGCGAAACCCTCTCCCCGCAGCGGTGCTGAGCATCCCTCTGACCGTCGACTTTACGCAGACCCCGGTCGCCGACGCCGCCGACCTGCTCGCCCGCACCATGGGCGTGAACACCGTGGTCGACCCCGCCCTGCGCGCCGCGGGCACCACGGTGACCTTGAAGGTCGAGCGCATGGCCGCCGGCAATGTCCTGAACTGGATCCAGCAGACCAGCCAGATCTCGGTGACCTGGGTCGACAGCGCCCTGTACTTCAGCGCCACCCCTCCCCGGCAGGCGCAGGTTACCCGCGCGTACGACGTCGCCGATCTGGTTCTGCGCGTGCCGGATTTTCCGGGGCCTGAAATCAGCATCCCCGATGGCTCCAGTCGTGGCAGCATGATCATATCTGCCGCCGAGCGTCCCGATGGTACCCCGACCACCGATGACCTGATCGAGCTGATCGAAAAAGTCATCGCCGCCCAGGATCGTTCCTGAGCTCCGGCCTTGCGCACACCATGGGATAACGTTGGATAATTTGCGGCATGGCAGTCCTTGATCTCGGCGCAGAATTGACCGTGGTCGAAAGCACCCTCGGGGTGCAGATCTGCTTTCATGATCTCGAAGGCCGCTTCGAACCCTTGGTAGGCAGCCAGCGCATCCAGCACCGCAGCCGCTTCTGTGTTGCCGCCAAGCGACAGGCCTCGCCCGCGTGCACGGCCTGCGATGCTTTTTGGTGCCAGCGCACTGCGGCGAACCTGGGCGGTGGATTCTGGAAAACCTGCCACGCCGGGCTCCTGGAATATTATCAGCCGATTCATTTTCAGGGTCACCTCACCGCCGCGGTACGACTCGGCCAATGAATGGCGTTGGGCCGGACGAGATGTGCCCGCGTTTGTGCGGCGCGACCCTCAAGCTGGCATGACCTTGTGATCCCCGCCTGGAGTGCCGGAATTAAGCGACCCCGACCGCTGCGAAACGGTGGCCGTGTGGGGAAAGGTTACGACCACGGCACCATCAAAGCCCAACCCTACGACATCCCCCTGCGCGCCCTGATCGCCCGCGATTGCGACGGCCTGCTCATGGCCGGCCGCTGCATCAGCGGCAGTTTCACCGCCCATTCCAGCTACCGCGTCACCGGCGAAGCCGTCGCCATGGGCCAGGCCGCCGGCATCTGCGCCGCATTATCCGTCAGGCAAGGATGCTTGCCGCACGAAGTGCCATTTGCTGCGGTACGCGTGGAACTCGATACCCTCAATGGACACCATCCGGCAATGAATGCCGAGGCCACGCATGGATCGAGCGTGAAGCGGAATTCATGGTAATATATTGCAAAGATACTCATTTTGCAACTTCAGTCAGTGGCATCCGATGATTAGGATCGACTGACAATATCGTTAATATAATAATTATATGTTAACATGGCACAGATATAGTTATTTTACCTAATTGTACGCTTGTCACTAATAACTTCTTTGCTCATGGATGGATCCATTCTGCACAGTTCATCTGTAATTAAATTTACGTCATGTAATATATCTGAAACGGATATGTACGTAAGTATTTTATCCTGAATCATTCCCGTATCATTGAATTTAACATTTTTTGTCTTCGGATGCACCAATGAATTTCTAAATTCAAAAATATTTTTTATTAATTTTTTTAGAGTATCTGATATCTCAATTTCACAACAAATTTCGAATATTATAGATGCCTTTTCAACAGGCCTCATGCGCTCAATGTTGGCCATGTAAAACTGCTCCCCAATACGCCTCGTTCCATAATGATTAAGCAATCCTTCAATATACATACACCCAAATAGCGCTGTGGAAATTAAGTGTTTGTCTCTTTTGGTGCTAAGGCCAAGAGTTACATGTAGCACATATGACTCAATTATGTCATTGGCTATGCCTTGATCATTTCTGGCTTCGGTTTCTATTTTCGATAACTCGGCTTCTGCATCTTCACAAAGTAGGGACTCTTCGGACATGTAATAATAATAATTAGAATGGTGTGACAAAAACAAACCATCGTTAATATATTCGTTTATTTTCATTTTTTATTTTTATTCAATTGTGCCGTTTAGTCAAGTGTACGATTAGCGCTTTACCTTGCACATCTACTCGCAGTAACTTGGATACAGGCACAATTCGTTAGTTCACCGGCACAATCTGTGCCGGTCATGGATTCACTCACGAATGCGAAACAGTTACTCGACGTCATCTAAATTTGCCAGATACAGTATATACCCAGCCCAACCTAACAGACCGATAGCAATTGCTAGCGCAATTGGAATAACAATGACACGATTAGCTTTGTTGGCACCATGATTCTGCCTAACAGTGTACCAAATAAAACTAATGACAAAAACGATCGGGGACAAAATAACCATGGCGATCAGCAGTCCATCGTTGAGCGGCCATCCTTTTCGGTAAAGTTGAAATGCCCTGCCTGCTGCAACCAACAAACAGAACAAAACCATCAAAACGGAAAAGGTAAATCGATTCTTCATAATGACCGATAGCCCTATCGAAAAGAGTACATGACTGAGGTCATTGGGCAAGCATGGCACAGGGCCCGCGACGAGTTAATCTGAGTCAGCTTTATAATCAGCGGTACATGAAGGCTACATGCAGTATCCGTTTATTGACATTTCTCGTTGGTGTACATGTACTCACATAAAAGCGCCTGCATCTGCCCGGGCTCTTCCCATCCGTTCGCAATTTAATGGTACCAGCGGTATTCTACGGAACAAGCATTACTCGTGATACGCACTGATTAGGTCACGGAATCCATAACCTTGTCCTTGGGGCCGGGGGCGAAGACGCTGACCGTTTGCTCCAGAATAGCTTCGATTTTACTTCGCAACGCTGAGGATACGCCGCGCTCCCACCTTTTCCCTTCACAAAGGAGCACAACACTGTGCCCATCCCGGTGATGGTCACAGTGAACTCACGTATGCCACAGATCTCGTCTGCATGCCGTTTGACTTCAATGGAAATATCCCGGTCGAGATTCATTCGCATCTAAACTCGCAACTCAATGGCCCGCGGCCCGACCGTGCTCATATCAATCGGCACAAATCCCAACGCCAACGCGGGACTATTCGCCGCCAGGGTGAAATCCCCATGTTCCGGATCCGCGAACAGCGGATCGGCAACCTGCGAATGAATATCGCGGCCGCTGGCCTGCCATTGGGCCATGGTCAGGGCGGCTTCGCCGACTTTGGCGGTGCCGCCTTTTTTGCCGCCGGCGATGGTTAAGGGGCCGGCGAGGTCCCAGAACAGATTGCTGTCGGCTTGGAAGGTGCCGGGTTGGGCCATGTCGATGCCGTAGCCGCCGATGTAGATTGGTTCGCCTTTGCTGAGGACGATGTTGCGCCAGAAGGTGAACGATACATGCGGCTCGCCCTTGCTGATGGCGATGCTGCCTTCGCCGCCGAAGGCGAAAATATTATTGCGGATGGTATTTTCACGGCCGAAGTGTTGGTGGAATACCGAGCGATCGGTGCGATAGCTGACGTTATTATCAATGACAACGTGCGAGCAGCCCTCATCGGGATAGATCGCCCAGCCGCCGTATCCGGCGCAGGTAATATCATGGATGCGGTTGTGGTGCACGTGGGTGCCGGGCTGGGGGCCAAGCAGATAGATGCCACCCAAGTCAGACAAGACACCCTTGCCCAAATCGTGGATATGATTCCAGGCGATGAGGTGATCGCGACACACCGAATCCTTGTAGCCCCACATCCATCCGGCGGAAATGCCGGTGTAGAAATAATCGTGGATATGGTTGTGAACGATGCGGCAATGATGCGCGTGGGTCAGAAAGACCCCGATGCCACTGGTAAAGATATGACCGCCGTCATGGCAGTGGTTATCGCTGATGCGCAGCAGGCCGGTATGGCCCTTACTGTCCTCGTGCGCGGCCAGACCGCCCATGCGGATGCCGCCGGCGCCGGTGCTGCGCACGGTATTGCCGATCACGCGAATATTGCTGCAGGCGACGCCGACTTCGATGCCGTACCAGCCGACGTGCTCGACCGTGCAGTCGGTGATGGCGCACTGTTCAGCGCCTTCAAAATAGATCGCGCCGGGAACATCATAGGCCCCCTGCGCACAGCCCGCGAGATGGGCGCCACGGAAGCGTTGATCGGCTTTATCGCGGGCATACGCCGCGGCAGCCGGATGACGCGGGTCGCCTGGCCACACCGCTTCGCCATAGCGGAAGGTCAAGCCGACAAAACGTTGCTGGCGCACAGGGCGGTCATTTTTCCAATCGCCAGTCAGGACCAACAGTTGCGGGATCACGCCGGTTACCAGATCGCTGTCAGCCAGCGTTTCGCCCGACCGGGGGATGTACCACACCTGCCCACGTTGGCGGTCCACTGCGAATTCACCCGGTTCGGTACAATGGTCGAGCACATTTTCGAGCACATACGGGGCGGTCCCCACGCCCCACGCTTTGGACAATGGCGCGCGGGTGGTACGCGAACTGATCACCAGGTTGGTCGCGGGATCAAAGCTGACAATCGGCATGCGCTCCTCGATCCAATAATGGAAGGCGAGCACTTCGACATCGGCCAGATTGCTAAATGCACGGATATCACCGGGCGCGGCAATAAAACGGTCGGTGCCTTTTTTGCCCCAGCCTTCGCCTTCGGAACTGTACAGCGCGTCAGCGATCTGGAATTGACCGGTCTTGGGCCAACGCGCTGACTGGGCCCGCGTACCGTTAACAAACAATTGCCGAAATTCGACCCGACCGGCGCTGATCTCGGGCGAGGTACAGGTCCACGCCGCGACCCCGTTCAAAGTAGTTTCTTGCCAGCCGTCCAGACGACGACCGCCATCAAGAATGGTGCCGGGACTGCCAATCCAGGTGGTCGGCTGGGAATCGGCCTGAGTGAAATGCCAGGGTTTTCCGCCCAGATCATAAGTGCCAACCGCGAGATGCACGGTCACCGGACCATCCAATTGCGCGTAGCTGTCGCCCAAAGGACTGGCGAGATCCTTTTGCGGCGTGCTGGTCAAACTGCGAATGCGCAGCTGCGCTGCTCGTGGCGTCGCCAAAGGGCCGTCATTTGCGGCAGCATTTGCAGTGGGCAGGCGACCGGACCAGGCATCGTTACCGGTCGGCGAGACGTACAGATCCACGGGAAGAACTCCTGAAGGGATTGAGACGGTGGGAAGAAATGGCGACAGATCAAGCCGCGCTGGCGGCAGCATGCAAAAGACGCTGAAAGTGCCCCGGCGTGGCAGCCAGTTCCTCGTAGGTGCCATCCTGGACCACTGCGCCTTCGTCGAGGACGACAATGCGATCGACCTGGCGCACCGTGCTGAGGCGATGGGCGATGACGATGGCGGTGCGGCCGGCCATGGCGGTGGCGAGAGCCTCTTGCACGGCACGCTCGGAGGTGTTGTCCAAGGCCGAGGTCGCCTCATCGAGAATCAGAAAGGGCGCCTGGGTCAACAAAGCCCGGGCGATGGCCAAGCGTTGGCGTTGACCGCCGGATAATGTGCAGCCCCCCTCACCCAATTCGCTATCCAGGCCCTGGGGAAGGTCGCGCACCACACCATCGAGCCGGGCCGCGGTCAAGGCTCCCCATAACGCCTGATCGTCGGCATCGGGTGCTGCCACGCGCAGATTATCGCGGAGAGAACGGGCAAAGATAAAAGGCTGCTGCGGCACCACCGCGAACGCCGAGCGCAATTCATGCAGACGGTACTCGCGCACATCGACGCCATTAATGTGAAGTTTGCCCTGATCAAGGTCGTACAAGCGCAGCATCAGCGCCACCAGAGTCGATTTACCCGAGCCGCTGGCCCCGACCAGCGCCACGCTGGTTCCCGCGGAAATAGTCAGGTTCAGATTGGTGAGCACCGGTCGGCCTGGGTCATAGGCAAAGGCGACATGGTGAAACGCAATCGCCGGCACCGTGGCCGACGAAGGCCGCCACGCCTGCGGATTAGCACTTTCCGGGGTCGTTGCGCGTTCGGCAAGAATTGCAGCTATGCGTTCACTGGCAGAACGTGCATTCGCCATGAGCAGGCCCAGACGCAACGCGGTCAACAAGGGCTGCATCAGGGTATCGAATACCATCACAAAGGCGACAAAGGCACCGACAGGAAGATCACCATTCACGCAGCGCCACCCACCCACAGCAAACAATGTAGCTTGGGCAACATAACGCACCGCTTCGGGGCGGACATGGTAGCGATGTTGTTCAAGCGCAAGATCACGCCCCTGGGCATGGAGGTCACCCAGGCTGCGCTCGACGACCATCTCTGCCTCATGCTCACGCGCTTGTAATTTGGTTTCGCGAAGGCCGTGTAGCAGATCCGCAATGCCACGCGACACGCGCGACTCCTCGGCCATATAACGACGCGAACGTTCGCGCAGGGCGCGCTGGGAACCTCTGGTGGATAAGGCCACGGCCAGAGCCAGCAGCACACTCAGGGCCGTCAGCCACGGATCGGCCCAGGCCAAGGCGGTCACCGCCACCACCCCGGCGACGACTTGATACGGTACGGTCAACGCCCATTCGGAGATGAATTGTTTCACGGTCGCGATCGGCGAACCCATAATTGCGTTAAAGGCCTCGCCGCTGGCGGTGCGGTCGTGATAGCGCAGGCATAGCCGCTGCAGATGGCGAAACAGATCGGTGCGCAGTCGACTTTGCAGTATTTCCATCGCGGTGATTAAGCGTTTATAGCCGATGCTCCAGACCGCGATGCGAGCGAGGCTGACTCCCAGGAAAATACCCACCCACATCAAGGTGGCTTGTAAGCGTTCGGCACGGATCTCGGCGACGGTGCCCGCGACCGGGCGCAGCAGACCGTCGTCGATGATCCAGCGCACGAGCAAAGGCTGGAAAGCCACCGCGATACCGACCACAGAGGCGGTTATGGCTGTAAGAGCCAACTGGGACCGCAAGGGCGCCAGCCAAGGTTTCAGGGTGGGCCAGATGCCGCCGTCGTGCATGGCGGGAAACGGTAGGTCGGCCAAACCTGCTTGTCCATGGACGCGCTGCGCCGAACTTGTACGTTTTGAGCAGATGTTCGACCGCGAAGAACAGCATCCCTTTGCCCGTATGCTGCAACGGGTTGGCATCGAAGTGGGTAAAAAGCCTTATCTTGGCGCTTTTGGCGGGCGCGTGATGGGGGTCAGTGCGCTCAGCTACGTCACCCAAGGTACTGGATGGTTTGCATCCTCTGATCAGAATCGCCAGACTGTTGTTCCCGGCACGCTGCTGGTGCAACCCGAGGGCCTCTGGCACAGCCATGATCCGGATACGCAGTGGACGGAATATTGGCTGATTTATCGTTCGGATTTGGTCGAACCACTTTTCGGCGCCATCGCCCCCACCCAGATCGGGGCCCGGTCAATTGGTGTGCGCCCCGAACTCATCGCGCTGTGGGATGATTTGTACGCCGCTTGGCCCGCCTTTGCGCCGGGCAGCCTGGAGCGTGCCTGTCTGCTGGCGCATCGTCTGTTCTTCGCTTTATCGGCTGCGCTCAACGCCCAGCCCGCCACGGTTGAGGACACCTGGCTGCGCAGTGCGGACAGCCGAATCCGCGGCTGCGTGCGCGATCCGGCGTTTGAGCCCGAACATATTGCCCGCGATCTCGACCTGCCCTATCACACCTTTCGCCGTGATTTCCGCCGGGCGATGGGCGTGGCGCCGAAACAATACTGGCTGCGTCTGCGCATGGAGCGCGCCGCCGAATGTCTGGCCAACACCGGCATGTCGGTGGCCGAAACAGCCACGTATCTGGGCTATGAAGACCCCTGCTATTTCACCCGCGTTTTCACGCGCATGCTTGGCGTGCCGCCGGGCCGCTATCGACGTGATCCGTCCGTGTGAGACGCAGGGAAAGCACCGCGTTCACGTCGGTTTTCCCCACGCAACGGCGCTGGCTGCCGGGGGTATCGTCATACCGATGTTCGTACGCCCGCTTACCCTGATCCTGCTGCTTGCTGTCGGCACCACCGCGTGGGGAGCAGACCTGATCCCCGCGACTACAAGCACGGGCGCGACGAGCATCGCGGGCAAAGATATTCTCGCCGCGAATTGCTTCAGCTGCCACGACAGCCAACGCACCAAGGGTGGGATCAATTTCGAGACGATGATCACGCGCGGACTGAACGGCGCGAACCTCAAGGTCTGGCGCAAGGCCAGCAGTTTGGTCAAGCAAGAAGAGATGCCGCCCGAAGCCGCCGACCATCCGTTAAACGCCGCCGATCGCGAAAAACTCGTCACCTGGCTCGATCAATTGCGCTATGACGGCCCAGTGGATCCAGGGCGGGTGACTATACGGCGGTTGAACCGGCGTGAATACGGCAACACCATGAAAGATCTGCTGGGCGTTGAAATCCCGGTCAACGACTTGCTGCCACGGGATGACATCGGCGACGGCTTCGATACCAGTGCCGATGTCTTGGCGCTGCCACCCGCACTGTTTGATAAATATGCCGATGCCGCCCGAATCGCTGTCGAATCCGCGGTCGAGGTCGGGCAGGTCGCTACGGTGGTCACCCCTGATCGAGTGACCGTCACGTTGGCGGGTGCGCCCCTCAAGGCGCCGATCGCAGATGGCGTGCTGACCTTGGATCAGGGTGGCGAATGTCAGATCTCGCTCTACGCCCCGACTGCGGGGCGCTATCGCATCAAGGCTGATCTTGGCGGTATCCAGGGCGGTAAAGAACCCGTGCGTGTGCAGGTGTTCATCGACGGTCAGGCCGAAAAAGATCAAAATGTCACTGCGACCAAGCCCCGCACCGCCAGCCTGGGCAGTATCGAGCTCAGCCAGGGGATGCACCGGCTGAGTCTGATATTCCTCAATCCGGAAACCGTAGAAACGCCGAAAGGCCCCATCACGCGCAGTCTATTGCTGGGTGACATCACCATGGATGGACCACCCGCCAAGCGGCCTGGCACTGCGCATCAGGCCCTGATCGGCGATGGCCCGGGCCGCGATGGTGATCCGCGCGCCACCGCCCGCGAGGTCCTGGCGAAATTCCTACCCCGCGCGTGGCGGCGTCCGGTATCCGCGGAAGAGATTGATCGACTGCTGGCGATCTATGATCAGGCCCTGGCCCTGGGGGAAACCTGGTCGGGGGCTCTGCGCCATCCGCTGCAGGCCGCCTTATTGTCGCCCCATTTTCTCTATCGCGTCGAACAGGACAAACCGGTTGATGGAATAACCACCCTATCGAACTACGAGGTCGCCAGCCGGCTCAGTTATTTCCTGTGGTCGAGCATGCCAGATGCGCCATTGTTCGCTGCCGCAGCGGCCGGGGAACTGAGCAAGCCCTCTGGACGGGCGGCCCAGGTCCGGCGCATGCTCAAGGACAGCCGATCCCGCGCCTTGGTCGACGGTTTTGCTGGCCAATGGCTGACCCTGGGCAACCTGGAAAACTTCGAGCCAGATCCCACCCAGGTCCGCGGCTTCGATAATCGCCTGCGCGAATCCATGCTCATGGAGCCCCTTGAATATTTTGCTACCATCCTGCACGAGGATCGCGATCTGACCGAATTGATCACCAGCGATTGGACCATTCTCGATCCGCGTCTGGCCGCGCATTACGGCATTTCATTTACGGGCTCGAGTCGGCAAAAGGTCACCCTGACCGACAAGGACCGTGGCGGCGTGCTGACCATGGCGGCAATTCTGAGCGTGACATCCAACCCTGATCACACCAGCCCATCGCGGCGCGGAAAATTCGTGCTGGAACAAATCCTAAACGACCCCCCGCCGCCACCACCGCCCACCGCTGGCGGCCTGCCGAAGGTGGACGCAGGTCGTCCTACCACCGCCCGCGAACGCTTGGAACAGCACCGCAATCGCGCCGAATGCGTGTCCTGCCACAAACGGATCGACCCCCTGGGATTCGCCTTCGAAGGCTTCGATATTGTTGGTCGCACTCGCGACCGTGATGAAGGTCGCCCCGTCGACACCAGCGGCGTATTACCCGGCGGCCAGAAGATTCGTGGGCCCGAAGATCTAAAAGAAATCCTGGCGACTATCCACAAAACAGATTTCTTGCGCTGTTTCAGTGGAAAAATGATGACCTATGCCATCGGCCGCGGTGTCGATTACCGCGATGAGGCCCACATCGATACCATTGTGACCGATCTCGAGAAAAATGGTCAGCGCATGACGACTCTTCTCTTGGCCGTCGTCGAAAGCCCGCAATTTCTGCAACGTTCAGCGAGGACGCCATGACCGGACCTAGCCTTAACCGCCGTGACTGCCTGCGAGGATTGGGCTGCGCCCTATTCTTGCCTTGGATGGAAAGTTTTCCATTCGCGGATCCGCCCAAGCGCAAAGATAAACCGCCGGTACGCATGGCCTTTCTGTCGACCCCCAACGGGGTCAACATGGAGCATTGGCGTCTGCCCAACGCCAGCACGCTTTCACCCACGCTGCAAGGACTCAAGGCCGTCCTAAAGGACGTACTCATCCTGCAGGACCTGCGCCATGACAAGGCCAGCGCGAATGGCGATGGTCCCGGCGACCACGCCCGTGAAACGGGTACTTTTTTGACCGGCGTGCAACTACGCAAAACCGCGGGCAACGATATCCGGGCCGGTGTTTCCATCGACCAGATCGCCGCCCAACGTGCCGGACATCTGACCGCAATACCGTCCCTGGAGCTCGGCCTGGAAGGGTCCGGCCAAGCCGGGAATTGCGATTCCGGGTATTCCTGTCTGTACAGTTCGAATATCTCGTGGCGAACCCCGACCACCACGAACTTGAAAGAGACGGATCCGCGCGCGGTGTATAAAAAACTCTTCCTCGATGTTGCGCAGTCTGGCGATAATCAGATCCGCGCTGGCGAAGTCGCCTTGCGCAAAAGCATGCTCGATCTAGTCCGCGACGATGCGAGCCGCCTCAGTAAGCAGCTCGGTGGTTCTGATCGTCAGAAACTCGACGAATATCTCGAATCCGTGCGCGAGTTGGAGAAACGCATCCAACGTTTCGGTCTGGGCTTCGCAACCGCCGACAAGGATGCGCCGAAGGTCAGTTATCCCGAACGCAACGACCACCTCGCCTATACCCGCATCATGCTCGACCTGATCGCCCTGGGCTGGCAGGCCGATGTCACCCGGATCACCACATTTATGTTCGGCAATGGCGGCAGCGGCATCAATTATCGCCACCTCGGCATTACCGGCGGTCATCACGAATTATCGCACCACGCCAATGACGCCAAGAAAATCGCGGACATCCGCACCATCGACCGCTATCTGGTCGATCAGTTCGTCTATTTCGTGGAAAAACTAGCCAGCATCAAAGAATCCGACGGTCGCAGCCTGCTCGACTACAGCATGGTCCTGTACGGATCCGGTACCGGCGATGGCGACCGCCATAACCATGACGACCTCCCCATGCTCCTCGCCGGCAGCGGCGGCGGCAGCATCAAGCCAGGGCGCGCCCTGGCCGCCAACGGCAACATGTGCGATCTCTTTCTCGCCATGACCACTCGCTTTGGGGTCCAGCTCGAAAGCTTTGGGGATTCGACAAAGATGCTGGATTTGCCGCGGTAATGAACGTTTATTGCCACGTCATTCATTGCCACCTCGTCCGGCGTCCGGGGTCCTGCGTTTTCGGCATGGAGGTAGAGAATCTGGACAGAGTTAGGGCGACTATGGTAACTAGTGGAAAATGGCGCTGGTAGAAAGGCTACCGACCCATTTTCCCAACTTAGGAGATGCGTGGCGAGACCAAGCCAGCCGTAGTCTCGCTATCTCCGACAGACTCCCAGTTCAGATCGCATCGAACTACGATGCGGCTCCTGCCGACTGAAGTCGGCGCGGGTCTATCTCTGGATTCATTGATCGCGGCGCGGTGCAGTGACGGGGTGTCAACAGTAGCGCTGTATATTATTTCGAGGACCTCGGACATAGGACATGCGAACACGCAGGACGCAGGACGACCGCAAGCCACTGATCAGCATCTGCTAAGAAATTTAACCTAAGAATTCAGGCGTCAATCCTTCAACGGATCAGCCGTGCCCGACAGCATACGCACCGTAGCGCGGTAAAATGCCACCTCCGCTTTCCACGCTCCCAGACCGAAGGCGCCGGGACGGGATGGGAGCGCCTTGCGGTGATTGCCGAATTGGGTTATCGACGGTCCGCTCCACTCTAGTGCAGTGACACCATCGAGGTGGATGGTTAGCTGGATTTTCTCGCCCGATTGACGCACGGTGGCGGTAAAGGTCTGGCGCTGACCGGGACGGGCAACTGCGGCGGCGTCGGTGGAGCGGACCATCTCACCATTGATGAGATGGACGGCGCTGCCTTTGGGATATATGAAAAAGTTGAGCGAATTTGGCCCTATTGGAATTAGAAACATCGCTTCGCCTGTACTCCGCAGAATAAATTCAACCGTGTACACGTAATCGCCTCTGGGCACCAAAGGCACGGTTAAATGATCGCCGGTGTCATTCTTTTCCACAACCAGAACCCGACCTTCGGTTTTCCAACGCCCTTGGAATCGACCTTGCTCGAGGCCCAACAGCGGAAAGAGATCAATGATGCCTTCGGCACGATCCATGGCCGGACGTGCTTGCAGAAGATCGCGTTCGACCCGCTGCCGGGTGACACCCTTTAACATCGGCAGCACCCGCTGATAGTGGATGCCACCGCGAGCAATGGCCGCGTCACGTTCTGAGCGAGGGAGATCATCCGCAAGAGCGGTCCAGGCATCAGCCAGCTCGAGAATTTCTTCCGCGCTGGCTTCCTCACCAAGGATCAATTCGCAGGAAGAAAGATGCTTCAGCACCACGTTATCGCCATTGCTCAACAGCGGCAGCCCGAGATCCCAACGCCCGTCCTTCAGCGCAAGTTGGCGGCCCGCGATTGTGCTTGCTGCGGCATCGGCGGGATCGGCCAACAAGCTCAGCATCGCTTGTGGTGCGTCGCCACGCATCTTCCCCAGGACTTCGATCAGCATGGAATCGCGTTCCCAGCCGGTAAACCAACTGGCCATCTCATCGGTGATGATCAACACACCCGGAAGATCGCCGGTTGCCTGGGCCAGTCGCAGAGCTTCGCTGCCCAGCGCCCAGCGCAAATGGGGCTCGGCCGTAGTCGCCCGAGCAATGGCGAGCAATTTCTGAGAAAATGCTTGTTGGTGTTCGCGTCCACGGCGAGCATATTCCTCACGATAAAGCTTTTTGATCAGAGTAATCGCCGATTTCTGACTGCCGCTATCGGGCAGTTCTACGGCTCCTTTCTTGGCAGTTGGCTTACTGGAGAATATGGTTGCGTGCGCGGCAGGCTTATGTGCCATGGTGACTTGGGCTTGGTAGGCAAAGGATTTCTGCTGCGCCGCCAATGATTCGGGGGTACCCACAAACCGTTCTGCAACTTCCAAATAGCGAGCGACAATGAGTAAAGGGCGATCCGGATTCTGCAAAGCAAAGTGATCGGCCCCTTGCATCCAGACGTTGGACTCTGCCGCGGGTACTTGCGCTTCGACCACCTCTTCCACCCGGCGCCATAACGCTTGTTGCTTTTCGGATCCACGCCGCATTGCTTCCCGGTCATCAGGGGACATCCGCCGCTGACACCACAGAATACAGGCAGCAACATCCCGGCGCGTACGCGGGGATGTCGTGTCATCAAGATCGGGGAGGATTTGGGCGAATGCGAGCGCAGCTTCTCCACACCGTGACCGGTCCAGGTCTGCAGCCAACATCAGGTCTTCGGCTGAGGTGATCTGCTCCACCACCTGAGCAGACAGACTGCGAGCCTCAGTGGCTGCAACGGGCGCCACCCCAATAACGACACTCAGATAGATGCACATCCAACTGACGATTTTAACGCTCATCCGCATGGGTCGCTCCTCCAAGAAGGTAATCATTCATCACTTCTTACGAAGTAAGACCAGGAGACATTACGTCCATCGCTCCATCATGCAACCGTGCCGTCGGTAGCGAGGCAAAAGAGAGAATCCATGCGATAGAGCCCAGCGTGATATGTGAGGGCCAAACGGTCCACCGTGGGCCAATCATTCTGGGCGAGTCTGCGTTGGGGCTCATGCAGCGGTTCTTCTGCTCCGACCGGGACATAACACGCAATAAACTCCTGCGTGTGTGCACAACGGTGTATGCTCGCCGGTCATGCATTGAAAATCACCAGACAGGTAGCCCTCCACCTGACCTACGTCGATGTATTTCATCAGACGGTCAAGGGTGGTGCTGAACACCTGTCGGCGCTAACGCTTACCTTGCAGCAGGCGCAACCGTACGGTGACGATGATGCCCAACAGGCCGAATTCACCAATGGCCAACGCGAAGAGCGGTGCGATAGGCGTTCGGCGGCAATCGACCGTCAGCCCAGATGGGTCGATCAAGGCGGATGATTCGACATCCTGGACGATGGCCTGCTTGCGTAAGCCACGGCCGGATAACACCGCTCCGCGATATATTTGGCCGCGAATTGATCACTCATTTGACGCTTAGGGTTGCAGGGCTTTGCGCAGGGCGCTTTGTAATAAAATCCGCCAGCTCCCATAGCGCTCAGCGGTGTTCCCCGTGACCGTGGTCCACGCCGACACCAGGGTGGGATCGAATGCACTGGCCGCCTCAAGCAGGCTCGCTGCATCGATGGGGTCAAAAAGCCGGCCTGCACGGTACTTTTCCAAACCCGCTGCCGCGCAGCGGCGGTCGAGATCAACCGTCGTATGGACCCATTCAGCATGGGTCTTTTCGCCGGTAGCGTACGGTACCACAAACTGCACCGATTTCTGCAACGACCCACCATCGGGTGCGGTCCACGTGTAGAGAGACGGTCCCTCTGAACCGAGCGGGAGCGCCAAATCCAGCGGTGGGACCAAACCGATGACACTCCTTCTCCTATGTCTTCAGACAGCCGAGTCCGGAATCCGCTTGACCAGCACAGTGCGATTTGCGGGACTGATACGACGAATGTTGGCACCCCACCAACGCTTCCGTGCAGGTGGGAAATTGCTAAATAGCGCTTTTATTTACCTTCATAGCTGAATCGGCGTGCCCGCGAACCACGCTGGGGGGCGGCTGCGGGTCCAGCCTTCGGATCGGGTGGTCCGACCACGGTGACCACCACCTCATAGACTTCGCCCACCCGCAGCGGTTCGTGAGACGCCGGCCCTGAAGCAAAAGCGGCATGATCTTTGTCGCTCTTATACGGACCCCAAATCGTCATCCATGAAGCCTCGCCAACCTGCCTTGCGACCGATACCTCAATCGTCTCATTGGGCCCTGGCGTATAGCGCCATCGGAAGATCGGCAGTGCATCGGCGATTTCGGCGCCCTCCTCTGGCCACACAATCTTCAAACGATTATCCGCCGCCGCCGAAAGCTGCAGAATGACTGACGACCAGCCCTTGAGGTTGACCGTGCCAAACTCCACCGGCTGCCCCTCTATCACGGCCGAGAAAACACTCTCTCCCGGCGGAAACAGGAACGGCCCTGCTTTGCCCTCGTCCACCACGATTCTTCCTTGCTGATCGTCGGTATTGCTCCAGAACAAGTCGCCAGAGAAGGGGGCGCCCCCTCTTTCGACTGCAACAACAACTGTCGCTTTGCCGTTTAAAGCCCGTTGGCGATACGTGGCGTCGGTTAAACCATTTCCTTCGATCATCATCCGTATGGCCTCGAGCGCATACAATTCGTCAATCCACGGCCCAGACAGGATCTTCTTAGTCGTCTGCGCGAGCTCCTCCTCACGACCACATGCCGCCAGCGCCAAGAGCTTGAGATAACGTGCCGCATGCCGGCGTTGCGATTCCTCGCCTGAGATCTGATCGATCTGATCCAGCAGCTGCTGGGGCTGCGCGCCACCGCCCGTGGCCACCACCTGAGCTAAGAGTCTGATTTCGTCGCCCGAATCGACCACTTCGGATACCTGGCTCGCTGCCTGCAGGCCGATTACAGTGACCAGCACTATCGCGATCGCTAAACGAATTCGCATTTTCTCACCCTCCCGACGTGGTTTTATCCTGACCCAAAGCATCGCACGCGCTCACCAATGACATCGAATGGCCTGACGCACTTCGGTCCTATCGGCCAGTATTCCTTCGACAAGAGAAGGGAGCGAAAACAAGGAGTGCCCTGATGGCACTAGCGATGATCGAAGCAGCGGTGATAAGCGCACTCGAAAGGCCATGTCTTCTCGCCAAGGATTGCAGATCACCCCCCCCCGAATCCTCAATCGACGGGCTCGCCAAGGATCTCAATTATACCTGGAACAGTGGCCACGCTTCCGACCTTCCTTGAATGAGATCTAAATACCCGATGCTTGACGAGCGCCTATCGTGGTCAGCCCACCGTTTCGTGCCCACATTCCCCTTCACAGCTCTCTCACGCCTTCAGTGGTAACGGTCGACGCGTGTTCGAACCAGAGCAGCCCCGCCATTTCTCCTCCTCATTCTCTTCGAACGACCGGACGCGCCATGAATCACGAACAGAACCACACCGACGCCACCGCAGTCACGGACCCGGTGTGTGGCATGCAGGTCAATCCGCAAAAATCAGCCCATCATTTCGAGCTGAAGGGAATCACTTGGCATTTTTGCAGCGCGCACTGCCTGAAGCGATTCGCCGCCAACCCGGCAGAATTCACGGTTAAAAAAGACGATGCCCCGGTCCAGACGTCCGACGAAAAGGACGAAAAAGACGAAGGAAATCAAAAAAACCACTCGTGCTGCACGCATCCCGCTGCGGACCCAGCCGCCTCCACTTCCCAGGCGGCATCGGCGATGGCAGGCAAACAACCGCGTCAGTACACCTGTCCGATGCATCCCGAGATTCGTCAGCCAAAGCCGGGTTCCTGTCCGAAGTGCGGCATGGCCCTGGAATCGGCAACGCCCCCCTCAGCGGCATCATCAACGGAATATACCTGTCCGATGCATCCGGAGGTCGTCAGCGCTTCACCTGGTTCGTGTCCGAAGTGCGGCATGGCGCTCGAACCGCGTACTCCCGCGGCCGAAGAGGGGCCGGACAGTGAATATATCGACATGCGTAGTCGTTTTTGGATCAGTGTCGCCTGCACCGTGCCCCTGCTGATCATGGTGATGGGCGACATGGCCCTCGGCAGTCCCATGCGGCGCGCCCTCGGTCCGACGGTATCCGCGTGGCTTGAGCTAATTTTGGCAACTCCCGTGGTGCTCTACGGCGCTTGGCCATTTTTCGTTCGGTGTTGGCAGTCCATCCGCACGTGGAATCTCAACATGTTCACCTTGATCGGAATCGGGGTCGGCATCGCATATCTGTACAGTCTGGTCGCCGTGCTCGCGCCGGGGATCTTTCCTGCCGGCTTCCGGGCTGAGGATGGACGGCCGGCCCTGTATTTCGAAGCTGCCGCAACCATTACCGCCTTGGTGCTGCTCGGTCAGATGCTCGAATTGAAGGCACGCAACGCGACTGGCGCTGCAATCCGTTCGCTGCTTGGCTTAGCGGCCAAAACTGCGCGCCGGATTGGGAAAGATGATAAGGAAGAAGATGTTCCGCTTGATCAGGTGGTGATTGGTGATCGCCTGCGCATCCGCCCCGGCGAGAAAATTCCGGTCGACGGCGAAGTGGTTGACGGGCACAGCGCAGTGGACGAATCGATGCTCACCGGCGAACCCATGCCAGTCGATAAAAATGCCGGCGATCAGGTGATCGGAGCCACGGTCAATGGGACCGGTGGCTTGGTGATGGTGGCGCGCAAAGTCGGTGACGAAACGCTGCTCGCTCATATCGTGCAAATGGTCGCTGAAGCCCAACGCAGCCGGGCGCCGATCCAGAAACTGGCCGACTTGGTTGCCGCCTGGTTTGTGCCGGCCGTTGTGCTCACCTCAGTTATCACGTTTACCGCCTGGGCAATTTTTGGTCCGCAACCGGCATTGCTCTACGCTCTGCTGAATGCCATCGCCGTTTTAATCATCGCTTGTCCATGCGCGCTTGGACTTGCCACGCCGATGTCGATTATGGTTGCCACCGGAAAAGGCGCCCAAATGGGGGTCTTATTTCGCAATGCCGAGGCCATCGAGATGCTCCGCCGCGTCGATACCTTGGTGGTAGACAAAACCGGAACCCTCACGCAGGGCCACCCAGAATTAACGACGGTGGAAGCAGCCGACGGTGTCGAAAAAGACGAGGTCCTCCGCCTGGCTGCCGCGCTTGAGGCGGGCAGCGAACATCCGCTAGCGGCCGCGATTGTGCGTGGCGCCGAAGCTGGAAAAATAACTATCCCGACTGCCAATGACTTTAATTCCGTTACCGGCAAAGGTGTTTTGGGGACGGTCGACGGCAAGCGCTTGGCACTGGGTAACCCTGCCCTGATGGAACAGGAAACGGTCGACATCCAGTCGCTCGTTACACGGGCGAATGCCCTGCGTGATGAAGGCGCGACGGTGATGTTCCTCGCTGTTGATGGAAAAGCCGCCGGCCTCATCGCGGTGTCGGACCCTATCAAAGAATCCACCCCCGAAGCCCTGCGTGATCTTCGCAAAGAAGGCATGCGCATCGTCATGCTCACCGGTGACAATAAACGTACCGCGGAAGC
>Ga0209490_10001924_pt1 | contig 19887 bp, 17 predicted proteins | sample MAT06_FD_187209 | JGI IMG/M metagenome (GOLD analysis project Ga0209490, IMG submission 187209) | Freshwater microbial communities from Lake Fryxell liftoff mats and glacier meltwater in Antarctica - MAT-06 (SPAdes) (version 2) | ecosystem: Environmental > Aquatic > Freshwater > Ice > Liftoff... | reverse complement strand
CACGGACGTCCCCGCGGACGTCCGGCCTCCCAAACCCTCGCCCTGCGCAAGCGCCGCGCGCACCGGCTCCGCCACGCGCTCCATCGGCCAGATTTCCACCTCGACCGCGCGCGCCACGCACCGGTGACCGGGCTCGCACCCGTCCGGGTCGAAGCCCGCCAGTCGCAACATCGTGTCATCCCACGTCGCCGTCGCCGCCGCGCCGATTTGATAGGGCAGGTGATGCACCCGGCCCGTCATCAACAGCCTGCGTCCCGCGTCCCACGCGAACAACCGGTAGCGTTCCACGAGAAAAAATTCCACCGACCCCGGCTCCGCCGCCCGCATCGGGCCCGCCAATCCGTAGCGGAACCGGCTCTCGTGTTCCGACCCTTTTCGCCGGACCCTGAAATCGATTTCTCCGCCGTCCGCGCCCGGGTTCGCCGTCATCGTCGCGTGTTCGTAGGGCAGATGGAACAGCGACCGCGCGATCTTCACTGCCAGCCACTGGTTCGCGTCCAGCGAGAAGAACCACACCCCCGGCCGGCCTTGGGCGTCGTGGACGTAAGTCCGCACGTTGAGCTCCAGAAAATCCGAAAGCCCCGGCACCGCCGGAAGCCAGCGCGGCCGCACCCGCTCCATGAAAAACGGCACCAGCCCCACCCACGCCCGGCCCTCGTGCAGGTCGACGGTGAGTCCCGGCGGCAAGTTTGCCTGGATCGCCGCCGGGTCCCACGCCCAATGCAGAAACAGCAGCTGCGCCCAACGCTGCCGCATCACGGGCGCGCCCTCCGGCCGCTCCCGCTCGGCGAGTCGTTGCGCCAGAGTCGGAGGTGTCATGACTGACTGGCAAAAAAGTGATCATCTCGGTGACCCAGGGCGGCAAGGAGCGCGATCAGATTCCGGCGGAGTTCAGCGCCGACGCAATCGCTTCACCGTTGTTCAGCAAACACGGTTTCAATGCATCACTGCCCTTGGGCAAAGGGAGTTTTGACGGGATCATGAATCGCCGGACGAGTTATTCGATCCAAGCGGAAAACGGCAAAGGCGGGAAGCTGATGATCAGCATCACCATCTTCGATAAGAAGCAGGGCGGCAATCTGAGTGGGACCATGAGTCTGATCGGCAGCGATGGTGAGGCCAAGAATTTTGGCTTGGCATCGGAAAAGTTCATCAGCAAATAACGCCTGCCGTTGCCTGCAGCGTATCGTTGTCGGGGTCCCCTGCGTTGCTATGGGCTCGGGCGGCGGCGATCCGCGCTTATACCCTAGGCGACGTGGTTCCCGCATGTGCCCTGAATACTGGACGCTGCGTGCCGCACGAAGGCGGATTCCCTCGCCGCCCCCTGCACCCTGACCGGCAATCGCGGATCGGGCGTCCGGCCTTTGTCGGGGAAGAGCGCGAGCGCACGCTGGTCGCGGCGGAGAAGTTGGGCTGTCGCAGCATCACAGAACAGCGCGTACGGCGTACCCAACAACAACGCCGAGCCTCAATAAGGGGCTCGGCGCGTTCAGTCGGTCGACGCTGATAGCGACAACTTACTTGGCGACGGGTTCGGCCTTCTTCTCGGTCTCGACCTGAGCGATAACCTTCATATCGGCCTTCTTATCAGCGGTGGCGTAGGCAGTAGCGCAGGCAGTAGCGCAGGCAGGGGCCTTCTCTTCGGCGGCGACAGCAACCGTGACAGCCTTGTCAGTGTCGCAGGCCTCAGCAGCGCAGCCTTCTTTCTTGGTGCAGTCCTTGGCGGCGGCCGCGGCGGTGTCGGCGCAGGCGACCTTGTCGCAGGCAGGCTTGTCTTCAGCAGCCAGGGTGCCAAATGCGGCGAAACTGGCGATGAGAGCGGAGAGGAACAGATGCTTCATGGAATGGGTCCTTGAGGGGAATGGGGATGATTGGACATCAGGAAGACGCTGAGAGAAGCCGGATGTTTGCGAACTTTTTTCGGTGTGTTAGTGAGGCAGCTCATGGCTACAGGGAATCACCCGCCGCAGGGACCTCAAAGACATTGCGTTCGCGCAAGAGAGCATGCACCTGGATGAGCACATCAGCCTCGTCCTCGTTGCCGCGTATGCGCAGATCGCAGGGTAGGGTCGAGTGACCGCTGGGGTCGACGTCGATGGCCACCGACGCATGGCTGCCGATCAGGGCCTGGACGGCGCTGTGGTCGGCGAGGCCGATCGCATCAGTGGTCGAGACAATGATGGTCCCCGCGGTCAGGAATAGATAGGCGACTTCGCCGAAACGGCGGACCAGTTCTTGCTGGGTGGCATCGACGGTGAGATCGTGATCGACGCCGACCAGAACATTGGTGCCGTCGAGCAGATAGGCGTTGCGGCCATCGGCGAACAAGGCTTTTTCCAGAGCGCGCGCATAGCGCGCCTTCCCGGAATCGGGTTTACCGACGAACATAACCAGGGCAGGCAGATGGCCGAAGCGCCGCGCGCGTTCGGACAGGCCGACGGCGCCGTGAATCCACGAGAAGTCACGCAGACGGGCTTCGCTGCGCAATTCATCCTGATCATCGCGCGCGCTGTCGACGATGATGCCGCCGCCAACCACGTCGTAGCCATCGACAATGACGAAACGGCCGGTGGCTTCGATGTCGGCGCTGAGATCGAAGGCGATGGGCTGGCTGGTTTCCAAAACGAGGTCGGCCACGTCGTGGCGACCGATTTCCGGTTTGTCGAGGTTGCCTTCGACTTTGGAGGCATCGAGCACCCGATTGATCGTGTGGATGCGCACCGGCAGCGCGATGGTGTGCAGCTTGAGTTTATAATCTTTGCCCACCGTCATCGGCGTGCGGCTGAGCCAAATCAAGTTGACCCGGAAGCGCTGTCCGACCAGGGGCGGATGCTTTTTCAGGCTCATCACCTCGCCGCGGGTAACGTAGATTTCTTCCTCTAAGGTGAACCCCGTCGACGCCCCAGCGGTAACCGTGGTGCGCACCGGGGTATTGAACCCTTCGATGCTGCGGATGCGGCCGGTTTTGTTCGACGGCGAAAAGATGACGTCGTCACCGATATTGACGGTACCGGTTTCAATGCGACCAGCAATGATACGGCGATCGTCGCCATGGCTGGTGAACTTATAGATCGCCTGCACCGGCATCCGCAAAGATTGCGCATCACGCGAGGGGGCCTTGCGGAAATCGTCGAGTAATTCGAGCGCGGTGGGTCCGGTGTACCACGGCATCGCCTGGGTGCGCTTGGCGATATTGTCGCCTTGGAAGGCTGAGATGGGAATAAACTGCTTGGGGCTGACCGCGCCGATGCCGTTGAGGAATTCGCGGTATTCCTTTTCGATGGCGTTGAAGACGGACTGATCGTAGTCGACCAGATCCATCTTGTTGACGCAGACCACGACCTGACGGATGCCGAGCATGCCGAGGATATAGCCATGACGACGGCTGTTCTCACGGACGCCTTCCTTGGCGTCGATCATCAGCATGGCGGCCTCGGCGCGGGCGGCGCCGGAGATCATGTTTTTGAGGAATTCGATATGCCCTGGCGCATCGATGATGATGTAATCGCGGCTGGCGCTCTTGAAGAAACAGCGCGCGGTGTCGATGGTGATGCCCTGGTCCTGTTCGTCACTGAGCGCGTCCAACAGAAAGGCATATTCAAATGGCTTGCCGGTGCGTTCGCACTCGCGCTTCACCGCATCCAACTTGCCCTGGGGCAGCGAATTGGTGTCAGCGAGCAGTCGACCGACCAGGGTGCTCTTGCCATGGTCGACGTGGCCGACGATGACGATGTTCATTTGATCGCGCATCTGCTGACGAACAGCGGCCGGTTGGGCCGGGTCCGGAAGTCCGGAAGTCCGGGAGTCCGGAAGTCCTGAGGCAGAGGATGTGGTCGAATCGGTGGTGGCCATGAGCGTATCTTTACGAAAATTCAGTGCAGGGATAAAACGACTTCCGGACCTCCGGACCTCCGGACTTCCGGACTGATCGAGTGTCACATATACCCGTCTTTGCGCAGTTCTTCCAAGCCGTGTTTGCCGTCCTGCAAGCGGCCCGAGCGCTCGGCGATATTGCGCAGGCTGCCACTCTTGAGTTCGGCGATGATATCGGCGACGTTCTTGGACGTCGATTTGATCGGACTTTGGCAGGGGCCGCAGCCCAGGGAGCGGTAGCGGGTACCGTCGCCGCGATCGTAATAGAGCGACACCGTGGGGATATTTTCGCGCTCGATATATTCCCAAATGTTCAATTCGGTCCAGTCCAACAAGGGATGGATACGCAAATGGGTGCCGGGAGCGAAATCGGTCTTGAACTGATTCCAGAATTCCGGCGGCTGGTCGCCCACGTCCCAGTTGTTGTTCTTGTCGCGGGGAGAGAAGTAACGCTCCTTCGAACGGCTGCCCTCTTCGTCGGCGCGGGCGCCGACGATAACCCCGGTGTAGGGGGAACGATCAGTGTCGATCTCGTAGGTACCGGTGGTTAGGTTGAGGCGTCGACGCACGCCGGTGCCATTCAGGGTCGCCTTTAAGGCTCCGGCCTTGAGCTTGCTGCAGCAGAGGGTGCGCTCGGCAGCTTGCTCTTCGGCGGTCATGCCGGGATTGGCAGCGAAGCGGTCGGGAAAGGAGTTCTTAGCCGCTAACGTGGCCTCATCCTGACCGACGACCATGGTCAGTTTGTACTCCAGGGCCAATGCGTCCCGGTATCGGATCATCTCCGGCAGCTTGTAACTCGTGTCGATATGGACCAACGGGAATGGAACATGGCCAAAAAAGGCCTTGCGGGCCAGCCACAGCAGGACCGTCGAGTCTTTGCCGATTGACCACAGCATGCACATGTTTTCGAAATGGCGGAAGGCCTCACGAAAGATATAGACGCTCTGCTGTTCAAGGTGGTCGAGATGGTCAAGGTGGGCCATGGCCGGATCCTGGGCTGCGAAGGGGCAGGGATTCTGGGCTTTCTGTTCGTGGGGCAAGGTCGATCCCCCCTTGGACTGTGTGGGGGCGCAACGATACTCCACGCATGCGTGGTTTGCCTGCTCTGCTTGGCGTGATGATCCTGGCCAACCTTCTGGTTGCTGCCGATGCGGACCGCGTCTGGCAGGGAACCCTCGTGGTTGAACTGACTTTTGCCGGACCCGGGGCCAGCGGCGATCGCGAGGCCGAACTGGATCGTTTCGCCGGGGCGCTGGAAGAACGTCTCGCCACCATGCGGGAGCGCCTGCGCGCTGCTGACGGGGTCACTGCCCGCGTGCTGCGCAGAGACGTCGGCCAGCTTGAAGGCGAATTGGAGGCCATCGCCCTGGATCGCGGCGCTTCGGTCACCCTCAGCCGGCAGCCGTATGTGGTGCGCGGCAACCGCCTGGCCGTCGACGCCGATGAAGGACGCCTGCTGGTCGACCGGGTTGCCAATACCGGGTTTTTACAACGCGGCAGCGAACGTTTGCCAGTGAAGCTGGCGCCGTTGCCGACCGCCGCCGAGCCCGCCGATACGCAGGCGGGACCCAATGCCTTCGGACAGGCGACCCGGCAGGCGACCATCGTCCTGGGTGGGGAATCGGCCTCGGTCACGTGGATTCCGGGCTGGCCGAATATCTACGCCCTGGAGCGTTTAGATGCTCAGTCGCGGTCTCCGTTGCATCGCGCCGTTGCCAGCCTGCCGGGGATGCCGGTCGATATCATTGCAGAACATAAAGGTGGTCGCATGCGCTGGCGCGTGGTGACCTGTATCCCAGGGCCAGTGGATGGGCGACAGTTGGGTGATGCGCCGTGAACGGGCTGGATCCGACCCGCGCGCCTCTTGAGGGACCGGCTCCAGGCCCCAAGGTGTCCCGCCCATGACTGACCCTGTTCTCATCGCCGTGCCGCCCAAAGGCGGTAGTTTTGACGACGTGCTCAAACGCATTGTCCACATGGGATGGATCCGCCCCGAGGTGGTCACGGAACTACGCCGTTTGATCAAAGACGATAAACGCCGGGTCAAATTGGAGGAAGGTCTGATCCAACTCTGGGATCAAGCCGGCGGCACCGAACAGGCGACCATCCGCGCCGCTGATCGTTACGGCCACGACATGGACGATGTTGCGGCGGCGCTCAAGCGCATGCGTCGGTGGACGGCTGCCGATGGTCGGGTGCGTCTGGATTACACGCCGCGCACCGCGGTAGAAACCCTGCTCGATCAGCATCGTCATGATAGCGACGCCGTCGTCCGCGAAGCCGCACTCGCTCTGCATTTGCAACTCGATCTGACCCGCCCCGGCCGTCCTAGCCGGGTGGTGTTTAATCAACTCGACTTCACGTTTGCCCCAACGGGTAAAGCTGTGGTACGCGGGGTGCTCATTGGCACCGATCACGAAGTCACCCCGACCTATCTGCGCAAGCACAAGCGCGATATCTCGCTGACCTGTTACGACGCTTTCCACAATACCATGCTGGATGCGCTCGACACCGCCCGCGTGCGTAACTGGAAAGAGATGACCGCCCATCTCATCGAAGCCAATACTGACGTGCGCATTTTGGGTTCGCTGGGACTGAATGATTATCTCGGTCACTGCGTGCTTATGCGCCGGGATCGCGCCGAGCGCACCGTCGCATTGGGTGGCAGCCGCAGCTGGACTGATGGGCATAATCCCCGTATGGCGATCCTGCGCGAATCCCCGGTGCTGATCGATCCGCAATACGAAGAGGTCTATGAATCCCTGCTGGATGCGCGCGGCAATGGCATCCGCTTTGAAGTCGGGCCCAAGGATATCGAGACCACTTGCGTCGAGCAGGATCGCGCCGCCATCTATATCGTCCGTTCGGGCGGAACCGTGGCAGTGACGCCGGATCTGTGCGTGGTCGGCGAGGAATTGACCATCAGCGAAACCATCGTCGCCGTGAACCAAGAGCGCCTCAATCACGATCCTGCCATTGGCATCTTGGTTGAACACTTGGCGCCCCAGAACACTGACCATACCCAGCTCTGGCGCGACCAATTGGCGCAGCGTCTGGGCGACAGGCTGTACTGACATGAGCGGCGATAAAAAGATCATCGTCCCCGGTACCGAACATCCGCATAGCCTGGGCAAGGTGCTTGAGGCCTTTGCTGATTCACAGCGGGTGTGCACGGTGATCGTCCGCCGTGGCGAACGCTTTGTGCTGAAAATTGCCGAAGTGCGTAAAGAGATTGTGGTCGGTGAAGTGCGCTGTCTGCATTGGTCGCCGGAAATGACCCGCAAGATCTGGCAGAGCTATCAGCCCAAAGAAGGCTACTCGTCGGAAGGTCGGCGCGAAGTGCTGCTCGCGGATGCGATTGATAAATTTGGGCGGGAGGCGCATAAATATCGCGTTTATATACCGCTGGATGATATTTCGGCGGTGTATGAGGATATGGATGATCGGTTCGATCAAACCCCGTTCCTCCCGTTGCCCTGACGGGCCCTGATTCACCTGCGGTGAATCACCAGCGCTGCGCGCTGGTTGCACCGGCTTTGCCGGTGCGGGCCCTGGCCTCACTCCGTTCGGCCTTTGCAGCAGGGGATCTCGATCCCCCGCACCCCCTGACGCGGGGTCTGCCGCCCCCGCGACCCCGGGCGGTCCCCCGGTCGGCTGCGCCGACCACCGGCGCTGGGCGCCGGCAGCGGACTGCGTCCGCTGGGGACAATGCTGGGGCCGGGATTGGAATTTTTCGGCTTGGGTTGAGGCTGGGTGCGGGTGCGGGGCTTTGCGGTTGGATGTTGTTTGGCGGGGGGCAGGCTTGGGGGATGTTGATACCTGACATTTTAGCGCGCCGCGAAATAGCTGCGAATCGTTTTATGACCTATGTCGAAGAGGATCTACGTTCGCCAGATGGATCGGTGTACACGTATCATCAGGTCGAGGCGCGTTTTGAGGCGGTGCTGATTTTGCCGGTGCTCAGCGATGGGCGGGTGGTGGTGGAGCGCATCTACCGCCATCCGTATAAACAGTATGTGCTGGAATTTCCTGCGGGTGGGATTGAGCCGGGAGAGGATCCGGTGCAGGCGGCGGGGCGGGAATTGACCGAAGAGACGGGCTATCGCGCGGGGCGTTTGCGGCGCTTGGGATCGTACGAAGCAATTCCGGGCATGCTCAAGGCGCGGGTGCAGGTGGTGTTGGCGCAAGATCTGGTGCAGACCGGGACGCGCGCACACGAGACTATGGAATTGCTTCAGGTCGAAGAATTGACGCCGGCGCAGGCGTGGGCTGCGATGAGCGTGGAACCGGTGAGTTCATTCCTGACCGTGGGACTTTTATGGCTCGCCCGTGAAGGATTGCTGCCGTCCGTCGCTCCGTCTCTTCCCTGAGCATGCTTTGACCATGATCGTGTTGTCGGGTCACTCACGGCGGTGCTGTGGCCAAGAATACGAAGCAGAATAACGCCAGTCTCACCCGTGCAGAACGCGGCCCAAGGTATCCAGCGCCGCTTCTTTGATCGCTTCCGACACCGTCGGATGGGCATGGCACAAGCGGGCGATGTCTTCGCTGGAGCCGCCAAAAGACATCACTGCGCCAATTTCGGCGATCAGATCACTGGCCCGAGGGCCGATAATGGCTGCACCCAGCAAGCGATCCGTGGTCGCATCGGCAAGAATTTTGACGAAGCCATCGCTTTCACCAGCTGCCTTGGCACGTCCATTGGCGGCAAAGCCGAAGCGGCCTTTGCGTACGGCAATTTTCTTGTCCGCAGCTTCGCGTTCGGTCAGCCCGATCGTGGCGACCTCTGGATGCGTGTAGATGACGTTGGGAATCAGGTCGTGATCAATAATTGGTTTTTGACCGGCGAGAAATTCCGCCACAGCGACGCCTTCTTCTTCGGCTTTATGGGCCAGCATCGGTCCGGGAATCAAATCGCCAATGGCGTACACACCCGGCAGGTTGGTCGCGAAACGCGCGTCGACCTGAACCCGCTTGCGGGCATCCAGGGTGACTCCGGCTTGATCAAGTCCGTCGGATAACGCCCGCCGTCCGACGGCGACCAAAACGCGATCGGCAGTAAACTCAACTGCTTTGCCCTGGGCGTCGGTGGCGCTCAAGGTGACTTGGCCTTTCGTGATTGCAGCACCGGTGACCTTGGTCTCTAACGCAAAGGTCAGACCCTGTTTGGTCAGGACTTTTTGTAATTCTTTGGCAACGTCGCTATCCAGAAATGGGCAAATCTGAGGTAGAAATTCGACGACGGTGACCTGGGCACCCAGGCGCGCCCATACGCTGCCGAGTTCCAGACCGATGACCCCACCGCCGACCACGACCAGGTGTTTGGGCACCTGCGGAAAAGCGATGGCGTGGTCAGAAGTAACGATCCGCTCGCCGTCAATTTTCAGGAAAGGCAGTTCAATCGGGACCGAGCCCATGGCGAGGACGATGTGTTTAGCGGTGACTTCGATGGTGGTGCCGGAGGCATCCGTCACCGCAACTTGGCCGGCTTTGACGACGCGACCCGTACCAGCGAGGACAGTGATCTTATTCTTTTTCATCAGATAGGCGACGCCATCGGTCAAAGATCCGACCACGCCGTCTTTGCGCTTCATCATCTGGGCGACATCCAGGCCCAGATTTCCGACGGTGATGCCGTGCGCACCGAAGTGGTTTTTCGCATCGGAAAAATGCTCGGATGAATCGAGCAAAGCTTTCGACGGAATACAGCCGACATTCAAACAGGTGCCGCCCAAGCGAACCTTTTTCACCTCCGCCCCGCGCTTTTCCACGATGGCGACCGACATACCGAGTTGCGCTGCGCGAATCGCGCACACATATCCACCCGGCCCGGCCCCAATAACCACGAGATCACCACGAGATCGAACGCGCTACTCATAAAAAGACTCTCTGCAAAACAAGGTGATCACCGACAACAAGACTTCCGGACCCCCGGACTCCCGGACTCCCTAAAGCCCGAGCAACATCTTCTCCGGCGTCTCCAGCAATTCCTTAATCCGGACCAAGAATCCAACCGCTTCCGAACCATCAACGATGCGATGATCGTAGCTCAGCGCGAGATACATCATCGGCCGGATGACGACTTGGCCATCCACGGCGACCGGACGATCTTTAATCGCATGCATGCCGAGAATGCCCGACTGCGGCGGATTTATGATCGGGGTCGACAACAAAGATCCGTACACACCACCGTTGGTGATGGTGAACGAGCCACCTTGCATGTCATCCATGGTCAATTTGCCATCGCGAGCTTTTTTCGCGACATTGCGGATCGCGCGTTCAATATCGGCGTAACCCATGGTCTGGCAGTCGTGCAGCACGGGCACAACTAAGCCGCGGTCGGTGCCCACGGCGATGCCCATGTGGACGCCATCGGGGGTGACGACTTCCGTGCCTTCGATGCGACTGTTCAGCAGCGGGTATTTTTGCAGGGCCTTAACCGTGGCAACGGTGAAGAAACTCATGAAACCCAGGCCGGTGCCGTGGACCTTTTCAAAGTCGTCTTTATAGCGTTTGCGCAGCGACATCACCGCCGACATATCCACTTCATTGAAGGTCGACAAAATTGCAGAGGTCTGCTGCACCTGAACCAGGCGCGCGGCGATCTTTTGCCGCAGCGGACTCATTTTCGTACGGGTCACGCCCTTACTGGTCGCGCTGGGCGTTGCCGGCGGGGGCGTCGGTTTGCTGGCAGGCGCAGCAGGTGTTGCTTTTGCGACCGGCGCAGACGGTGTCGCTGACGGAGCAGGTGCCGATGTCGCCGCGAGCACATCGCCTTTGGTAATGCGGCCATCTTTGCCGGTGCCGGTAATGGTGCTGGGATCCGCGCCAGTTTCTTCCAATAATTTACGTGCTGCTGGTCCGGACTGGGCTGGGGCAGCGGCAGCGGCAGCGGCAGCGGCTTTCGGCTCAGCTTTCGGCGCCGGACTTGCCGTGGCCGGTGCGGCGGCACCCACTGCGATAGTCGCGACGGGGGCGCCAACCGGCAAGGTTTCGCCTTCCTTGGCGGTAAAGGTCACCATGCCATTTGCTCCGGCAGGCACCTCGGTGCTGATCTTGTCGGTATCCAATTCAAACAGCGGCGTGTCCTCGGTGACCTGGCTGCCATCAGCGACGAGAAAGCGGCTGATGATACCTTCGGTGATGGATTCGCCCATCTGGGGCACGGCGACGATATGAGGCATGGAGGTCTTTCAAAAAGCGGGCGTAAAGAGATGCATGGAAGCGAAGCAGATCAGTGCGCGGCGCCAACCTTGGCGGCACCAAGTTTGCGGACTGGAAGATCTAGGGCGGCAGAAAGCAGGGATTCCTGTTCGATTTGGTGTAAATACGCGCTGCCAGGGGCAGTGCTCGCCGCGGCTTCGCGGCCGGCGAAAATGACGTCGCTGCCAATCATCGCGCGCAAACGCGCGTCAATAAAGGTCCACGCGCCCATATTCTGCGGTTCTTCCTGGCACCAGACCACTTGGTTGACCTTGCCGTAGCGCCCCAGAATCTTTTTCAATTGTTCTTCGGGGAAGGGATACAGCTGTTCCACCCGGATGATGGCGAGCGTTCCTTTTCCATCCAGGTCACGACGAGCGAATAATTCATGCGCCACCTTCCCGGTGCATAGGACCAGTCGTTTGACTTTACTCGGCGCGGGTGCGGCGGGATCGTCGAGCACTTCCTGGAAACGCCCGCTGACCAGTTCTTGATAGGGTGAGCTGGCTTCTTTCGAACGCAGATGACTTTTGGGAGTCATCAGGATCAGCGGCTTGCGCACATTGCGCTTCATCTGGCGGCGCAGGATGTGAAAATGCTGGGCGGCGGTCGAACAGTAGGCGACCTGAATATTATCTTCGGCGCAAGCGGCAAGAAAACGTTCGAGGCGGGCCGAACTATGTTCGGGGCCCATCCCTTCTTGGCCGTGCGGCAGCATCATCACCAGGCCGGAAACCCGGCCCCATTTGCTTTCCGAGGACACCAGGAATTGATCGATAATGACCTGGGCGCCATTGGTAAAATCGCCGAATTGCGCTTCCCAGAGGATCAGCATTTTCGGTTCGGACAGGGAATACCCATAGTCGAAACCCAGCACGCCTGCTTCGCTGAGGGGGCTGTTATACACACAAAACCGGGCCTGCCCCGGACATATATGATCCAGGGGGCGATAGCGCTCGCGTGATTTGACATCGTACCAATAACTGTGGCGCTGACTGAATGTGCCGCGTCGGCAATCCTGACCGGATAGGCGAATCGGCGTGCCATCCACCAACAGGGACCCGAAGCTCAGCAGCTCTGCCAGGGCCCAGTCGATATTTTCGCGGGAGGAGATAACCCGGCCCCGTTCTTCAACCAAGCGTTTGATCTTCGGATGAATATTAAAGCCATCGGGATACGTGCTCAGGGATTTGCCCAGGATCTGCAAGGTGTCATCGGCTACGCCGGTTTCGACCGGATCGTGGCTATAGGTGTTGGTCAGGCCGGTCCACACGCCCTTGAAGCGACTTCGGGTGATCTTGGCTGGTTTCAGTTTGATCGTGTTTAGCGCGTCCGAGAGCTGGTTGCGCATGATCGATTCGATGGCATCGACCTCGGCCGGATCGATATCTTGGCGCTCGATCAGCTTCTGGGCATAGATCTTGGAAATGCGGGTCTGCGCACTGATGCGCGCGTACATGGTCGGCTGGGTGTAATTTGGTTCGTCAGTCTCGTTATGGCCGTAGCGACGGTAGCAGACGAGATCGACCACGACATCGCGCTTGAACTGCTGGCGGTATTCCAGGGCCAGCTGGCAGCAATGCACGACGGCTTCGACGTCATCGCCGTTGACGTGAAAAACCGGAGCATCGACCATTTTCGCAATATCGGTGCAATACCGGGTCGAACGCGCATCGGCGGGGAGGGTGGTGAAGCCGATTTGATTGTTGAGCACGATGTGGATGGTGCCGCCCGTGCGGTATCCTTCGAGCTGGCTCATCTGGAAACATTCCATTACCAGGCCCTGACCTGCAAAAGCAGCGTCGCCATGGATCAGCACCGGGACGACTTTGCTGCGTTCGACGGTATCGTCATGCTGGCGTTGTTTGCCGCGGACCCGGCCCAGGACGACGGGATCGACAGCCTCCAAATGGCTCGGATTCGCGGTCAGGGTCAGATGGACGACCTTGCCAGAAGAACTGTAGAAATCGCTGGAAAACCCCAGGTGGTATTTCACGTCGCCGTCACCTTGAAGGTCACTGATATCGTAGCTCCCTTCAAATTCGGTGAAGATCTCCTCGTAGCTCTTGTTAAGGATGTTGGACAAGACATTCAGACGGCCACGATGCGCCATGCCCAGAACGATTTCTTTGACGCCGTGCGCAGGGGCGCAATCGAAGAGGCCATCCAGAGCCGAGATCAGCGATTCGCCGCCTTCGAGGGAGAAACGTTTCTGGCCGAGAAACTTGGTATGGATGAACGACTCGAACATCTCGGCCTGCGCCACTTTCATCAAGGCGCGGCGTTTCTGTTCCGGGTCCAGTTCACTGGCATTGCGGTTCCGTTCGAGCCGTTCCAGGACCCAGCGGCGTTGTTCGCCGTCCTGGATATGCATGAATTCGGCGCCGGTGGTACCGCAGTACGTCGTTCGTAAATGATCGACGATGGTGCGCAGGGTCGCGCGTGAGCCCAGTCCGGGAATCACATCGCTTGAGAATTCACGTTCCAGGTCCGCTTCGGATAGATTATGCGTTGCCAGTTCGAGTTCAGGGTTGCTGGTCTGATTGTTCAGGTCCAGGGGATCGAGACGACAAATGATATGTCCGACATCGCGATAGGCATAAATCAGCGAGTCCACGCGCTGTTGGTCAATGCGCCCGCCGCGACGGGCGGCAGGGGTTTCCGTCTGGTTGGATCCCGCCGCCCCCATCCCGGTGGGGCCTTGCTCCAGGCCAAAAGCGAAGCCCGAAAAGAACTGCTGCCAGTCTGGCTCGACACTGCTGGGATCGGCCTGCCAGCGGGCGTACAGATCTTCGAGCAGAGCAAGGTTGGCAGGCTGGGCGAAATCGAGGCTCATAGTTTTGTGCGGCCGATTGTGCGAGTCGGCATTCCTCCTGCACTCTGGCGCCGGTAAAGGTAAACCGCAAGGGCTCAAGAGAGCTTGAAAGCCATATTCGCACAACCTATTGTGCGAATATGGCTACCAATCTCGATGTCGATCTGATCGCCTTGGACGAATTGGTCCGGGTCGGATCCTTCCGCAGCAAGCGCGAAGCAGTCGATGCTGCCGTGCGCGAAGCGATCGCTTATCGGCGTCAATTGCGCAGTCTGGAGGTCCTGGGCACCATCGAATTCGTCGCTGAAACCCAGTCTGGGGCCCTGAGCGACGGATGATCGAATTCATCATCCCCCACACGGATATCTGGATCGCTGCGTTTGATCGGCGGTCTGTCCAGTCGACGGTAGTCGTCCGGTTTGCCGATTACGTCCGCCAGCGCAGTATTCTTTTGACGCCGTGGGTGCGCACCGAATTACTGGCCCGAACCCGCGACGGCCGCCATTTTGCCCGTTTACAGGCGGTACTCGATGGCTTCGCGGAAACCCGCATTGATCGCGCTATTCAAATCCAAGCTGCGCGCCACATCAGCCTCAACCGTGATCACGGCGCGACCCCGCCCACCTTAGTGCAGGCCTTGACCTGGGCCGTCATGGAACGCTGCCAAGCACGTTTATGGACCCGCGACCGCCACTGGCTGGCATTTGCCCAAGACCGTCTGCCGTGTGTCGATGACAGCACGGCAGGGGGGAAATAGGGCTGTCGGATTTTAATGTCAAAGACTAACCGGTCGGCACGACACCTTTGAATGCACCCAAATATCTTGCCGTGCCGGTTCTGATGCCGCCGCTCTTTTGGCGCTAGGGCTTGGAGCCGTTCTTCGGGTCTACCCAATCGGCCAGCCAATGATCTGAATGCCAAGTGTCCTGAGCATCGTTTTGAGTGCGGATGTGTTGGCATCGATTCGTTCATCGTCGCCAAGAGATCGAATACGTCTCTCCTGAACACCGACGATACAACCCAACGGCCAAGCCTTTTTAGGCAGAGAGTAGAGGATAGAGCTCATCTCGTCGACGCTGGATATGGTCGTGCCAGACGATCGTGGCTTGGAAATCAGTTCGACGCCATCGGTCCGAACTACGAGTATTGGTTTGTTCCATTCCTCAAGTGGCCGATTCCATCGCACCACGGAAGGGTCCGCTGGAGGTACGTCAGTAAACCCTTGCGGCGCTTTCTCATTCGACGTGAGAGCGCGTGAAGGTTGGGCAGATGAGCACGACGCTAACGCGAACAGAAATAGGGCGGCAGCGATTCTATAATGGCAATTATTCATGGTGTTCTTCAGATATTCGTGTGTACCAAATGGAAACGACGACCAACAAACAAAGCAAGGCGTTTAGAATCGGAACGGCGCAAATAAGTGCTAGCCAGGTTGGCAGTTCCAACGAGTAGTGGACCTTCATCCCTATGAGAATGGCAACGGAAGAACAAAAAATAATATTTGCAACTATAAAATATATCTTGAGTTTATAATATTTCGGAATCGACGAAAGTTTAGTCCAATCTGGCATGATTTTCAGCTTGTGAGAAGTCGTTGATTTCTAGCCATCATCATTACCTGGATGCGGCGCGGGGCAAGGCAGTCGCAGAACGCCCTGGGCCACCACTTTTGCAGCCTGCGTTGGTATGGCACGGCGACGTCATTACCACCAGGACCAGGTGATAAGGGAAATATGGTCGTTCCAGTTGCAGACGTAGATGAGTTCTGTGGTGATCACCAGAATAAGCATTGCTGCGGCAATGCATCTGACCGAAATGTTATTCGTCTTGAGCGACATAGCAGATTCAACGATACAGATCGGGCCAATGACGATGAGGGGGATGAGCTCAAAGTAAACGCTGATTGATCTATGCCAGGCGTGGATCGATTGGGTTGGGACTAAGCCGGCGATCAGGAGCAGGGCAAAACAGGAATAAGCAATACGAAAATGCCAGATCTCGCGACGTGACACGGTACTCATTCGTGGTGCCTTCTGTCAAAGCGGAATGGAGCGCATTGTCGATTCTGCTCAAACGCCTTGTTGGAGGGCGCTATCGTGCTTTCCATTGTTGCCTGTATAGATCTCAACACCTCCCGAATGACGTACTCCTTGCTTCCAGAGCAATGAGTTTGCCAGCCATTATCTGTCATTACATCGGCTGAATAATCAAAGTCACCAGCCATAGCAGGAGAGTGCAGAACAAAATTACCTGATTTTATGGTGGTTACCGATGGGATATCAACACCTTTCGGCACATCCATATTTAGGGGCTCGGATGTAATCTTGGCTGCCGCAATAGCCGGGAATTGGCCATTGGATGTAACCAGCATTTTCCCGCTCTCTATGGTACTTAAAATATCATCAGCAATTCCATCAACATCTTTGTTTCGATAAATCGTATGCGTCACGGTGCCAGATGGCGAGGAAACTGAGATCTCATAAGGAGGTGATGACGAACATCCCATCAACCCAAGAAGCAGTAACGAAGATAGGGATGATTTCATTTTAACAGCAAAATACTAGTATCACCTGTCGGCGGCGAGATGCAAGGCGGCTCGATCACACATTGTTCCGCCGCCCCGGTACATGCGCTGGTTCGGCGACGAGTATGGAGAGTCAGGCAGATCGATTCGATCGTCAGATTAGTGGTTGGTTAGGCTGGATGCGGCGAACGAATGAGCAGGATTACTGATAAAATTGAAACAATGAGGATCAGAATCGATCCAATTCCAGGTGAACCATTTGATGCAAAAAGTATTACGGCCATGCAGGCCAATAGACCAGACAATATATTTGGCATGGCGACTAAAACCTTTGGGACACCAATTATTGATCTAATCTGCAATATTGAAACGAATGAGCCTACGGCTGAAATGATTGCAATTAACCAAGTCGGGATTGGAATTCCTAATGGAGAAACGGTACCATTTGTCCCTGTTAGCGTGACTTCTCGACCATTGAATAGGGCAGACATCCCAGTTGCCTTAGTGATCGTAATTGAGCCCCAGGGGAGCGCTAGGCACAGAAGTGCGCCAAGTAGCATTAAAGCTAAGCCCAAGGTGTGATTATTGAGCGATTTATCCATTTTATTCCCCAGTAGAGCGGAGTATGTTCATTTGGCGGTCCAATAGTTCCAAATCAGGCCAGTAATTCCGCTACCGTATCCCGTTCACCCACTAATTCAGCATTGGTCGCGGCAATCTTGCTCTGGGCGAATTCGTCGTGTTTGACGCCCTTGATCACTTCATAGGTGCCCGGCGCAGTGGTGCGGACGGGGACGCCAGCCCAGATTCCGGCGGCGAAGCCGTAGCTGCCATCACTGGCGACGGCGATGGAATGCACGGTGTCGCTGGGGGTGTGCAGGGATTTGACGTGATCGATCAAGGCATTGGCGGCCGAGGCGGCGCTGGACAGGCCGCGTGCATCAATGATTGCGGCGCCGCGCTTGCCGACGGTGGGTAGAAAGGTTTCTTTCAACCACGCGCCGTCGGTGATCACGCTGGTTGCGGGCTTGCCGTTGATGGTCGCATGCGTGAAATCGGCGAACATGGTCGGGCTGTGGTTGCCGTAAATAATGATATTGCCGATCGCAGTGACGGGCACGCCGGCTTTTTGCGCGAGCTGCGTGGCAGCGCGATTCTGATCCAAGCGCACCATCGCGGTGAAACGCTCCTTGGGCAGGCGCTTGGCCTGGCTGGCGGCGATCATGCAATTGGTATTGCAGGGATTGCCGACGACGGCGACGCGGCAGTCATCGGCAGCGACGGCGTCGATGGCCTTGCCTTGGCCGATGAAAATGCGGCCATTGTCCTTAAGCAGATCGGCGCGCTCCATGCCCGGCCCACGCGGCTTTGAGCCGACCAGCAGGCACCAGTTCGCGTCTTTGAACGCGACCGTGGGATCACCGGTCAGGACCATGCCGTGCAGCAGGGGGAAGGCGCAGTCATCCAATTCCATAGCGATCCCACGCAGGGCGGCTTGCGGCTTGTCCACTGGGATTTCCAAGAGCTGCAGAATGACGGGCTGATCCTTGCCGAACATCTCCCCGGCGGCGATGCGAAAGAGCAGGCTGTAGCAGATCTGGCCGGCGGCACCGGTCACGGCAACGCGGATGGGGCGCTTGGAGGTCATCGGATTGTCCTTACGAGAGAGGGTCGGGTTGGGTTTGGCGCACAGTAGAGCTTGCGTCTGCGCGGGCCAGGGGGCAGCACTAAGCCGTGTCCCGCACCAGTCCACGGTCAACCGGGCCGATTGTGTGGCAGTTCTCCCAGCCTGTGCTTGGTTCTGCGCCAAGGGCTGGTACCACTCGGCCATGAAGACGGTGGAAATGGTCAAACGGGTCCGCGACGAGGCCCGTCGACGCGGCATCCGCTGGACCAACCAGCGTCAGACCATCATTGAGATATTTTCCGAGCTCGGCGAACACATCACCGCCGAAGAATTGCATCGGCGGGTGCGTGAAGTCGACAAAACCGTCTCCACCGCCACGGTCTATCGCACAGTGAATCTGCTGGTCGACCTCGGCGTGGCAGAAAAGGGCCATTTTGGCGGCGGATCGGCCAGTTTCGAAATGGCTCTACACAAGGAACATCACGATCATTTGATCTGCCTATGCTGCCAGCAGATCGTCGAATTTCATCATGATGGCATCGAAGGCATGCAGCAGGATATCGCCAACCTCCACGGCTTTGCCCTGCGCCATCACCGCCTAGAACTCTACGGCGTGTGCCCCACCTGCCAGGCCGCCGGCAAGGACAGCCCCCATCCGCCAGTGCTGCCGGCGTGACGGACTCCAAGCCCGACAACCATCTTGCGCCCGGCCCAAGTCGCCTATATTCCGCCCCTCCCAGTGAGTAGGGCCCTGTAGCTCAGTTGGTAGAGCAACGGATTGAAAATCCGTGTGTCGCCGGTTCGATTCCGGCCGGGGCCACCATTCACCACCCCGCAGCCTTTTGGGTTGCGGGGTGGTGTTTTTTTAAGCCAGCGTGGGCCCGTGCGAAGGTACCTGCTTGTGTCGGTCAGCGTCGTCGGCTTGTCCCTGGCCTTGGCATAGGCAGGATCAGCGCCATGCGTTTTATCTTGGTCCTTGCCCTGAGCCTTTGCATTTTGTCCGCGGCCGAACCGCAGACCGACACCGCCATTTTCCAGGAATCTTTGGCCACCGACTATCCGTCCATCCCCGCGACGAATCCAACCCGAATAACGGTGACCGCGATCGCTGCGCGCATGGCCGCCGAGCCGGATGCTGACCAAGGGTTTTGGATCCTCCACCTGTTGGGCCAGGCCATGACGGTGACCGAAACGACGGTGGCATTGCCGGTCAGTGCTGACGCTGCTCTGCTGGGTCTGACCGATACTGTTCGCAGCGCTGGCGACCGGATGGCCGATCTCGCCTGCCGGCTGGCGCAAAGCACCCTGGCCCAAGATGAAGCGCAGGTGGGGGAGTTGAATGTGCTCTTTCGAACCGCCTCGCAATCCTGGGAGCGTTGGCAGCCGATTCTGGAGATAACTGCCGGGATGCCGGACCTGTTAGATACCATCGCGCAGCGTGTGAAAAACGTGCCGGTGGCAGACCGTCCCACCTACCAGCGCAGGCTTCAGGCCGCGCAGGCCAAACTTACGGAATCCATCACAGCCCTCCCCCGCCAGACCGACGCGAAGGTCCCATCCAGCATCGTTGCTGAATGGCGACAGATCGGGGCGGTACGTCTGGCGGCTTTGGAAATAGACCTGATTGCGGATGATCTGGATGTCGTCTACCAACTGACGGACCGGCCCGCCGACGCAGGGCCAGCAGCGGATTTGGCGGCCAAGATCACCCGCGCAATTGCCGCCAGGAATGACGCCAAGCGCGCGGTGCTCGCTCATTCTATTGAATTAAGAATCCTCGAATACCGCAGTGAAGGTCTGTTTGATCGCCAGGCCCGCCACGAGGATGAATATTACCAACTGCTC
>Ga0209490_10001921_pt1 | contig 19910 bp, 21 predicted proteins | sample MAT06_FD_187209 | JGI IMG/M metagenome (GOLD analysis project Ga0209490, IMG submission 187209) | Freshwater microbial communities from Lake Fryxell liftoff mats and glacier meltwater in Antarctica - MAT-06 (SPAdes) (version 2) | ecosystem: Environmental > Aquatic > Freshwater > Ice > Liftoff... | reverse complement strand
TCACCCGACTTTGATCGTAGTTTATACCATTAGCTAAACGAATGCCTGGGGTAACTAAGTAAAAATTAGGTTCAAGATGCGATCGCAGGGTTTCTAACTCATGGGGAGAGCAAACTGAGCCTGAAATGCCGCAATCTTGAGCCATTAACGCTAATTCCAAGGCATATTTTGTTAGTTCTAGGGGGATTTTTAGATCGGTTGCTAATGCACTACTAGAAATACTGGTCAAAACAGTGACGGCTAAAAGCTGAGTTTGACTATTTTGAATTTCTACTTGGGCAGCTTTCAGCATCTCTCTACCGCCAAGGGCGTGAACTGTGAGAAAATCCACGTCATAGTTGGCTAAAACTTTACAGGTGGCAGCAACGGTATTGGGGATGTCATGGAGCTTTAAGTCTAAAAATACTTTTTTGCCTCGGACTTTTAAGTAACGAATTATGTCTGCGCCGCTACTAGTAAATAATTCTAGCCCTACTTTCCAAAAGGTGACTTCAGGTAATTGCTCGACCAAGGCGATCGCGCGATCAATGCTAGAGACATCTAGGGCGACAATGATTTGATCTTTCTTAAAGGGTTTTGAAATTAACATTAAATCTAGTAACTATCTCTGCTCTTTTAGGTTAAATCTAAGTTAGGGGAAGCGATAACTAATTCTCTTTTTCATTTTTTAATTGCTTTTTTATTGCTTTTTTAAAAATGCGATCGCTTTTCTATTCTTATTCAAACTCAGCCAGATAGAGACTGTCAAGTAAAAGGCTAAAGGCGATGACCCAAACAGTTATTAATTCGATTGGTAGGTTGGGATTACATTCTCAACGCTATGTCTGTAGCCTTTGTTTAGTGATTTGGCATGAATTTAGTGATTTGGCATGAATCAAATGCGATCGCTCGCTTCTTTTTTAAGTTTTACAAAATCCTTCTGAATCATTTCTAATTCCTCTTCCGTATCATCTTCTGTATCAATTAATTCATTCCGAGCTTCTGCAATTGCCCTAATTATTTCATCCAGCTTAATCTGTACAGCCTTAGCATCTCGATTTTGCGAATTTTGAATCAGAAATACCATCAAGAAAGTGATAATTGTGGTACTGGTATTGATAACTAGTTGCCAAGTATCTGAGAACTTAAAAATCGGACCTGTAGCTGCCCAAAAAATAATTACCGAGACCGCTAAAATCGAGGCAAATGGAGAGCCAGAGATTTCAGCAGTTCGGCGGGCTATTTTATAAAAGACAGTGCTCAGTGATAGTTTGGAAGTATTAGAGGATTGATTATATTTTTTAGGCATAGAGAGTATAAATAGAAGAGCTAAAGTAAAGTTAATAACTTTGATCTGAAGATTTCCTAAGAACTATGTATCCTGCCTAAAACTATAATCATAGAGCTGCTCTACCTTCTTCTGGAGCACGCATTGCTTGTAGGGAAATATTGGGAGTATCTGTATAAACTGAACTGAGGAGGATATCAAGAACATTTTCTTGACGAGCCATTTCGATCGCTTGATTAGTAATCAGTTCACTGACATTAAGGATCACACGATCTTGACTGTCAAGAATAACCCGAGTTACAGGGCGACCTAAAGCTCCCTTAATCCGCCGTTCTTCAATTTCGTGGGTACCACGTTCTTTGAGGTCACTGGCAGTTTCTTGAACTTGGCTCCATAGGTTTTTTGCACCCTCTTGTAATTTATCTCCCGTATTGCTGGCACTAGATTTAAAGCGATCGCTAAATAAATCGGTTTGTCCTTTCATAGAATCCGTCGGTGATAAGCCTACAGAATTTAAGAGAGCCTGTTCCCGCCCATGAATTTTTGCCCGTTCAATGACTAGATCACTTACAATTTGACCAGGAGCAGCGACAATATAGCCATCTTCTGTTTGGATCATTTGTCTAACCCTGCGTCCTCTGGCTTGCTCTACGGTCACACTGGCAACTGCACCTCCCATTCTTTCGCCTAATCTTTCCGCAAGATTTCCACCTGTAGCCCGATAAAGGTTATCCAACATCTTTACGGATTCAGCTCTATCAATAATTTCTGGAGTGACTACTTCACCTTCTAGTACAAATTGACTACCATCAGGTGCTTCTATGGACTTCTGCACGGTTTTACCTAATACAAATGAACGTTGTTCCATCGGATCAACAATCACATTTGTCATAGATGCAGTCGCATTCTGCCCTACTTCTTGCATTTTTTCAGAGGTTGCTCTGGCTATTTCTTGCACTTTTTCGGAGGTTGCACTAGCCATATCTTGAACTTTTTCACTTGTAGCATTAAAAGCAGCCCTGACTCCACCAACTTGCTCTTCCATTAAATCCGCAGTTTCAGAGGGAATAAATGCCACATCTTCGCCAATTTTAATTGTATCTGGTGCAGGCACAAAGGAACGACCAGAATAGGCATCGGCAAATAGTCCTCCCGACACTTCATATCCTTCAATTCGACCTGTTTGATCATCAAAATAGAGGTCAATCATTTTCCCCAAATCCCGTCCATCAACGGTCATAATTTGCGTTCCTTTAAGGATGTTATTATGATCCATCACTGATTCAATTTCAGGAATTGTCCCAGCTACGACGATCGCATCTTTAGAAAGAACAATTACAGCATCATTTCCCATCACTTGCACTTGACTTAGGGGTAATACTCTAGCAGAGCTAAATAAACCACCTTCATCTACAACAAAACCTAATAAAAGATTATTAACTTGATCAAAAACTAAGTCTGTAATCGTTTCAAACTTTTCGCCAGTATCATAAGCGACTACTGGCTTGCCAATCATATCTCTTCCCTTTCTCATGGTATGACCTCAACTATGATTTAATTTATGACTTAATTTAGATTTGCAAGTGTATGAATTAGCATCAATAACTTATCGAATAACCTGACGTTCCGTGGTGGAAGTAGGGCTTAGGCTATCTGGTTTTGTACTTTTACCAAAATTGGGAATAACATCAATAGCTCCCGTATATTCCAAAGTGCCAAAGGTGGCGATCGCTAGCACGAAAAGCACTCCTGCGTAAATCACTCCCTTATTAGAGCGTTTACCTACTAATCTCGGCATAATATTTTTGCTCCTATGTAATTTATCAACTGGAAGTGATGTCGCAAATACCAAATTAACTAGGGAGTGAGAATAAAGCCCACATCCCTTTAATGAACCTTATTTTGGTTCTAGTCTATGACATCCTTAACATCATCTTTAACATTCTCAACGGTATTCCGAACTCTGGCTTCGGCTTGCTTAGCTTTACCTTTCGCTTTATCTTCTGAATTGCCAGTTACTTCGCCAACAGCTTCTTGGATTTTGCCTTCAACATTTTTGGCGGCAGCTCTAGCTTTTTCTTCAATACTCATGGTTTTGTCCTCAAAGTTACTATTACAATAGTCAAACTATATCGAGATATTTCTGTTATGTAATCTGTAAATTGAAGGAATAGATTTATATTGGGCTTTCTAAATCTCTACCAATAGATAGATTTATCAGAATTTGGTTATTTGTCAGTCTTTTGGAGGATGTAAAATCTCGGTCTTGCCTCTACAATTATTCTTAATTTTTAGAACTAGACTTAGATAATTGGAGATATTATGACTAACTCAGAAAATAATACGCAAACCACAGATTCTTTTGATACCCATATCGTACCCGCAGAGACAAAAGCCCGTAAGGAACGGGAAGGATTTGATTATAAGCATACTCCTGATAATTCTGAAGACCCAGATAGTATCCATACTGCCGACGGTTATACAGTGGATACCGAAGGGTTAGTTAATAACTATGCGGTTGAACCTGAAATGTATGTTGAACATTTAGGAGATATGAAAGAGAGTACTGATTCTTTAGTTGATAAATTTACAATAGTTGATGTTTTTGCTAATAATGGGGAGGCAGAAAGTGCCGCAGCAGAGATTCATAAAACAGGTATAGCCAAAAATAAAATTTCTATCCTTGCCAAAGATTATAAAGATACAGAATATGGATATGGCTCCCTAGATTGGACAGAGATAGATGCGAGCGGTGGATTAGCAAAGACTTTAGTAGGCATGGGAATTGATCGCACTGATGCTAGCAAGTGTGAAAAAGAAGTGAATTATGGGCAAGTTTTTGATTACTGTAATTGGTGGAAATACAGATGTAATTAAAACTCAAGAGGTTTTACTTGCTACTGGTCATGAAATTAGCGATCGCCAAGGGGCAATTTAGTTAGCAACACGCAATGGGTAACCACAACCAACCCTCATCCCCCAGCCTTCTCCCAAAGCAAGAAAAGGGGAGCAAGAAATTATTAAAGTCCCTTTCTCGATCTGGGATAGGGATTTAGGGTGAGGGCAATCAAAGAAGTCGCACATCACATAAAACCAAAATCCCTCTATCTTTAGACGTATATTTACTCGTTTTATGGCAATAGTATTTCCTTCTTTTAGGAGAAAAGTTTTTACAAAATAATTGATAAAGTCTAGTTGTAATTAGAATTATAGGGAACTGGTTATGAATATTATTGCTTGGATAGTTTTGGGAATTTTGGCTGGGGCGATCGCTAAGGCTATTTATCCTGGAGCGCAAAATGTCGGGATTCTAGGAACAATGATTTTGGGGATTATTGGGGCTTTTATTGGCGGCAGTCTCGTGACTCTGATTCAAACGGGAACTTTAGAAATTACGGCGGCGGGGTTGAGTATTCCTGGAGTCTTTGTAGCCGTGCTAGGAGCATTAATCGCTATTTATCTATGGGGGCTAATTAATCAGCGTGGAAATATTTAGGGAAGTATTTAGGAGATTGGTAGATGAATTGTAAACAAGCTACCTTTTCCTAATTTAGAAGTAACGGCAATTGTCCCTTGGTGGGCGGTGACAATCCGATGTACCAAATGCAGTCCAAGCCCACTACCAGATTGTTTGTGACTACCTTTACGAAATCTTTGAAATAAGAAATCTTGCTCGATTTCTGACATCCCAACTCCAGTATCTTCGACTTCAATAGTTACAAAATTATTGATATCCTCCTTAGAGCTAACAAGTGATAAGCCCAGTCTTAATTCCACAAATCCTGTATCGGTAAATTTAATGGAATTACCAATCAGATTAGTGAGCATCCGTCGCAGTTCGAGATAGTCTCCATTCACTATTAGTTTATTAGGATCATGAGCAATTTCAGCGATCGCTCTGAGTTTTAACGTAATTCCTTTGTCATCAGCAAGGGGTTGGAGTTCTGTAACTACTTCTTGGGATATTTCCCACAGATTGCAAGTGATAAGGGTGAACTCTTTATTTCCTGACTCATAACAATGGACTTCTAGTAATGTATTGACAATATCTAGGAGATTCTTATTACTCCGAATCATTGCCACGATCGCTGTGTGCATATCAGGTGAAATTGGGCAAAATGCTTCTTGATCAAACAGCTTTAGCATTAAATCCGCCGCCACAATTGGAGTTTTAAGATCGTGGGTGAGATGGGCAATAAAGTCCTGTTGTTGTCGTTCTAGTAGTCTCAGTTCTTGATTTTTGCGGGCAAGGTGAGCATGACTTTCGTGCAGACGTTGATTTGCGGAGATTGCCTCCATAATTGACTGATACACTCGAATGGCATTACGCAGAATTAGAGGTAAAGTTTTTGAGGATATTAAAGTTTTTGGGAGGTAATCAGTTGCGCCAGATTTCATCATTTTTATGGCAACTTGCTCATCTCCTTGCCCCGTTAATACCACAATTGGAGAATTTACATTAAGTTTATTAATTGATTCGATTAATGCTAAGCCATTTTGATCGGGGAGCTGATAATCGACAAAGATACAGTCAAAGGTTTGGGTTTGGAGGATAGCGATCGCTCCAGCAGCGTCTACAGCTTCAGTGAAACATATTTTCATACCTGGCTGTTTAAGCGCACGGCGAATGGCTTGACGATCCACATCATCATCATCAACAATTAAGATATTTAAGGGTTGTTCTTGCATAAATCAAAGCATCTCACAGGATGACCAATATTTATTTAGGAGTACCATCATCTCTACAAATGCCATAAAGGAAAAAGGTTTAATTAAATAGCCCGCTACGTTATAGTTATAGGCATCAATTTGATCGCGATCGGCATTAGATGTCGTTAGTACCACAACTGGGGTTGGCTTTAGCAGTGGATCATTCCGTAGTACTTCTAAAAACTCAATTCCATTCATTTGCGGCATATTCAAGTCTAGTAAAATAAGGCGGTGATCGTTAGGTAGTATTCCCTTGTTGCCATTATCACCGCGAAGTAAGCTTAGAGCCTCTATGCCATTATTAGCGATATAAAGTGAGTTATTAATATTCCCTTTCTTAAATGCCCGTTGCACATTCATTATATCTACTTCATCATCTTCAATTAGTAGAATATTCATTATTTATCAATCCTGTTAATCTTTAATTGAAATTTCATAGCTCCTTCCTAGTTAAGGATTATTATATGGAATCCTATTTTGAACAGCTTAGAAATTGAATGAAATTATATACTAAGTAGGTAAAATAAATTGGAATTAATACGTTTTAGCCAAAAATCATGGTAAAGAGGCTTCTGGCAAAAAAAATCACCCATTCTGAAGCCCCCTAAATCCCCAATTCTGGGAACTTTAATTTTCAGACCCCCCAGAATTGGTGGCAGGGGGCTGAGTAGATTCTTTATAGGAAATCTCCTAAAGCTGCACCCTACGATTTTATTCAATGTATATAAACTTTCTTAAATATTCTCTCCGATCCATCATACAAGAAACTTCAAGTTAATTAGTTCTATTAAGTGATAGAGATTAGCAACTTAGCTCAATCTCTCGATGGGAAGATTTAGCCAAGTAAAGTGAAAAGATGCACCTTTGCCCAGCTCAGATTTTAGCCAGATCTGACCGCCTTCACTTTCAACAATCTTTTTGACGATCGCTAGTCCAATTCCTGTACTTTCTTTAACATCACGGGCTTGTAAGGTTTGAAAGACATTAAAGATTCTTTTATGGAATTGTGGATTAATGCCTTTGCCATCATCGGTAACTGCAAATTCGTAGCGATCGCCTCCTAAATCAATAGCCGAGATCTTAACTAAGCCAGATTGACTGGGATGGTGCTTAATGGCATTATCAATTAAATTAGTAAAAACCTGTTTTAAGAGCAACTTTCGCCCATTTAAGGTAGGCATAGACATAATATCAAATTTGAAAGTCTCGGCAGGTTCAAGGGTATCCAGAATTTCCGCCAATAGCTCCTCCACATCAATAGATTCAACTTGCGTAGGTACCCGCCCCACACGAGAATATTCTAAAAGCCCATCTAATAGCGCATCCATGCGATGAACCCTACGTCGTAATAGTTGCATTTGAGCTTGATTTTCTATAGAAATCTCACCCATTAAATCTTCTTCAATCCATTCTGAAAGATTAGAAATCGCCCGCAAAGGAGCCTTGAGGTCATGGGATGCCACGTATGCAAACTGATCAAGATCATTATTCCGCTCTGCTAATAGCCAATTGGTCATACTTAAGCTTTTATTTAATCGAGCTAGTTCATCTGACCGAGCTTGAAGTTTAGCTGCCGTTTGTTGGCGTTCAGTCATATCTCGAATGATCACTATCTGGCGGTGATTCACCGAAATTTCACTAAAAGAAACCTCAATGGGAAAAAAGCTACCTTGCCTATGCTTCCCCGTATCATAATTAGCTTCAGTTAAATCAGGTGTTGGCGCTAAAAGTAGCCTCCAGTCTTTACCAATAACTTCGGCACTAGTATAACCAAACATCCGCACGGCAGCATCGTTAAAACTCTCAATTAAATCTTGTCCATCTAGAATAATTACACTATCCAAAACACTGGCAACTACTGTTTTCGCAAGATTTTTGCTTTCGTATAAGTATCGTCCTCGTTCTTGTAACTCCTCAACCAGTTTAATAAATAAAACAATGGCGATCGCTGTCCCTAAAGCACTAATAATTAAGCTCCCCCAAAGGATAGTTGTCTGCACTCCTAATTGAGATATTAATGTTTGTTTGCGAATAATTAGCGATCGCTTTTCTTCTTGTTCCAACTGCTCGATTATCAAGCGAATTCGATCCATTTTTGTTTTACCTTGTCGCAATAGCTGATTTTGCCTAGTTGGTGGGTTTTCTCGTCTCAGGTTATTGATAGACCGCAGCACCTGCTGGAATTGCATTAATCTCTGCTGGGATAGTTGTGCTAATTCTTGCGATCGTTCTAATTGCAGAGAATTTTCTTGGAGAAGATATTGCAGGCGGCTAAGCAAATCAGGTAAATTATTTGAGGCAACTTGATAAAATTCGAGAAAATCAGCCTGAGGATTAATGTAATATCCCCGCACACTTGTTTCGGCATTTAACAGGGAAATTAGAATTTCTTGATTGATTTGCAGAACATCCTGCGTGCGTTGAACGTACTGCTCTGATTCTATCACTCCCTGTGTTAACCAATTATGAGTACCAACTGATGCTACGATACAAGTCATGGGAATTAATAACGGAATCAGCAACCGATAACTCAAATTAAGTCTCTGCCACTGAGTTTTAAAGATTGGAAATGATATGGGAAAAGGCATATTAAACTCTTTATTCTTTTAGTAACGGATGTTACATGAAAGTCTTGAAACCCCTTACTAGATATTATCATCATGAGTAACCAATTATATGGTTTTCAAGGCAATCATTGGCTAGATCCTAGTTGAAACTTAGATATGTTCAAATAGTTCTGCGTAAATGAGTTAGCAAAAAAGATGGTAAGTAAGAAAGGAATAACTTGAGAAGATATATGGGAATTAATTTGTGGTATGTTTGAGTATAAACCTTCTAACTTAAATTCTCTTTATTTCTTCAATAATTCATACAACACTTATTCAGAATTGGTAGCTCTGAGACTCCATCAAGCCATTAGCGAGTATTTACAATATATTATCCAAACATAGGTCAAAATTATGAGTGAAATTAGCGTTGTTATTATTGAAGATCATGCTGTAGTTCGGATTGGACTAGTAACAGCATTAAAAACATATCCAGGGATTAAAGTAATTGGCGAAGCTGCTAATGCTATCCAAGGATTAACACTTCTAAAATCCACGCAGCCCGATGTTGCCATTGTTGATATTGGTTTACCAGGGATGGATGGCATTGAAATGACCCAACAGTTTCGTAAGTTTCAAACTCAGGGGCAGGCGATCGCTACCAAAGTTTTAATGTTAACGATGCAGGGAAATGAACAGGCAGTCTTAGCTTCCTTTGCCGCAGGTGCTGATTCCTACTGCCTAAAAGATATTGCCATGGATCGACTAGTAGAAGCCATAGAGTCCACCCACCACGGCAGTTCTTGGATCGATCCAGCGATCGCTAGTATTGTCTTGAGACAGATGCGCCAAGGTATCCCCAAAGCCAATATTGACAAAAAAAATACCGTAGAAATTCAGGCGGTGGAATCTAAATATGAAGATGTTTTAGAAGCTTATCCCTTAACAAATCGTGAACATGATGTCCTAGAACTGATGGTGAGTGGATGTACTAATGCGGTGATTGCCGAACGCTTATTTATTACAGTTGGCACCGTCAAGACCCATGTGCGTAATATTTTGAGTAAGCTTTGCGCTGACGATCGCACAGAAGCCTCAGTGAGAGCATTGAGATCGGGCATTATTTCTTAAACTAGACGAGTTTGCTTTCTTAACTTGCCCTTAAGCCAGATTCCCTCCGAGATTTTTACCCCATTGATTTCCCATAGCTTGCCCCGCTAACCAACCCGTTGTCCAGGCACTTTGAAAATTAAAGCCTCCAGTTACTCCATCTATATCTAAAATTTCTCCCGCTAGGTATAGATTGGGACATTTACGGCTTTCCATCGTTTTAAATTCCACTTCCTTTAGATTTATCCCACCACAGGTTACAAATTCTTCCTTAAAAACTCCCTTGCCTGTAATTGCATACTTCCCTTCCGTTAATTCAATCACTAATTGATTTAATTGCTTTTTTGATAAATCTGCCCAACGGAGAGAACTATCGATGGCGATCGCTCCTAATAAACTCTGCCATAAACGTTTGGGAACTTGCTTAAATATACAATTACCTGAAATTAAGCGTTGTGCTAGTTCGGTTTTAGCTGTGGTTAATTGCGATCGCACTTCTTCAGTTTTTAATTCTGGCAACCAATTTATTAAAATATTTGCTTTATAGGATTGATCGCCCAACACCCTTGCCCCCCAAGCTGATAACTTTAAGATCGCTGGACCACTTAAGCCCCAATGGGTAATCAATACTGCTCCCCTTTGCTCCAGATTCGGATCGGGTTTCTTCGCTCCATCAACCAGCTTGATCTGCACTAATTCCGAACTAACACCTGCTAATCCTTCTAGTCTTGGATCGGGAACATTAAAAGTGAATAGAGAAGGTAAAGGTTTAATAATTTCATGTCCCAGACTCCTTGCCATTTCATACCCCGAAGGATGACTACCCGTGGCTAAAAGCAGGCGATCGCAGGTTAAAATTTGTCCTGACTGCAACTCTACTGAGAATTCTTGGGTATCTGAAATGACGCTAACTGATCGCACTCCTATCCCTGTCCATAGCTTCACCCCCAAGGATTCCGCCCTTTGCATTAAGCACTGGACAATAGTTTCCGAATTATCAGAAATTGGGAACATTCTGCCATCAGATTCAGTTTTGAGTTTTACCCCTTGCTGGGCAAACCAAGCGATCGTATTTTGGGGCTGAAATCGACTAAAAGCTCCTCGCAGGGCATTGCCACCCCTTGGGTAATTTAAGATTAACTGGTTCGGATCAAAACAAGCATGGGTAACATTGCACCGTCCACCGCCAGAAATTCGGACTTTAGCTAAAGATTTTCTCGCTGTTTCTAGTAACGTCACTGCACTTCCTTGCTCACAGGCAGCGATCGCCCCAAAAAAACCAGCCGCCCCACCGCCAATTACGATTACTTTTAAGGATTTAGTTGACAAATTTATTACTCCTAGTGTAATTAATCCTAATTTATAGGAGAGATAGGAGTTTCAGTTTTTGTTATCCCGAACTCACGTTTATTTTATGAGAGAATGGATCCATCTTAGAAACCAAATAGTTAACTTTTGCTGCTAATTTTGCTCCAAAATTATTAAATTTTTTGCCTATGAAATCTATGAAATCATCCTAGAACCGATCGCCAATACCAAAAATACAAATTCAGCATGACCAAGCCCAATATCCTTATAGTTGACGATACCCCATTAAATTTGGCACTTTTAGATCATATTCTGAGCCAAGATGGCTACCAAGTGCGTCCTATACCCACTGGTAAACTCGCCTTAATAACTGCCAAAGTTACCATTCCAGACTTAATTCTCTTAGACATTATGATGCCTGACATGAATGGCTATGAAGTATGTCAGAAACTTAAAGAAGATCAACTTACTAAGGATATTCCTGTAATTTTCATTAGTGCGATCAATGAAACTTCTGATAAAGTTAGAGCCTTTGATGCAGGGGGCGTGGACTATATTGTTAAACCTTTTCAACCGCAAGAAGTTTTGGCAAGGGTGAAAACCCATCTGGAATTGCGATCGCTCCAAATTCAACTTCAAGCAAGCAATCACAACTTAAAAAAGCTAAATGAAGAGAAAAATCATTTTTTAGGAATGGCTGCCCATGATCTACGCAATCCCATATCGGCAATCCACTCCATGTCCGATTTATTGCTATGTGAGAATAATTTAGATCCAGAGCAAACCGAACTTATTTCTGATATTAAATCGGCAACTGATTTTATGCTATCTCTACTCAAAGACCTGCTAGATGTTTCAGCGATCGAATCTGGCAAACTTAATCTGCAATTGGAATCCGTAGATATTAAAAAATACGTAGAGCGCATTGTTAAACGCTATCGTATGATTTCCAAGTTGAAAAATATTCAAATTAAATTTGAAATAAAAGAGCCACTTCCTCCTATTAGCATTGATCGAAATAAATTCGAGCAGGTTTTAGTTAATTTGCTCACTAATGCCATCAAATTTTCCTATAGCGACACCATCATTCAGGTTTCCGTTACCAGCGATCAAAATCAAGTTTTATTTAAAGTTGAAGATCATGGTCAGGGTATTCCCACCTCAGAACGTGAGAAATTATTTAAGCCCTTTTCCCTAACTAGTGTCAAATCTACGGCGGGAGAACCAAGTACAGGGCTGGGGTTAGCAATTACCCAAAAACTAGTATTAGCCCATGATGGTCAAATTTCTGTAGAAAGTGAAGTAGGTAAAGGCTCGATTTTTTCCGTGTCTATTCCGATAAAGTAATGGTTAAGATTTTGCTAAGGCAATCTCCAAACTACGGCTGCCATCGATCGGCTCTTAAATTAATTTTGCCTTGGGCTGAGAACTGAACTCCCTCTTGCTCAAGAAGCGATCGCTGTAAATAATCTCCACCATTACGAAAAGGCGACTGAGAAATTTCACCTTTAGCATTTACAACTCGATGCCAAGGTACATCAGAGGTTTGCGGATCAATGCGATACAAAGCATAGCCCACAAGTCTCGCTTTGCCTGCAAGATTTGTAAGCTCGGCAATCTGCCCATAGGTGGCAACTTTACCCTCTGGGATTTGGTGTACTGTTTTATATATGCGATCGTAGGTTGATTCAGTCAAAGTAAATATTTATGATTTGGAGCAAACCTCTTGGGGAATTATCTCAATTCTCACACCTAAATATCCCAAAATCGAAGCTTACCTAGTATATTCAAAATGCTCAAATTATTAATCCTTATTGTAATTCTTAGTTGCAGCTTAATTTCCCCAGCTTATGCCACGCCTTATCAATTTCAGACAAATCACAATCCTGATGGGATCGGCAAATTTTATATGGGTCGGGAAATTGCTCAGGTCATGGGACATCAGGGAGCAGGCTGGCTGGAGCGATCAACACGAGAATGGGAAGAGCAACCTCAAAAAGTTATCAATGATTTAAATCTCAAACCTACGGATGTAGTTGCTGATATTGGGGCTGGAACTGGGTATTTTAGTTTTCGCATTGCTCCTCTTCTCACAGGAAATGGTAAGGTCTATGCCGTGGATATTCAGCCTGAGATGATCGAGATTTTAAATTTTTTGAAGGTAGAAAAAAATATTCTGAATGTGGAGCCAGTTCTCAGTAGTGATATGTCGCCCCAATTACCGACTGGCAGTATAGATTTAGCGCTAATGGTGGATGCCTATCACGAGTTTAATTACCCTCATGAAATGATGCAAGGTATAGTTAACGCCATGAAACCTGATGCTAGAGTCGTATTGGTCGAGTATAAAGGTGAAAATCCTTTTATTGCGATCAAACCTCTACATAAAATGACGGAAAGACAGGTAATTAAGGAAATGAAATCCGTTGGCTTAGACTGGAAGGAGACGAAAAGAGATATTTCTCAACAGCATTTACTGATATTTACTAAATCTAATTCAACTCTGAAATCCTAAAACCCTATGGAGTATGGATTAATTAAATGCTATACCAACTATGAGAATGGCGATCGCTGGCTACGGAAATATACTGGGATACGTCCGCTTATTACCTGTGTGTTGGGGTTTACAGCGACGGGCTTAATTCCTCATATTTCGGCGGCGGGGGCAACAAGTAGCGATCGCCAATATACTGCCTTAGCTGATGCTGAGTTTTTATGGCATGGGGCAGAACATATTTGCTCCTATCCATTGCCACCATTGACAGCGGGAGTATCGCCTGTAGTTATAGGGCGAGCTATAATTGAAAATCTCAATCTGCCCTTACAAATATTTAATGCTGGCTTAAACCAACCGCCCAATGTGCCTTGTATCGACTTAGGCGGGACATCTGCTAATTCTGTTGAAACTGGCAAAGCTATGTCCATTGAGGTGGTTAGGCATTTATTTCAGCAGGGTTTAATCTGGGGAAAGAAGTTATCCCAAGATGCAAATAACTATATAGTAATTGGCGAATGTGTGGTGGGCGGTACCACAACAGCTCTGGCAGTACTTACGGGATTAGGAATTGATGCCACGGGTAAAATTAATAGTAGCCATGTCCAGTGCAACCATGCTCAAAAAGCAGAATTAGTGAAATTAGGATTAAAAAATTTCCAATCACCAAATCCCCTAGATTTAATTGCTGCCATCGGTGATCCCATGCAGCCTGTAGTCGCAGGAATGGCGATCGCTGCCAGTCAAAATGGGGGAGTATTACTGGCAGGAGGAACGCAAATGTTGGCTGTATATGCTCTGATTAGAGCGATCGCTGAATTTGAATATTTAGATTGGCAGCCTAACAATATTGCCATCGGAACTACACGCTGGGTGACAGAAGACCCCACAGGCGATACGATCGGACTAGCTCAAGCAATTACGCCAGAGCCAATTTTACTAGGCACAAAATTAAGTTTTACCAAATCAAAATACGCTCAGCTTCGTATTTATGAGCAAGGATTTGTCAAAGAAGGTGTGGCGGCTGGTGGCTGTGCGATCGCTGCTAGTCTTTATCAAAATTGGGGTCAAAATCAAATCCTCACAGCTATTGAACAAGTTCTTCATAAAATGGGAATGCAGCCAACACCATGATTACTCTAGTCACAGGAGCCACCCGCTCAGGTAAAAGTGAATGGGCAGAAACCTTAGCCACTCAATTTGGTCAGCCCGTAATTTACATTGCCACAGCTTGCCTTGATCCGAATGATCCTGAATGGAATCAAAGAATAAAACAACATAGCGATCGCCGTCCTGAGCATTGGCAAACTTTGGAAGTACCAATTAATTTGGTTTCAGTCGTGCGATCGGCAAGTGGGGATACCTGCTTATTAATAGATTCCCTAGGAACTTGGGTGGCAAATCTTTTGGAATTGGCAGAACAAGAATGGAACCAAATTGTCATAGACTTTTTAATTAGTCTTCAAACTATCTCTAATAATCCCAAGATTAATGTAATTCTAGTGGCAGAAGAAGTAGGATGGGGAGTAGTTCCCGCTTATCCCATGGGGCGATTATTTCGCGATCGCTTGGGAGCATTAGTCAGACAAGTTGGTTGTATTGCCAACCCAGTATATCTAGTGGCAGGCGGACATATTCTTAATTTAAGTATGCTAGGTACACCCTTATCCTGAAATCCATATCACTTTTACGCGGTGAGGATGTCAACCCCATACCTAAAGCAAGGGGAACCAATCTACGTTTCGTTTTTCGGTTAAAAAGTAAGATTTCTCTACTGCGTCTCGTCCTTATCTATGATCAACTCTCGTCAACTGGCTTTTTATGCCCTTAGAGCCATAAATAAACAGAAAGCCTACGCTGATATTGCCCTAGATCGCATATTGCAGAGTCATATAGATATTTCTAAAAGCGATCGCTCCCTAGTTACCGAATTAGTCTATGGCATTACCCGTCGTCAGCGCACCCTAGACGCTCTAATTGCAGAATTTACAGGCAAACCTACCGCCAAACAACCGCCAGACCTCCGTCTTATTTTACAGATTGGCATATATCAAATTTGTTTTCTAGATCATATTCCCAATTCTGCTGCCGTAAATAGCAGTGTGGATTTAGCAAAATCGGAAAAGTTAAGTGGGCTATCAGGATTAGTCAATGCCGTACTCAGAAAAATTTGTCGAGAGCAGGAAAAACGCTCACTTTTTAGTAATATTCAAGACCTTGGCACATTACATAGTTTTCCTGATTGGTTAATTACATTATGGCTAGAGCAGTTTGGCACAGCAGAAACTGACCAACTATGTCAATGGTTTAATCAATCCCCCCATATAGACTTGCGGGTAAATACCTTAAAAACATCAATTACTGAATTAAGCGATCGCTTTCACCAAGCCCAGATTGAATTTGCCCCATTACCAACCATCCCCAACGCCCTACGCTTAAGCTCTGGAGTTGGCAATATTCCGAGTCTCATCGGATTTACTGAAGGACTATGGACTGTCCAAGATGCCAGTGCCCAACTAGCCGCCCTCATTCTAGATCCCCAACCTCAAGAAGTAATTATTGATGCCTGCGCTGCTCCAGGGGGTAAAACCACACACATTGCTGAACTAATGGGCGATCAAGGTTTGATCTATGCTTGCGATCGCACCGAAAATCGCCTCAAAAAACTACAACAAAATTGCGATCGCCTTGGTTTAAAATCTATCCAAATTCGCGTAGGAGATAGTAGAGAGTTTACAGATTTTCAAGGGCAAGCAGATCGAGTTTTACTGGATGTCCCATGTTCAGGACTAGGAACCCTTCATCGTCATGCCGATGCCCGTTGGCGACAAACCCCAGAAGAATCCACAAAACTAGCAATTTTACAAACTGAGATCCTAAATCAAGCCGAAACATGGGTAAAAACAGGAGGGATCTTAGTTTATTCAACCTGCACCATTCATCCCGCCGAAAATGAGTCTATTATTGAAGAATTTCTGGCAAATCATTCAAATTGGCACCTAGTACCACCAAGCTTACCAACACAATTAGAAAGCAAATTTCAATTCTCCGAACACCGTCCATGGCTGAAAATTCTGCCCCACCAACATAATATGGATGGATTTTTTATAGCTAAATTACAAAAAATTTAATGTATGGAATTAACATAAAAGCATAAGGAATTTAATGCTAAATTATGCCTAGAACCTTACCTTTTTAACGCTTTCATAAATATTCTTGGACTAAGGTAATTAACTTTAGGATGTTAATTTCAATTAGTTAAGATAAATTAAGTTTAGATTAGCTCTATCTGTGATAGCATTCTCATTGAGCATTAATTCGGCTGACAGGTTCTCTAATCTAGCAATCATCTTCCCGAATCTAAATCTCTTCAATAATTATTTGATTCTGGAGATACATTTCATGTCTATTTACGTCGGTAACCTCTCTTATGATGTTACTCAACAAGATATTTCTAACATTTTCGCTGAATACGGTGGAGTCAAGCGCGTGCAACTGCCCACAGATCGTGAAACAGGCAGAATGCGTGGTTTTGGTTTCGTCGAAATGAACACAGATGCCGAAGAGGAAGCAGCGATCGCTGCCCTTGATGGTGCTGAGTGGATGGGAAGAGACCTTAAAGTTAACAAAGCTAAACCTAGGGAAGAAAGAGCCCCTGGTGGCGGTGGACGCGGTGGTAATAGAGATGGTTTCTCTCGTCGCTACTAAATCCTGCTAACTAAGTTCAAGAATTACTTACAATCTTGAGCTTAGAAAAATCAACTAACAACTAAATTAAAAAGTTACAGTGAAGTGACGTGAATTCTCCGATCTCATATCTACTTCACTTTTTTATCCATTATTTTTATCTATTCATAGATCAAGTAAAAATAAAAAGTCTTAATAATAACCAAATTTTGAGTAATACAGAATGACACAAGTGAATGTTGGGGAAAACGAAGGAATCGAGTCGGCTTTACGACGATTTAAAAGGCAGGTAGCCAAAGCTGGAATTTTTGCTGACATGAAACGTCTTCGCCACTTTGAAACACCAATTGAAAAACTAAAACGCAAAGCGATCGCTAGAAGAAGGAAAAAGCGATTCAATTAACTTACAAAAAAATACTAATAAAAATCTATTGACTATTGACATAACTTAGAGTGGCTGACATTATTAAACTAAATTTCCAACTGATTTAAGGTTTGGCTTAAAATTCCAAAGTTTGATACTGCGGATTTATACATCAAACTCTAGTAAGTAAATCGTGTGTGAGTGGTTTAATGATAAAAAAAGTATTATTCAGTCTATGCGCCTGTCTAGTTTTAGCTAACTTGAGCAATAGTAACTTGAGTAACAATGCCAGTGCTGCGGTATTAAGAGTATTGGTCAAAGAAGAAAATAATTCACAAATGCCCATAGCAGTAACTCAGCCTGCAACTCTGACTACTGAAAACAACTCTGAGCCAATTACCCTAAATCCGGGAAGATGGTACAACCTCTCCAAGGCTAGAGTTATTGTAATCAAGCCTTCTAATAATGGATTGACCCAAGTTGGGAATCGACTTTATCCAGGTGATATTGAAATTAGAAGTTGGAGAGGGAAAGCGATCGCTGTAAATATCCTCCCCATTGAAGAATATTTGCGTAGTGTTGTCCCCTCAGAAATGCCTGCAAGTTGGCACATAGATGCCCTAAAAGCTCAGGCAGTAGCGGCTCGGAGCTATGCGATTAATACCCAAAGGCAGCGTAAATGGGGTACAGCCCCTTACGATTTAGTCAGTGATACTCGCGATCAAGTCTATAGTGGATTTTTTAAATTTGATCCTAAAAGACCTAACCCAATTCCTGTAATTCATGATAATAGTGATCTTGCCGTTTCAACTACGGCTGGATATATTTTGCGTGATGGCTTTAAGGGCTACTATCGTGCCAGTTTACCTGTGAGTTGGATTAGCTGGGGGAATGGATTTATGCCTGTTTCTGATGGCAAACACCTCGATCAAAAAATAAGTCAGCAAATGGCACAACGGGGCTGGAACTGGGTGCAAATTTTGGCTTGGTGGTATCGTGATGAACCAATTAGTCAGTAGATTATACTTTTTTAGCTAAGTTCTGGGCTTGTCTATGCGATAGAGCAAGATCATAATCCCGATCACCCCCATTTGTACGGCTAGGTTACTTAAGGTGGTACCAGTCTCACCACGCCCTGCCAGTAACTGAGTTAAAAATATATAAGCGCCTACACTACCCGAAGCCCCACAGGCTAGATAGATAAAGCGGCGCAAGCCTAAAAATGGCGTTTTTAATTCAGCCTTAAGTTTTTCGTAGTCTTGTGGGGATTTAGGACGCATTTAAGAAACCAAATGAAATTGGATAGTATGAGCAATGTGATCCGTCCAGTATTGGGCTAGGTTTATGGTTTCTGCTTCTACCATTACCCGCATTAAAGGCTCAGTGCCTGAAGCCCGAACTAATACCCTACCCCGATCGCCTAGATCAGAGATTGCTCTTTCTAAAGCTTGATATACAGGTTCACATTCTTGCCAATGCGATCGCTTGTGTTTGTCTTCAACTCGCACATTTTTAAGAAGCTGAGGATAGGGAGTAAAGCTTTGTGCCATTAAATCTGATAAAGGCGATCGCTCCTTAGCTAAGGCTGCCAGATGAATTGCCGTAAGTAACCCATCCCCACTCACCCCATAGTGACGGCACAAGACATGACCCGACTGTTCGCCACCAAGCATTGCGCCTGATTTCATCATTTCAGCGTGGACATACTGATCGCCCACGGCAGTTCGTACCATTTGTCCACCTAGTTTCTGCCAAGCTTTCTCAAAGCCCAAATTTGCCATTACCGTTGTAACCAACCGAGAATCGGGTAACCGTTCTGACTGCAAAAGGTGCTGTCCCCACAGGTATAAAATATAGTCTCCGTCAATAATGCCACCACAATCATCTACTGCCAAAACCCGATCTGCATCACCATCAAAGGCAAAACCCATATCTGCTTTATGCTTTTTCACCGCTGCCCGCAAAGGATCTAGACAAGTAGACCCACAATTGACGTTAATCCGATCGCCTAGGGGTTGATCGTGTAAACAAATTACTTCTGCACCTAAACTGGCAAATACCTTAGGAGCCACTAGGCAGGCTGCGCCCCAAGCCAAGTCCAAAACTACTTTGATCCCGCGCAGATCAGTATTTATGGAGCTACATAAGGATTCTTGATAAAGTTTAACTAAAGGCGATCGCTCGGCATAATTCCCCCAAGAGCCAGATAATTGAGCGGTGGGATGTTCAATGGTTAATTCAATTTGGGCTTGAAGAGTCTTATTTAACTTTGTCCCATCGGCAGTAAAAAACTTAATGCCATTATCTTCAGGTGGGTTATGACTGGCAGAAACCATGACACCAGCGATCGCTTCTGGTAAATGAGCAGCCAAATATGCCACAGTTGGAGTCGGGCATAAACCTAAATTCCACACATCCAATCCT